>Ga0224722_1001510_pt1 | contig 12842 bp, 11 predicted proteins | sample Balambano_FR1_Me_FD_161646 | JGI IMG/M metagenome (GOLD analysis project Ga0224722, IMG submission 161646) | Freshwater sediment microbial communities from Lake Towuti, South Sulawesi, Indonesia - Balambano_FR1_MetaG | ecosystem: Environmental > Aquatic > Freshwater > Lake > Sediment | place... | reverse complement strand
CTTGGGGTGTTTGTGGACTCGCGGGAGATTTGGGGATAGCGGCACGAACGGGTGACTCCTGTGCTACCCAAAAGCCAATGGCAGTGACAAGACACGATGAAGCAACAATGCTTCCCAACCAAGCCACCTGTCGTTTTCGATGGGGAGATAGATAGAGCATGGCGCGGACTCCTTACACAGAATGGAAGGGGATAGCGTCCCCCTTCTTTGCTATAGGACTCCGTCCCTTTGCTTTTGCTTCAATGGGGAACTGGCAAAGTGGAACAACCCAAAGAGCAGTGAGGGGGTACTAAGGAGCCTGTTCGCCGAGGGTAGTAGGGGTAGTTGTCTCGTTGGGGAACGACTTTGCCCACATCTGATGTTCGGGGTTGCCGATTTCAGAAACCGCCAACGGACGAAGTGTGTTCCATTCCGCCACTTGTCGCTTGGCATGGAGTACCCGTGCTACCGCAGAGTGGATACGCTCCATCGGGAGTTCGCCAGAGTGGGCGGCATCCAAAAGTGCCTCGTAGGTTTCACGTTGACGGTCTAATGTGTGGCAGACCAAGAGCATATCTGCCCCTGCTTTTGCCGCTAAGACTGCCCCGCGTGCGGTTCCCCAGTTATCCGCAATCGCCTTCATCTCCAAGCAGTCGGTGACAATCAGACCGTTAAAGCCCATCTGCTCCCGCAAAAGCCCCGTCAGAATCGCTGGACTCATGGTAGCGGGAAGGTGGTTTGGCTCTAAGGCAGGAAAGAGAATATGCGCCGTCATCACGGTAGCAACTCCCCCGGAAATTGCCGCACGAAAGGGAGTCAGTTCGCGTTGCTCCATCGTGGCAAGGTCAAAGGGAACCGTGGGTAGGTCGTAGTGCGAATCTAAAGACGTGTCGCCATGACCGGGGAAGTGCTTGGCACAGGAAAGAACTCCTGCCTCCTGATACCCTGCTACTTGTGCGACTACCATGGGGGCAACGACTTCTGGGGTTGTACCAAAGGAGCGGTCTCCAATCACTGGGTTTTGCGGATTAGAGTTTACATCGGCAACCGGGGCAAAGTTCCAGTTCACTCCCACTGCTCGCAGTTCGCGTCCGGTGCAGTAGGCGGCAAACCGTGCCAACGACACATCGCCCGTATCTCCTATGGTTCGTGCCGACGAAAATCGGGTGAACGGAACCGAACCGAACCGTGCGACACGCCCTCCCTCTTGGTCGGTAGGAAAGAGAAGGGGAATATCTGCCATCGCATTCAATTGTCGAAGCATCGCCTGTACACCGAGCGCGTCAATGGGGGGTTGTGGCTTGGTCAGAGGGGCAACATTGCGTCCCATCACCACCATGCCTCCTGCACGAATCTCGGTGACACAAGCACGCGCCTGTGCATTCACCTGAAGAAGGGAATCCTCTCCCCCCCAACCGAGGCAGAGCATCTGTCCAATCTTCTCTTCCAGTGTAAGCGCGGAAACCTCTGGAATCGTCATCTTGTTTTTCCTCGTTCTCCGTGGGTAGACTATTTACTTCTTGGGCTTGAACAGATAGTATCTTGAATTCGCTGCCTCACAAAGGATATTGTCTTACTGTCTATTTTGTTTTTGTTGGCGTGGAGGGGAGGAGGCAAGGCTGGTTGGTAGATATACTGTTACCTCCGTAGGGCGATACAGGTTCGTGACCGCCACATATCCGCCGTGTGCCTCAACAATCCGCTTGACCACCCATAGCCCTAAACCCATTCCCTCAACCATACGGTTTAACCCTCGTGGACCGCGCACGGTTTCTTCAAAGATGGAGCGTTCGTACCCCTCAACAATACCCGGTCCCCAATCCCGGCAGGAGACACGATAGTAGTCCTCTTCCGCCCCGCTCACAATCTCCACACGGAACTGCTTCGGGTCGTCATACGAGTATTTGATAGCGTTGGAGAGCAGGTTGAAAATCACTTGCTGAAACTGATTTTGGTCTACCCAGAGACGAGGGATCTCCTCAAAGTTGGTATAGGAGATACGCCGTGAATCAAACTCTCTTTCTTCTAATAAGAAGCGTACCTGACGCACTGCCGGGGCGACCACCTCCGCCATCAACAGTGTCCGCCGAGGCTTTAGGGGGAAGTTGCCATCTTTCAAACCGTAGATGACCCCGTTTCCGATAATCCGTACCATCAGGTCTGTCCAAGAGAGGACATCGCCGATATAGTCGAAGCGGAACAGGTCACGAAGGCGCGAGTCTGCATCCTCCAAGTCCATTCGCAGAGAGTCCACCGCACCGCGTAGGGCATTGACGGGCATGGCTAACTCATGGGTGAGTCGTCCGACGGCTTCTGCCCGAATCGCCTCTGCCCGAAGCAGTTCGATATGGGGAACTGCCGCCTGACATAAGGCATCCACCAGTGCCGCATCATCTTCCGTGAAGATACGTACCTTCGGCGAAGGGGCTCCCGGTTGCGCCTTAAGCATCCGTTTGTTGCGACAACGCACCATACCAATCACCGTGGGAACTTCATTGAGGTCACTGTCAATAATCGTGGAGATAAGCGGAACTAAAAGAATGTTGTCGCGCTCACGAGTGACTTCGGCTCCCTTCTCCCGCGAACGGGGTTTATAGCCTTGTCCGCTCCAAACGGGGCTTTGCATATCTGGCTTCAAAATCGGCATCGCCTCTTGCCATGCCCGAACAGTGATGCTGTACGAGTGGCTAGGGTCATAGAAATGCTCGTTGTCGGGAAGTTCCGCATCCCATTCAATCCCGGTAGTGGTCATCTCAATCAGACGTTCTCGTGTCCGGTTGACCAGAAAGATAGTTACTCCTTCGGCTTCCACCATCGTATGGGCAACATCGCGCATGGCACGCAGAAAATCGCGTAGCGTTTGTGTGGTATTGGCAATAAAGTTCACTTTGCCTGCCGCATACGAACAGGCATCGTCCAAAGCGGCATCCGCAACCCGTGCCAGTGTCTCACCGAGGGCTACCGCCTCCTGCACGTAGTCGAACATCCCCGGTTCGGGCTGCATCAGGACTACCAAAAAGCGGATGTGATGATGGTTGTAGCGGTTGAGAACTGGGATAGAGACAACCGTTTTCGCCCCCACCGCCTCCGCAGTACGCACCCACGATGACCCACTCGCGGCAAAGTCCTCTAACGAAATCTCCATTGCGGCGCGTCGTTCAATGTTATCGTCGAAAATCTCCCGACTTCGCTCTAGGACGTGTTCGCCTTCTTCAGGTAGCTCTTCTGGGGATGCCGCCATCAGAGACATATCTTCACGCGCCGGTCCGCACGCCCACAAGGAGACATGACAGGACTTGTAATACTCCTGTAATGCTCCCGCCATGACACGGTAGCACTCGCTGAGATTTAAGGAACTGGCTTGCATCAATGCCCACGAGAAGGCGGCACGGCTTTCAGGAGAGTGTTTACTGGTAAAGACGGGAAGCAGTGCTTGAGCAGACCGCTCTTCTATCAAATCGGCATAACCGGGGCGGGGGGTAGGCATAACTCCTTGCGAGGCAAGCCAGTTTGCGGCACGAAAGACAGTCTCATGGGGCAGGGTACGGCTATGGTCTTTCTCCACCACCACCCAACCCGTGTAGTTCATACGACGTAGCGCAGTAATCACCCGTGCCACCGGGACATTGCCGCTTCCTAACGGGCAGAAGCCACGGGCATACCGATGGTAGGAGCGTCCAAAAGCAGAGTCCCAATCCTTCAGGTGTACCGCTACCATCTGTTCTTGGGGAACCAGCGAGAGGGCATTTTCTGGGTCATCACCCACAATATGCAGGTGTGCAGTATCGGGCATCCAGTAGAGTTGTCCCCCTCCCTGGGCTGCCCAGTTCGGGTTACTTTGGCGTTTCCGCGCCTCTTCCAGATGATGCTTTGCTGTCGCAAGCCGTTGCAGGCGCATATAAACATGGGGATGTAAGGCGAGGTTGTAACCACGTTCGGCGGCATATCGGTGAATTTCCGCAGAACACTCCTCCATGTAGAGGTAGAGGGGACGATAGGGGAGAATCGGTTCCGGTTCGCCAGCCCCTTCGCAGAAGTCTATCCGCTCTTGCAGGCTTCCTCCGGCAATACCCAAGAAGGTCAAACCGCGTGCTTCCATCATTTCGCGAAGCATCGTGACACGCACAGGAACCGAGGTGCTGTCTTGCCGAATGCGTATCATTTCGGGGCGTTGGGCAAACTCCACCCCCTGAAACCCGGCTTGGGCAATCGTATCCAACACGGATTCGAGGTCGTCAATACGAGGACCGAAAACAATCGTCTGATAGCCGAGTTTCACCGCTTCTCTCTCCCGCCACTTCTCATGCTTCCGTGCCGAAAGTTTCTGTCGTAAAACCACCCATCGTCTCAATCACCAGTTCGCGGTAGCCGGTTTCGGGGTCGGGGTGGCGTTGGAAAATCAAACCGGGGAGTTCCACCAGTGCCACTTCTGCCGTTGTATGAACCGTGCAACCGTTCAAGACATGACCCCCAAACATCGTGCCGTTTTCATCGGAGAGGGCAACGTGTAGATGCGCTCCTCCCTCTCCAATGGTTCCGACCATGGAGACAATTTCAAAGCAACCACTGCGAATACTGCCGTCTCGCTTTCCTGCGTAGCGGAGTGCGGTTCGAGTCAGACTTCCCACGCAGGTGAGGACTGCCGCCGCCCCAATCCCTTGACTGCTGACATAGGTGAGTAGTTCTTCTTTAAGGTCTTGTCCGGGGTGCAGACGGAAAGCGTGAATCATGGCTCCCTCCACCAATGCAAAATCTAATGGAACGTTCGGCAACGGTTCGATACCAGAGTTTTCCTCTGGTTCATTCTCTACCTCTGCGACCAACATCTCTTCTGCCAAAACCTGCTTCCTCCTCAGAGCCGTGCCTGACAGCCATGCTCACCGTTCTCAGTTATGATGGTTTTTTCTATGCGCCCGTGGATGGCGAGGTCGTCTTTTTGGGGGTATTGGGTTGCGACAAGCGTTGCAAACCCTCCTTCGCCCACGGGTTTTCGGCATCAAAGCGTAAGGCTTTTTTATACTGGGTGATAGCGGCATCTCGTTGCTTCTGAATCTCCGAGATTTTACCAAGTCCCGCATATGCCTGTGCTTTGTGCCGACCTTCTGGCAAGTCTTTTGCCGCGTCGGTCAAAAAATCCTTCGCTTGGTCGTAACGTTTATTTTCTGCCGCCCAACCGCCGAGGGCTAACGATGCTAATCCTTGCCGAGGATTGTTACCCAACGATTGGGAGAACGCTTTCATGGCGGTTTCCTGATTGCCTAATGCCCCGTAAGCGTTCCCGATTTGCAGGTAGGCTTCGCTCTGGACATCGCGAGAGACTCCCTCCAACGCGATAACTCGTTCAAAGGTTTTGATAGCGGCATTTAATGCGCCCACTGCCATCTGGCTATAGCCCAAGTAGAGAAGGGGTTGGGGGTCTTTAGGGCGCAGTTGTGCGGTCTGCTCGAAGGTTTTGGCGGCATCGGCGTATGAACTGGCTTGATAGTACGCAAAGGCGAGTTCCAGATTTAACTTGGGGTCATCGGGGCTATCGGCAACGGCACGCTCTGCTTTATCAATATTGGTCGGCATCCCCGTGGGAGCAGGATGCTCCTCCGCAACACGTGGCAGGGGAAAAATCGGCTCAGCATTTGCCAATCGGTCTTCTTCTGAGGGAGCGACTTTTGCGGCATCTGGGAACGCACCTTTTGCCCGACACCCCGAAACGATACCGCTTGCCACCATCAAAATGGCAATCAGAATCAGAACGTCACCACGCTTGATATTCCCTGTTCTCATACCACTATGTTACCGTTTTTTTGCCGGATTCGGCATGGCAAGGAAACCATCTTTGCTAATAACCGGGGCGGATTTTCCGAAATCAGCGCGAGAAAGATTCTGTACCACCGGGATAACACGCTGTTCGGGGTCTGGTTGGGGAACTCCTTTGCCGACCTGTACGATGGGATATATTCTGCCAGCGACAAACGCCCCCGGCGATTTGCCCCGCCTATCTTGTAGTTGTACCTCCAATACCAACGAAAGGGCTGTCTCGCCGCGCAGACCGAACTTACCATAGGTCGCGAAGTTTCCCAGAGAGTAGGCGATTAAGCGGTCTTTATAGAACTCCATGCCGCGAACCACATGAGGACCATGACCTAATACCAATTCGGCTCCGGCATCAATCACCGCATGGGCAAAGAGGGGGAGGTTTCCTCGTGCCTCACCAAAGTAGGTTTCTGTGCGTCGGGGAACATGCTGATGCGCGGTTCCCTCTGCCCCCCCGTGGAACGAAACGATAACCACGTCCGCACGACGGGTCGCCTCGGCAACGGCTTGTCGGGCAGGGGCAATCTGGTTGATATTCAGGGAGACTTGATTATGAGCAAAAGCAATGACAGCAATCGTTGTTCCTTGCACGGTCAGGTAGGCAACATCGGATTTGTCCTTCCCAGCATGGGCAATTCCCAAGTCTTCCAGTGTTTTACAGGTGGTATTGCGTCCTCGCTCCCCAAAGTCGTTCGCATGGTTATTCGCCACACTGAGAACATCAAAACCTGCCTCTTTGAGGTAGCGACCATAACGGGGTGGTGTGCGAAACGCATAACTGTTCGCCCCCTTTTTGCCGGTCACTCCACCCTCCACCAACGGACCTTCCAGATTGCCAAAGGTGATGTCCGCATTCTGGAGAAGGGGGGTCACTTTTTTGAGAATATCCTTACCATCATTGGGGGGCATATCGCGGGAATCCGGGTAGGTTGACCCCAGCATAATATCCCCCACTGCCCGAACCACCAAAGTCATATACCACTCTCACTTTCCCTATACTCTTCTATCCTAAAGAGGTTATACAGCGAGTTTTGACGAACAGAAACCCAGTTTACGTCCTCAACGAGGTAAAACGCATCCTAAAAACCGAAAGAGCGAATCCGGCGACTAAAGCCACCCTCTACGTTCCCCGTCCGTGAGGACGGTCACACAGGGGTAGCGAGGGACTTCAGTCCCTCGCTTCCAGAGACCGCCCCGGGTACCCTCTGGCACTCTGTAAGAGTGCTGTGGGTGAGGGTGGGGGCAACAGGGGACGAAGGAGAAGGAGAAACCAGAGTGCGTTTCGCCTGATGTCCTCAACAAGGTGAAACGGTAGAGAGTTTATGCAACGAAAACAGTTTCTTCTTTTGACCATCGGGGGTATCGTCATGGGGTTAGTCGGTTGTTCTCCCAAAGAAAACACCGATGATAAAACCACGTCCGCTACCAATACGTCCCCCAATTCTGCCTCCGGCGAGAGAGTGAAAATCGGTTTTGTCGTGAAGTCAGCAACCGAGGAGTGGTTTCAGGCAGAGTGGAAGTTTGCCAAGGAGGCTGCCGAAAAGAACGGTTTTGAGGTGGTCTGTCTGGAGGCAAAAGATGCCGACCAAACCCTTTCTGTGCTGGACAATCTTGCCGCACAGGGGGCAAAAGGAGTGGTTATTTGCGCCCCAGATGTCAAACTCGGAACTGCCATCGTCAATAAGTGCCAAGAAGCCAATCTCAAACTGATGAGTGTAGATGACCGATTGGTCGGAGCAGATGGCAATCCGCTTGCGGAGATTCCCCATCTCGGTATCTCCGCCTACAACATCGGTAAGGCAGTGGGAAAAGCCCTTGCCGAGGAGATGCAAGCACGAAAGTGGAACCCGTCCGAGGTCGGTGCTATTGCTCTCACAGTGGACGAACTGGAAACGGCACGAGAGCGGATTCGGGGGGCGGAGGAGGTACTGGTTGAGAACGGCTTCCCGAAAGACCGTATCTTCAAAATGGCATGGAAAAAGACCGATATTCCGGGCGCACAAGAGGTTGCCGCTACCGCACTCACACAGCACGCAGACATCAAAAAGTGGCTGTTTTTCTCGTCCAATGATGATGGGGTTTTAGGGGCAGTCCGTGCCAGCGAAGACCGTGGCATCCCCGCAACAGATGTGATTGGAGTGGGTATCAACGGAACCAGTGGGGTAAACGATTTCAAGAAACCAACTCCCACGGGCTTTTATGCGTCGGTTCTACTCTCCCCGCGCAAGCATGGCTACGATACCGCCGAGGTGATGTACCGATGGGTCACTGCCGGGACAGAACCGCCGAAGGAGACCTACACCGAGGGAACCCTTATCACTCGCAATGACTACGAGGCAAAGATGAAAGCCGAAGGATTACTATAAAGGATTACTATAGGGGATGAAGCAACGGGCAGTACACCTCTTGGGGCAAGCAGGAATGGCGATTGTCTTAGTCATTCTTTTCCTTGTTCTCTCCGTGTTTGTCCCCAATTTTTTGAGTCCTATCAACCTCTTGGGGTTGTTGATGTCCGTAACCACTGTCGGGATTGTCGCGTGTACAATGCTGTTTTGTCTGGTAGGGGGAGACTTCGACCTGTCTGTGGGAGCGGTGGTGGCACTCTCCGGCGTGGTTGCGGCGATTCTACTGCGCGAGACAGGGAACCTGGCTCTGGCGATTGCAGTTCCTCTGTTGGTCGGAGCCGGGATTGGCGCGGTTAATGGCGTGGTTATCGCCCGAATCGGTATCAATGCCTTGATAACCACATTGGCAACGATGCAGATAGTGCGCGGCACTGCCCGGATTCTCTCGGATGGTTCCTCGATTGGTATTGTCAACGAAGGCTTTACCAACCTTGCCAAGTTCAAACTGGTAGGCACGGCACTGCCTATCTGGTTCATGGGGCTGTTCTTTCTGCTATTTGGCTTTCTCCTCGCACAAACCGTTTTTGGGCGACACACACGAGCAATCGGGGGGAACAGTGCCTCGGCGCGATACTCCGGTATCTCGGTCATTCAGACCAAAATCGTCATTTTTATGCTACAAGGGATAGTCGCGGCATTTGCCGGGTTGCTTGTTGCCGCTCGTGCCACCTCCGGGCAACCGAACACGGCGGAGGGTTTGGAACTGCAAGTCATCTCGGCGTGTGTCTTAGGCGGAGTCTCCCTCACTGGAGGGGTTGGGAGCATGGTTGGGGTCATTATTGGGGTGCTGATTATGGGCATGGTACAAAATGCGATGAACCTGCTCAATATCCCCTCCTTCTGGCAGTCGGTTGCCAGTGGGATAATCCTCTTAGTCGCTGTCCTCTTAGACCGCACGAAATCCTACCTCACCCGATAATTGTGTTCCAATAATGTGTCACCCCCTCCCTGCTACTCTTTTAACCCCCTCCTAACCTCCCCCTTCGCGAACACATTCGCGAGCGCACCGCCCCGCAACACCGTGTTCTGCGAGTTGTTTTAGTCCCCGGAGGGGGACTGGGAACGGGTAGCCGGGACTTTAGTCCACGGCAACACGGATGAGGGTCGGGCAAAAGGGGACGAAGGAAAAGGATAAAACCAGGAGGCAATTCGCCTGCGTATCGAAGGCTTACAGAAGAATTATTTTTGTTTCTCTGCTATAATTGCCCCATGCGTGATACTTTCCGATTTCTTGTTTGCTTTGCGGTACTGTGGGGGTGTTTGACGACAAACGCATGGGCGCAAACCACCCCGCGCCCCGGAATCAAACTCACCGATGACCCGCCCGTTGTCACCAAACATTCGACAAGCAAGGGGTGGTCGTACACTGCCACTGCCGGATTTATTCCCCTGAAAACTGCCGCCGACGAAATTGAAGCACGGCTGTTCTATATTGCCTACACCCGCGAGGATATGCCTGATAAGGGGAAGCGTCCTCTGGTGATTGCCTTTAATGGAGGACCCGGTTCCGCATCGGTATGGCTACATTTGGGGGCAATCGGTCCGAAGCGCGTTCCCCTGAAAAACGGGGGTGAAATGCCTCCCCCTCCCTTTGCACTGGTTGAAAATGCCCATACATGGCTGGAGTTCGCCGATTTGGTGTTTTTAGACCCCATTGGAACGGGCTATAGCCGTGCGGCTTCGTCGGAGGTGGGAACACGCTATTGGGGCTTGACCGGAGACATCGCCTCAATTACCGAAGCGATTCGCCTCTACCTGAGCCGCAATGAGCGTTGGGGATCGCCTTTGTACCTTGCCGGAGAGAGTTATGGAACTATGCGAGCAGCAGGGCTTGCCGGGCAGTTGGTGGATAACGGAATTGCGCTCAATGGAGTGGTGCTAATCTCTACTATCTTAAACTACCAGACCGCCCGCTTTAATACGGGAAATGACCTGCCCTATATTCTCTTTTTGCCTACCTACACCGCCACCGCGTTCTATCACAAGAAACTCCCCACAGACCTGCAACGCGATTTAACCAAGACACTGGCAGAGGTAGAGCAGTTTGCAGAGGGGGAGTACGCCACGGCACTAATGAAAGGCGATAAACTCACCGAATCGGAGCGCAAAACGATTGCCAAGAAGGTGGCACGCTACACCGGGCTTGCCGAAAAGTATGTCCAACTCTCCGACTTGCGTCTGAGCATCTTCGGTTTTACTAAGGAACTACTGCGCGATGACGGCTGGTCGGTGGGACGATTGGACAGCCGTATCAAGGGGCGCGATAGGATTGGTTTAGGAACCTCCCCGGACTTTGACCCCAGCGAAGCCGCGATTCGTCCCCCGTACACCGCGACGTTTAACCAATACATCCGCTCAGAACTGAATTTCAAAACAGACTTGGAATACTACATTTTAGGAGGTGGTATTGGACGTTGGGAGTACCCGCAAAATCAGTATGCCGATACCAGCGAACTCCTGCGACGCGCATTAGCGAAAAATCCGTACCTGAAAGTCTTTGTGGCAGAGGGATTTTACGATTTAGCCACGCCATACTTTGCTGCTGAGTACACCCTCACCCATATGAACCGACCCACCGACTTAAAGAAGAACTTCACCATCAAGCGGTATGAGGCGGGACATATGATGTATATCCATGAACCATCTTTGGAGCGTCTGACCCGTGAAGTCGCGGAGTGGATGTCCACTCCATGATTTCTCTTTTCCTCCTGTGGTAGTGACTGAGAAAATGGGACTGTTGTACAAAGCCGGAGTTGGTGACGATACTGACTTGAGGAACGGAGAGAGAGCGAATGGAGCAGATATGGCGACGTGGGGAGTTTGTGATTTCTACCGACCCAGAGCGGGTAGATGTGGGAACGGTGCATCGGTATCTTAGCACAGAGTCCTATTGGGCGCAGAACTGCTCACAGGAGTCGGTGGTCAGGGCGATTCAGGGGTCACTTCCCTTTGGTATCTATCACGAACCTACCGGAGAGATGGTCGGTTTTGCGCGAGTGATTACCGATCAAGCGACGTTTTCGTACCTCACCGATGTATTTGTCCTAACACCGTGGCGCGGGCTAGGTCTTTCCAAGTGGTTGATGGAGGTTATCTGGACACACCCGGACTTGCAAGGGCAACGGCGTTGGCTCTTGGCGACGGAGGATGCACATGGGTTGTATGCCTCGTTCGGTTTTGCACCGGTTCCCTTTCCTGAGCGTTGGATGGAGCGTAAACCCGGCAACTGGGAATCTTAAGAGCGGTTGCCGGCGCGGAAATCGGTTACAATGCAGGTATGCGTGAAGCGGTGAGCGGAATCAAGCATCCGGCGTACCGAGATGCGATTGCTTTAACTCGTGCTGGGGGACGCTCGGCGACAGGACGGTACTTGGTAGAAGATGCCGACATGGTACGTCAGGCACTTGCCGCGCCCGATACCCCCATTTTTGCTGTCTTTGCCACCCCGGAAGCGACCTCCTACTTAGAAGTGGGATGCCGGGAGCGACAATGCCCCCTCTATATTGTGGGAAGCGGTCTGCTGACTAAGTTGGTGGGGACAGGCTACGAAACCGCCGTTACTGCCGTGGCGGTGGTAGGGCAACGCACTATCGCGCCGAGCGAACTGCTGACCCTGCCGAATCCTCTTATCCTCTGTGGGGAGCATATCCATGACCCGCGCAATGTCGGAGTGCTGATTCGTACTGCCGAAGCCGGAGGGTGTGCGGGACTTCTTCTTTCGGACGATAGCGCGGAACCGTTCTCCCGGCAAACCGTTCGCTCCACCACCGGTTCGATTCTCCGCCTTCCGCTTGCCCTAACCGCCAATCTCCCCCAAACCCTTACCGAGTTAAAGGCGCAGGGAGCAGTTATTGTCACATCGTCTGGGGAGTCCTCTCTGCTGGCATATCATATTGACCTCTCGGTTCGTCCTTTGGTCTTAGTCGTGGGAAATGAGCAGACCGGAATTTCGGAGGCAATTATGCAGGTCGCCGACTTCGATGTTTCTCTTCCAATGGCAGGAAGCGCAGACTCGCTCAATGTCACGGTGGCAGGAGGGATACTGGTCTACGAGGCAATTCGGCAAGCGATGGCGAAATAGGCAGGGAGGATATGGCAAAAAGATGAAAACTCTGGAAGTCGGTAGCAAAGTGATAATCTACACGCTGATTATGCGGGGCAATGCCCAAACGAGTTATGTCGGCACGATTAACGCGGTGAATGAACACGGTGTGGAGATTGAGGGAGTGACCGGGAAGATTTTCTTCCCGTGGCCTGCGATTGAGCGCATCACGCTCTAACTCTACTTTTCCAGTTTGAGGAGAACCTTATGGCGATACGAACGCTAACCATGACCGAGGCTCTGCATGACTATGTTGTGGGAGTCTCGGTGAAAACAGATGATGTCCTGAATCGTTTGCGTCAGGAGACAGCAACGATGCCCAATGGTGGGATGCAGATTTCCCCGGAACAGGGGCAGTTTATGTACTTCCTGCTCAAGACCTTGCAGGCGAAGAAGACTCTGGAAGTGGGAACATTTACAGGGTACTCTGCTTTAGTAACCGCGATGGCACTGCCCGACGAGGGGAAGGTGATTGCCTGCGACATAAGCGAGGAGTTTACTCGTATCGGAAAGCCGTATTGGGAAGAGGCGGGGGTCGCCCATAAGAT
>Ga0224722_1001509_pt1 | contig 12843 bp, 22 predicted proteins | sample Balambano_FR1_Me_FD_161646 | JGI IMG/M metagenome (GOLD analysis project Ga0224722, IMG submission 161646) | Freshwater sediment microbial communities from Lake Towuti, South Sulawesi, Indonesia - Balambano_FR1_MetaG | ecosystem: Environmental > Aquatic > Freshwater > Lake > Sediment | place... | reverse complement strand
GCGTTTTAAGCCACTCTAGTGGCTTGCAAGCCGTTTTACCCCGGTAGTGCGCTCAAATCGGGGTTTAAGCCACTCTAGTGGCTTGCAAGGTCGCTTGCAGCCGTCGATTTTCACCGCCACCAGGCCCCAAAACGGGCTTTTCGTGCGTTTCCCTGGTGGTAGGCCCACAAAGAACGCCTCTCGGGGGCTGTCCCAAGAGGCGTTTTAAGCCACTCTAGTGGCTTGCAAGCCGTTTTACCCCGGTAGTGCGCTCAAATCGGGGTTTAAGCCACTCTAGTGGCTTGCAAGGACTCTTAGGCCCGCCCGGCGGTGCGTGCGTCGCCTCGCCCGGTTTCTGGCGCGCCTTTCATTGCGTTCAGAATAAGCACAATACCGGCGGCAAGAAACAAAATAAAGGCCATTTCCATAACCAGGGACGCGATTAACGTCATTACGAGCTTGGCGGCAATACCAAGACCGCCAGCAAACGGCCCCGCCCACAAGAGCGCGCCCCGGTCAATGTACGTCTGGACGAAGAGCGCCGAACGCTCTAAGTCGGTGATAAAATCAAACACGATAAAGGCGTACACGAGCCATTCAATAAAGGTAATCCCCGCCCGCGCCAACCGCGCCCCGAACAATTCCAACAGCGTTGGAAACAACGAAACGAGGGTGCCCACCATAACGGCCCACTGTGGCGAAACCAAACCGTAGCTGCTTTCCACCGCCCGGCGGGCTTCGGCCAGCCAATCGTAGGTACTCTCCAAGTCAAAGTAGTAGGCAAGGCCACCACAGATACTAGCGATAGCGAGAAACGCGATACCGCTAATCATCGCCGAACGCCCTGTAGTACCGCGTACCGCCTTGAACGCTCGTTCAAGATTTTCGCTCAGGTCAAGCCAGCCGAGAAAGTCCCCGTTTCTGCCAAAAGCCGCATAGAGCAAACCCGCAATCGCCAAAAAAACAAGCCAATCGAAGGGGCCGTAACCGTTAAAAGGATTGTACAGCACTGAGTTCTCCTCTGGTTTTGCGAAGTATTACTCCGCAGGTACGATAAGTAAAGAGCGCCCCTTTCGGAGCGCCGGAAGGTTTAGCTTACTTTTGTAGGTCTGCCTTCGCCAACTGAACGATAGCGAGCATAAGCGCCACCACCTTGCGGCGCTCGCCAATCGGAATATCGTCCAGTTCTCGGGCTACTGGACTAAAATCCCCGGCGCTAGGTAGCTTGTAATTGCGTATGTCAACCTCATCAAACCACCCATCAGCTAAGCCAAACTCTAGTGGATTACAGCCAATAACCTCCGCAATCCTGCGGAACGTTTGCGGTTTTGCTTTAGAGCGGCCACTAAGAATGGCCGACAAAAAGCCCCGCGAAAGCGGTTCCTCCACCACGGTCGCGGCTTCCCCCTCTACCCGGGTATCAACAGGCCGCTTTGCCCTGGCGGCCACGTCCGATACGTTCAACCCCAGCGTTCTGTCGGCGTATAAGAGCCAATAGCCCAGGCAGAGGGTTAAGTCCTCTAGCCGATGTTCGTGAAGGTACGCGAACAGCGCGTCGGTATTGCGCCCATAGGTCGCCTCTGCGGCGCGATATTTACTTTCTACTGCCACCTCCTCCTACTTTCTACACCGGAACAGAAACCGCAGCGGGTCGCGTCGCCGGTTTCTCGCCGCGCCGCCGCAAATACAAACCCTCTAACCGCGCCGTTGCCTGCGCCGTATAGCGCTGCGTCGTCTCACAACGCTTATGCCCTGCTATACGCCGTACCGCGTCAATATCCCCCCCGTTGGGGTCGTCCAGCAACTCGGTAAGCAGTTGGTGGCGGAACAAATGAGGGTGAACGTCCGGGCGACCTACAACCGCGCCCAGCTCTGTAACAAGCTGCCGTACCCGTTGGTCGCTCAACTCAAACAAGCGCCCCGTTTTCGGAAAGCCGCGCAGCGCAAGATAATGCCGAAGCGCCCCGGCTGTCTGGTGATCGAAATAGACTAGTCGCTCGTCTCCGCCTTTCCCCATTACCGTCGCCTTGCCCGCTTCGTCCGCGTGGCGGGGAAACTGCACGTTTTCGATACACAAACCCACGACTTCGCTTACGCGCCCGCCTGTGGCCCGCAACACCAGCAAAAGTGCCAGGTTACGCGCCCCCGCTACCGTAGTGGTGTCGCAAGCACAGCACATTCCCTCAAACTCTTCCGGCGAAAGCAACTGCGGAAGTACCAGCGGTACTTTAACCCCGCGAACGGCAAGCGCCGCCAATACGTCGCCGCTTAGTAGCTCCTCCGCCACCGCCCAGGTCAAAAACGCACGTGCTGCCGACAGTCGCCGGTTCACCGTCGCCGGTGCGTAACCCTGCTGTAGTGCTTGCCGGTACGCGGCTAGTTGCTTTGGTCGCAACTCCTCTACGCTGTATCCGTTATCGGATAACCACTGAGAGAAGGCGCGGAGGTCAGCGGCGTAGGCGCGGCGGGTCTGCGGGGACTGTAGGGTATCGAGAAACCGGGGGAGCATAAAAGGAGCCTTTGCACTAACTGCACAAGTAGTATACGCGGTCTGTCAACTCTGCGCAACTGCGGCGTACTTTAGTCGGCGGGCGGCGGCGCGATCCCGTTCCTGGGCGCGGCGTTCTTTTGAGCGGGACGCCTCTACCGGCGGGTCTTCGTCCACGTACTCTTCTGCGGGGTTGTTTCGTTCACGCAGGCGGGGTTGCCGTTCTTTGCGAAGCACCAGTGTCTCCTTTCCTACCGCCGCGTACGGGGCGGCTAGCTCGAAAAGTATACAGTTGCTTCGCAGCGGCGTCTATCGAACGGGTCGGAATTGAACCTATTGCTAGTCGTTATCTCCGTAGACCGCCGAGGGGCTATTCCCTCTTGTGGGCAACCTAATGCGGGTTGCGTATACGGAGGGACGAATGCCAGACGAGACAGTCAACGGGAACCTTACGGTGACGGGGACGGTGTACGCCGATAACTTTAGAACAGCGGCGTCTGGTTTGCTTTCTATCGAAAAAGATAACGCTAAACTAAACCTGTCACGCAGCTCTAATGTTACAACGGCAAGCCTTAGTGTGGCTACTTCGGGCAGTATCGCGCTTGTCGCGGATAATGGAGAGACTATTGCTTCGTATCGTGCTTTGGCACACCGCTTCTATTTGGGCGGCTCTGCGCAACCCTTTTTCATCGCGGATAACAACCGACTAGAGTATGTCACCTCCTATTACGACAAGTATAGCGTTACCGGCGATAATGAAGCCGGTCAGATTGAAGTAAACGCCGTAACAAGCGGAGGGGCAGAGGCGGTACTCCAATCATACGCTGCGCGCCACGATTTTTTTGTTTTAGGCAACCACCGGGCTGCCTTTACCTCCGGATTAGAGCTTTATGGCGGGCAGGGAGCGGCCAGTGTCTCGGCGCGTAGTAATTCGGGTGGGGCCGCAATCCCGCTGGTGCTAAACGGCAGTGACGTTGCTGTTACTGCCCCTTTTAGTGCCCCGTCCGTGTTGGTTTTCGGCCAGGTCAGCGCTGGTAATCTAAGTACGGTTGGTTCGATTGCTGCGCCGGGTGTGCTTATCCAGAACCAAAATATCCAGGCAAACGGTTGGCTGGCCTCTCAGTCTTTGTCGGCAGACCAGCGGATTGAACTGCGATCTATTGACGGCGGTGGCGTTCGCGTTCGCGCCAGTAACTTTGCAAACAACGCGCTCCGTCCGCTAGACCTGGAAGCTAGTGTAGTGAGAACGCCAGGGTGGGTCTCTGTCGGAAGTGGCACACAGAACTATACGCCAACTGGCTCCACCTGGGCTACCGGCGGCGCTACCTTGCTGCTGAATGGCCTGGATACGACTTCGATTGCTTTTCACGACGCCAATAACCGCGTGGACGCAATTGTAGCGGGCGGCGGTCTGATGCGCGTTGGGCCGGATACCGGCTTTGGCCCTGCGAACGTTCAAACCTACGGCTTTACCGGCGCGGGCGGCGTTCCTCTTGCGAACCAGCGTATGCGCGTCTATTCTAGCGGCGATAACAGCGGTCACTTCCCTCTCGCCGTTGTGAATAGCGCAGGCAGCGCGGCGCTGATGTACGTTCGCGGCGATGGTTACGCCTGGACGAGCCAGCCGTGGGCTGTTGGCTCCGACGAACGCCTGAAAGACAAGGTTGAGCCGCTTGACGCTACCGCGCTAGAGAAGTTGGCCCAGGTTACGTTCCACCGCTACCAGCTTCGCGCAAACGGCCTCCCGCAAGTCGGGGTCATAGCGCAGGAGCTACAGCAGGTGTTCCCTGAACTGGTGAGCGAACACCACGACCCGGCCAACCCGAACGAGGCACCGCTGCTGGCGGTCAACTATCAGGGTCTCGCGGTCTACCAGGGAGCCGCAATCCAGCAACTCGCCGCAAAGGTTGCGGGCTTGGAAGAGCGTCTGGCCGCACTCGAAAAGCGCTTTGCCTAGACCGTAAAAAAGAAGCCCCCTTTACAGAGAACGAAACGTTCTGTAAAGGGGGCTTCTTTTTTTTTGTTAGCGGCTCCCCGCTACAAAGGCTACCGGCGGTTAGGCCGCTCTTTCTAAAGGGTCACTCCTATGGCCTGACACAACGATCCCGCCGTCCGCCTAAGAGCTTTTAGGCTTTCGCCGTTACAGGGGCGCACTTCCGCCGAGTAGAAGTTGACAAGATAACCCGCCATTAGAAATAGCGTTCGACTGTCGTCCGTCTCGATACGCACGCCGTCAGCGCCGGGGTGGCTCGAATAGCAGCCCCCAAAGCCCAGGGAAAGTATCGCGTTGACCGTGTGTACGTCAAATCCAGGGTAATACCGAACGAAGAAGCTGTACATTAATAGGTCTCCTTAACTTCTACAAAATTCACACCCTCACTGTAGTAGCCGTTACTTTCGCCATACCAACGAAGCGTAACGTACCCCTTAATAGTGGCGAACTTATAGAACGTCCAAGTATAGCTACCCCAGTCATTTGTTCCGCCCTCGGAGACTTCCTCCGCCTGCAAAATCGGAGCGTCGGTAAGATCGTCCAAATTACCGATAACGTCCTCTAGGGTAACACTTTCGCAGCAGTCCTGGTCGTGAAACATTTTCCAGCGGCGTCCGTCCTTGCAGATAAACACCAACTCGTCGCCGTCCGTACTGCGGTGAATGGCCTCTAGCGTTACGCCCACCAATACACTAACGTCCTGATACTGCTGCACTACCCGACCTCCCCTTGGTAAGTAAATTCGGCTGCGTCGAAGTCATTTTTCAGCTCGTCCAACGGGCGACGGTAAGGCGGTTCGTCTCCCGAATACGAATAGTCTAGCTCGCTCGGCTCAGTCCTACGGCGGCCACTGACAGGGAACTCACAAAAGGTAGTCGCGGGTTGACCTTCCATAGCGCCTCCAAGTCCGAAACTTTTTCGCTGCGGCCAATACCCGATAGATACGTAACCACAAGTACGCGCCTTACGTTCCCCTTCCTCATTAGTCCTACACCCACGAGAAGGGCCGCCGAGGGCCGCCCCTCTACGTTGATGTACGATCTTACTCCCCGGCACAACGGCGAATGTCCTCTAGCGCCTCCTCTGTACTTGCAAACCAGTTGGGGATACGCTCTAGGTTCGGGTCGCTGGCCTGATAAATCAGGGCCGCTGCCGCGTTTGTTCCCAGCCGCGCCTCTAACGCCGCCCCGGCTTGCCCGGCGAGTGTTACTACCCAACCGGCCCGACAGTGGGTTGTCCCGCAGTGCCAGCTACCCATATCCAGCCCGCCTGTAGAGACCGCTTCAAGCAGTGCCCGGTGAATATTTGGCACTACGGGAATAACCGCAGGTAGAATGGCCCCGCTCAGGTTGGCCTCACACAGGTCGGCCCCGTTCAGGTCGGCGTTGCGCAGGTCGGCCCGGCGCAGGTCGGCCCCGCTCAGATTAGCCCCGCTCAGGTCGGCCCAGTACAGGTCGGCCCCGCTCAGGTCGGCCCCGCCAAGGTCGGCGTTGCTCAGGTTGGCGCGCGCCCCGTTCGGGTGGTCGTTCAGCCAAAGCTGATGGTTAGCGATCACTTCTTCGATATTCACGGTCAGTAGCCTTTCTGTAGGTTGCTTCTCGAATAATCCAGTATCCAGACGCCCAATACCCCGCAGCGCAACGCGCGGTTAAAGGGCGAGTGTAGGTCAGCGTAATCATTTCTCCCGCGCCGTTGACCTCGCCGGTAAGATCAGCGCCGGATACAGTGGCCGCGCTAGGGCTGGTTTGTTCTACGATCCACTGACCTAGCCCGTACTCCCGAAGGGCCGCTAAAGCCTGCGTGAATTCGTACATTAGGCGCTCCGTTGCCGATTAGCTTTGCGCGTAGCCGACACCAGGGCACGCGCCCGGTTGGCCGCTACTTCGACGCTGCGCGAAACCTCTTCAAGGGTTCCGATTTTAGCGAGCTTACCTACGAGCTGCCACGCCGCGATAGCGTCCTCGTGGTGCGCACCTACGCCGCGTTCGGCGGCCCGTCGAAGCTCGTTTACTACCTCGGCGGCTGCGGCCCGGATATTCGCGCCGTAGTGCGGGGATACCTCGTCTCGGATAACGACACGACAGTTGGAGGCCCCCCGAGCCTCCGCAATCGTTTCGGCCCGACGCGCATCTGCGCGTTCCCACAGCTCTAAAATCCCTTCGACAGTGGCGACGCGGTTAGAGATCAGGGTCAACGCTACGTTGGTTTGCATTCGAGTGTACTCTCTACGAAGGGCGGCGTCCTTCGCCGCCGTGCTCTGATTGTAGGGGGACGTTACACAGCGGTCTACTAACGCTTCGCGGCGGCTTATTGGTCGGCAAAAACCCAACTGCGTCCCTCAGCGGCCCAATAAAACGACTGTACTACCGGCTCTTCGCTGTCCGGCCAAAAGAGTACGTCCCCGTCCTCGGTGAGCCGTACCGCGTGGAATATCGGCAAGTGCGACCCGTACAGAATACGGTACTTAATCCACGAACCGTTGTCGTGAGTGAATGTCACTAGTCGGCTTTCCACCAGTGCCCCCTCTACCGGGGGAAGCTCCTGGTTTGGGTTGGCCCGACTGAACGCGAGATACGCTTGCGGGTCAAAGTAGCCGTTTGGACGAAATGGGTCTTTCACTGCTCGTTCCTTTACCGTTATGGGTGGATTACTTCGGAGTATCGCCTATCGGGTGCGCGCCAAAGAGTAGCGCCGCTAAGGTACTGCGTTTGGTAGAGCCAATCGCCCTGCCCTCTCGCCACGAGAACAAGCGCCGTCGTGATAATGTTCTGGTTGTACGCGCCCTCTTCGCTAAGGTTCTGCGATAGTGTTTCCGCCGTTCGTTCCGTTCGCGTGAAGTCCGCAAGCTGTCGGTTACGCATTTTCACGGTTAGTGCCCTCTTGCTAGTCCTACGCCCACGAGAAGGGCCACCACGGGGCGGCCCCTCTACGTTGACGTACAACCTTACTCGCCCGCACAACGGCGAATATCCTCTAGCGTCTCTTCGTTACTCGCGAACCAGTTAGGAATACGCTTTAGAGACGGGTCGCTGGCCTGATAAATCAGGGCTGCTGCCGCGTTCGTTCCTAACCGCTCCTCTAATGCCGCCCCCGCTTCTCCTGCCAGCATTACAATCCAGCCCGCCCTACAATGGGTTGTCCCGCAGTGCCTTCTACTCATAGCTAGCCCGCCCGTAGAGACCGCTTCGTAGAGCGCCTGGTGAATGTCGGGCACTACGGGGATACCGTCAGGGAGAAAGGCCCCGCTCAGGTCGGCCCCGCTCAGGTTGGCCCCGCTCAGGTTGGCGTAGCGCAGGTTGGCGGCGCTCAGGTCGGCGTCGCTCAGGTTGGCCCTGCTCAGGTTGGCCCTGCTCAGGTTGGCGTTGCGCAGGTTGGCCTCGCTCAGGTAGGCGTAGCGCAGGTCGGCCCCGCTCAGGTAGGCGTCGCTCAGGTTAGCCCCGCTCAGGTTGGCCCCGCTCAGGTTGGCGGCGCTCAGGTTGGCCTCGCTCAGGTAGGCCCCGCTCAGGTCGGCGTCGCGCAGGTTGGCGGCGCTCAGGTTGGCCTCGCTCAGGTAGGCCCCGCTCAGGTCGGCCCCGCTCAGGTTGGCCCCGCTCAGGTTGGCGTAGCGCAGGTTGGCGTAGCTCCGGTCGGCGCGAATGCCGTTAGGGTCGCCGTTCAACCAGAGCTGATGGTTAGCGAGCACTTCGGTGATATTCACGACTAGGTACCTTTCTGTAGGTTGCTTCTTACGTAGACCGGGGGCGAACGTCGTCCGCTGAAACCCAACCCTCTTCTTCGGGCGCTTCGGGCCAATGAACCAGATACGGGAGGTCTCTATCGCAATCATCTACCTCTACAACCTCCCCGGCGATCCAACTGCCCTTGACGTATACCTCTACGGCGTCTCCCTCTTCGTAAAGCAGCGCGTCCGGGTAATCCCCGTCCGCGTTCGCGTCCGGGTCAGGAACAAATTCGTTCCTGACGGCCCACTCTACCGCGTCCGAAAAAGACAGTTCGTAAACGAGTGAGCTAATCAAGTTCTGCGCAGTTGCGTTCAGGCCCGCGTGGTTGTCGAACAGCGATCCTAGCAAGTCTTCTCGATTGACGTAGACCATAGTCGTAGTCTCCTCTTTTCTACTCAGCCGCTACAAACGTTACACGACCGACGCGGGCCAACACGTCCACCGGGCAACGTAGCGCGTAATCCGGGTACCAGAACAGCGTAGTGACTTTCCAAAGTCGCCCGGTTTTCGTTCGGTGTACGTTGTCTGACTTAGCCAGAATAGGCGCGTCTGTGAGCGCCCCCACTTCTTCGGGGGCGATAAACTCCCACCATCCACCCGTAATGTGGTCTTCTAGAAGCTCGGCCAGCTTCGTATCGCTTACCCATTCGCGGGAGTTGACGTATTCGATTACTTCCCGTCCCTCTTCGGTAAGCTCTAGCGTCATCGAATAGAGCTTTCCGGCTGTTCGGCGCACAATCAGGTTGACGTAGCGGCCCTCTTCCAACGTCTCCGTTCCCAGATCCTCTAGCTGTAGCGTTGTCATTGCAGCTTCCTTACTGGTTAGTCCTAAGCCCATAAGTGCGCTCTTCGCAGAGCGCACCCTATCGGCCTACAACTAGGCGGGCCACTCTTCCAAAAGCGCTTGCGCCTGTTCGCCGTGATATACTTTGTTGCGAGCCTTTTCGCGTTGCCAGTAACTTACAGAGCGGTTATCGTCCGACGCCCAACTATCCAGAAGCGCCGCAGAAGCAATACCTTCTGCTAGAACCAGTTCCAATTCGGCGCGTAACTCTCTAACCGCTTCGGCTACTAAGTCCTCGTAATAGCCACCCGTCTTAAAGTCCTGTTCGTTCAGGTAAGAGCACCCGCCACGAAACGCGGTTCCTATGGCAACTTTTCCACTAACGCCGACGGCCCCGCTGTATGCCACCGCCTGAACGGACACGGAAGTCCACGCCCATTCGTTGCCCCGCGCCAACTGGTTCCGCACCCAATGAAGAGTGTCCGCGTCCTCAAAGTGGTCATCAGGGCGGTGGTCGTACTCTGGTTCAAGGCAAACGTCGATTTCTACAAAGGCGGGGATTGTGTCGGCGCTCATTGGTTTGTCCTGTTTCTAGCCGCGTTTGCGGCGTATTACTTCGCAATTAGTCGTTGTTGGTCTTCGCATAGGCCAGAACCTCTGCCGCCGTCCAAACCAGAACCGATACCAGCAAGCCAGCCGAGTCAGTACACCTATTTTGCGCCGCCAGGAACGCGGGAACACTGTCATACCCCGCAGAACCTACCGCGTATTCGTAGACGAGATCGTAAATCTCTTCGTCAAACTTATTCCAGAGGGCTTTCAAGTCCGAAGAATAGGTAAGGCCCGCGTATCCGGTATCGGCTCCGTGGTTGGTTATGTCTGCAAGCTCACTGCGAGTGAAATTGGCTGAAAGCCAGCGGTCAAACGACGTTGCGCGGATAATCATTGGGGTATATCCCTTCTCTACTATTGTGCGGTTAGTGCAGAACTACGTTAGAGGACGGTAGGGTCTAGCTAGTCCTCCCAACTATAGCCGAGTGCTTCCAACGCTTTGGCTAGTTCGTCATCGTTCGGGTATCCGCCCTGATCGTCGCGATTGTCAATCGCTCCCGGGTCGTGATTCCACAACCAGCGAATTACCCCTTCGGCAGCGGCGTCGGCTTCATCGGCGCTGAAATAGAAGGGCGACATTCGCAGACCTTGACAGACGTTTTCGTACAGCGCTTCGCGTTCGCGCTCGCTGTAATCGTCCTCGTCCAAGACCGGATAATCGTCTAGTCGCGCTTGCAGCTCGCAATACGTTGCAAACGCGGGGGTAATCGCGCCGCCCGTGGCGTATACCCGCAACTCAAAACCGTCTACGTACCCTACCGCCCAATGCGAATGGCAAATCTCTACTACGTCGTCCGGGAAGCGTGCCAGCGCCTTTGCAATCGCCGCCGCGTTGCTTTGGTCTAGCAGCCCGCTATCGCGATTGTGCGTGTAGACGATAGCCCAGCTAGCGTCTTTGTCGCCAAAGTAGGCGAAGTTGGTAAAGCGGCGAAAGTTTCCGGTAAGTGCTACGGCGGCGGCTTCAACGTCGTTCCAGTTGGTTCCTGCGTAGGCGCTCATTAGTGTTGTCCTTCTGTGATAATTCCTCGACCCATAACGGCGCTTGTGCAAGCGCCGCCTATCGGGCGACAAACTACGCGAGCTGTAGCGCGGATACCAAGATCCGCGCAGGATCGAATTCGTCCGGGTCTACGTCGTCAAATTGGACAAACACCACTTCTTCGTTCGTGTGGCTGTGCCCGGTTACAACGCCGAGGGCGTCGCCATACGCGACGCGGGAACCGACAGGGAAATCTACCGACGTGACACGCCCCTCTAGTTCCTCTTCTTCCGCGTCGGGGTCGCCGTACGCGCTTTCGATCTCTGCGTTGCAATCTTCGCAGTAGACAATCGGCCCTTCGTAGTAGACTTCACCGGCTTCCAAACCGCCAAAGTCGGCAGGGGCGTCTGCGTCTACCGAACGCGCACAAGCAGGGCAGATCCAGCAACCGTCGTCAGTGACGTACAAAACCGGGTAGCAACCTGTCTCGGTGTAGCTCATCAGTTGCCCGTCACGGTCGCGATAATTCTTCAACTTGTCGGCGCTCATAGGGGTGTATCTCCTGTTGGTCGCGGCGCATTTGCGACGCCGCGACCGTAGATAGCGGCAGGGTCTTAACCTAACCTAGCCAGCCGGGGCGGCAAATTTCGTGCGGGAAGTGATAGTTTTCGTCGGAGGGATCGTCGTTCGGGGCCGTGATAATCAGCACTTCCCTTGTTACCGGGTGGAAGCTGTAACCAACTACCTGACTGTAGCGATACGGCTTTTTGCCGTAGCGCTTGCGTACCTCTGTACCGATAGGCCACGCCTGTGCGGTTAGGTTCAGGTGGATAAGGTCGGTGGAGCGGATAACCACAGGCACCTCACTAGTCGAGAAGCCGCCACAACGCGCCGACAACGAACGGCACAAGCACGAAGGCGAACAGGAACCAGATCGCAAGCGTCATAGTAAATTGTCCTGTGATTGTGCGCTAGCGCGTTGTGTTACTTCGCAGCGCTTTAAAAGTCGTCATCGTCAATCCGCCAGAAACCGAAGTCCGCACCGTCGCCAGGGTGTGCGCCGAAGCAGTAACCGTCTGGCGCGTTCGCGTGCAGCGCGTCGATCAGATACTCAACTAGTTCCGTCGCCTCGGCGTACAAATCCTCTGGAAAGTACACAGCTTCCAGACCCGCGTATACGTCGTCCCACCTGGCCGCGTACCGCGACGCAGTTGTCGGCGCGAGACTTTCCAGAACGCGGGTAAACTCTGGAATAAGATCCTCGCTGCGCAGCGTCCCACAGATAACGGTGCCGCCTTCGAACCTGCTCATTGCTGATCCTCTCTTGCGTAGCATTTGTACACCAATGGCCCTGCGTTTTGTTGTTCCGATTACGCAGGAAACGGATTGCGCTACTTTAGCCTTAGCGCCGTTAGGCCAATGCGTTTCCTTCTAGCTGTATTGTCGGTTTGCCGTTCTGTCCTACTCTGTCTCCAGAGCTAATGACGTACTAGGTACCTATTTGCTACAGCACTTAACGTACAGGGTTAAGGCTAGAAGAGAGAGCCGTAAGAGTAGCGTACACTCACTAGGCCGGTTCTCTGTTGTGTGTTTCGTATGTTTGCGCGTCACCCCTTGCGTTTGTTGGCCGTTTGTGTTGGCCGCGTTTGTTTCGTGAGTGCATCATAGCATAATGCCCCGCTAGACAGCCTTTACCGCGTTGCAAAGCAGTAAAACGCTGTTGCTGATAATTTCTCCGCAAACGCGGTTTAACGCTTTGCAACGCCGTAAAGCGGGGCTTGTATTTTGACCTACACTGCTCCGTGTAAAAGATTAGAGGAACCTGATAGGAAGGTGATATTTTGAGGGAAAACGGCCTTTGCCTAGCCGACAACAGGTACCGACCGGCCCGAGGGCAGCTCTGCGAGAGGGCGACGTTGGCGAGAGGGCAGCTCTGCGAGAGGGCGACGTTGGCGAGAGGGCAGCTCTGCGAGAGGGCGGGTTAATTGTTGAGTAACTTACGTAAATAAGTAACTTAAGTGATTTACTTAAGAACGCTTCGTGGCGCAAAGTCAACGTAGGCGGCCCGCCCCACCCCGCAATGACGCGCTGCGTTATGGCGCTCCGCTGGGAGGGCGATGCGCAGCAACGAAAAGCAGCGCGGCGCGGCACCGCGTTTAGCGCGTCCTAATGCGGAGAACTGATGATAATAGACATTATCAGAAGGCAACCGCCAAAACGCGGCTTTCCGCATTAGGACGCCTTAAACCGCGCAGGTGGGGTATAGGGGGTAGTAGGGAGGGGGCG
>Ga0224722_1001508_pt1 | contig 12857 bp, 11 predicted proteins | sample Balambano_FR1_Me_FD_161646 | JGI IMG/M metagenome (GOLD analysis project Ga0224722, IMG submission 161646) | Freshwater sediment microbial communities from Lake Towuti, South Sulawesi, Indonesia - Balambano_FR1_MetaG | ecosystem: Environmental > Aquatic > Freshwater > Lake > Sediment | place... | reverse complement strand
GTCCTTCGGGATGAGACCGCGTGGGATGCCGGTAGCGCGACCACGCAATGGGTCAGCCTAACCCACCCAAATGGGCTGCCCGCCGGTGAGTTTACCCTGGAGTTGAGCTGCGCCGGGGAAGCGGTGCAGCGTGGCGCATTTTCCATCACCGCGCGGCCGCCCCAACCGAACAGGGGTGTCAATGTCATTGGCAGCATCGCAGAGAGCGATAATCGCCGGCGACGGGTTGTGGGTGCGCTGGTGCTCTTCTTAAACCCTAGTGTGACGGTTGACGCCTGGGTAGGGACTGACTTTAGCGAGGAGCTGATCTATGCTTCGGGTACGAGCAATGAAGCGGGCGAATATCAACTGGATGCTAGAGTCATGCCCGGGGAACAGTACAGCATCGTAGTTATCCATGACGACTACGAACCCATCAGTCAGGATGCGTATCTAATCCCCAGCGATGCCGATGATCCCTACGAACTCAACGTGACGCTGCAACGTAACTAACCTTATGATCCGCACACTCTACCGCCACCGCAGTGGCACTGTGGTTGTCGACCTGCCGCAGGATCAGTTGACATCGGCGGCCAAAGATGCACAAGCCCGGCTATGGATCGACTTGTGCAACCCAACCGAAGAGGAAAGCAACCAGATCTTTCGCCAGCTCTTTCATTTTCATCCACTGGCCATTGAGGACGCCGTGCGCGATAGCCATGTTCCCAAACTAGATGATTACGGCAGCTATCTCTATCTGGTCTTGCACACTGTGGGTCAGGGCGAAGAACGGTTGGATATTCACACCTATGAACTCGATGTTTTTCTCGGCCCGAATTACCTGATTACCATGCACGAAGAGCCACAAACCACCCTCGATAACTTATGGCACGATGATTTTCATCAACAGGATGGTCTTTCCCGTGGCCCGGCTCATTTGCTCTACAAAATCCTTGACCGTCAAACCGATCACTATATCCCAGTTTTAGATCGCTTTGAGGAGCAGATCGAAGAATTGGGCGATGCGCTCTTCCGTCCGCAGCGCCTAGCCGACTCGGTATTGCTGAATGACCTGCTCACCGCCAAAAGCAGCGCGCTCCGCCTACACCGCATCTTGATGCCACAGCGCGAATTGCTCTACCGGCTCAGCCACAATGATTACGCCACCGTCCCACAAGAAGAGCGGATTTACTTTCAGGATGTCCATGATCACCTGGTGCGTCTGACTGACCTGACAGCCAGTATGCGCGACTTAGCCGGTAGCACCATCGAAACCCATCTAGCGTTGGTCAACAACAAGATGAACGAGATTATGAAGTTGCTGACGCTGATCTCAACGATTTTTATCCCGCTTGGCTTTGTGGCGAGCGTCTATGGGATGAACTTCCAGTTTATGCCTGAAGTGGGGTGGCGCTACGGTTACCTCCTGATCTGGGTGCTCTTTTTGTCTATTGGCGGTGGGATGGTCTACTTTTTCCGTCGGCGGGGTTGGTTTTGAACGGGTAATTCGTGATGCGTAATCCGTACTGCGTAATGCATAATGCGTGATGCGTACTTAACTGCTTACATGCCGGAGTACGGAATACGGAGTACACAGTACGCATCAGCAAAGGCAGATTCTATGGCGTTTTGGTTTATGCAAGATGGTGCTTTACAGCGGGCGGCGCATCCACCCACCGGATTGAAGCCGCTGATCGGCAATGGGCATTTGCTCTTGCCTCCGTTGATCGGTACGCTGCACTACAGCTTTCAGGCGTGGGAGCAAGCCGGTCTTTCACCTGGCCCCCTGGCTCCAGACCGTGTCTGGGTGGATGCCCGCGGTGGGTTAGCGTTCCATTTTACCGATCAGACGCATCCCCAGCCGCTGTTGCACATCGGCGTTGCACCCGATCTGGCGGCCTGGCTGGTGCTGTTAGACAAGTGGATGGAGACTTTTGTCGTTGTGGCGCGCGCCCGCACGGTGTGGGGTGTACCCACGTTGGGCGGCGCGCTCTCCTTTTTGACGCCGGCATTTTTGCCCCAGGCTTTGCTCCACCAGCCGCCCGATAACTGGGAACGTGTCGCCGTAGCGCTGGCCCAGGCTGTCGCCGATGGCACCCTACGTGGCGCTTCGCAGGAGCGCCACTGGCAAGAACGCCTAGCATAGAAACGAACAAGTTGTGGACGATGCACGCCCTCCTCTGCCTGAAATTTCTCCAGAGACCCAAAAACGCTGGCGGCACACCCGGCAGGATCACTCCGCGGGGGGCGTGGCCTATCGACGTACAACGACAGACACCCTGGAACTGGCGCTGATCGCTACCCACGGTGGCAATCGCTGGCAGTTGCCCAAAGGTTCGGTGGAACCCGGTGAAACTTCACTGGGGACGGCCATGCGCGAGGTGGAGGAGGAGGCCGGGCTGCAAACCGCCGACGAAGGCTTTCTCAAGACCATCGACTACTGGTACTGGGACACCTATCGCAAAGAAGTGCCCGAACTGGTTCACAAGCGTGTCGATTTCTATCTGCTGCGCATGACCGGCGGTGAACTTTCCGACGCTAGCTATGAAGTCGACAGCGTCGCCTGGTTCACCCCAAAACAGGCACTCCAAGTACTGACGTTTGCTGGGGAGCGGGCCGTAGTGCAGTTGGCTCTTGAGCGGTTAAATACGAAAACCGAACTTTGAATCGACGCAAATGCCGAACCATGATATGATATGCTTACTGTCGTGTAAGACTAAGGGGATAGATAATGGGGCAAAAAGTTACAGTCGAAACTCTGTTAAATCTGACTGAACAACTATCCACAATTGAAAAAGTGCGTTTAATCGAGCGCCTCGCTCCGCAGATTGCTCATGATTTGAGCCCACAGAAAAAGAAAGGTCGCAAATCTTTGCGTGGTTTGTGGCGCGGCACTGGCATTACAAAAGAAGAAATCGACAAAGCCCGTTATGAACTATGGCAGAATTTTCCTCGAGATAACATTTAATGACAACCGATTGTGTTACAGATACTCATGGCTTGATCTGGTATCTAGAAGATAGTCCACTTCTCGGCGCACAAGCGCAGCGCGCATTTGATGCTTGTGATCGCGAGGAGTGTCGAATCTATGTGCCAACAATTTGCCTTGTGGAGATCATTTACTTACAGGAGAAAGGACGGATTCCATCGCACTTGTTAACACAATTTCAAACCGAGTTGTATGCTGGTGATAATGGACTTTTGTTGGCCGATCTTACGCTGGCGGTTACTGCAGCTCTGGCAAGTATTGCGCGCACTGAAATCCCGGATATGCCCGATCGAATTGTTGCTGCAACTGCGTTACATCTCGGTTTACCGTTAATCAGCCGCGACCAACGGATCGGGTCTCTTCAATCAATACAATCTGGTAGAAGTTTACCGCTGGTATCCTGTGCGATCACTGTACCCTGTTAGCTCCACATACCCAACCCCGTTGACGGTCTCACCCTCTACCTGCGCCGAGACTTGAGTCGCCCCTTCGTAATAGACAAAACTGACATCCATCTCCTGATCGGCCACAATTGGCTCGATGGTGAGTTCGATCCCGTGCTGAGGGAAATGTACTCGCCATGCCGCCGGATAGGTCAGCCCCGTTACTGGGCTGATCCACTGACGCAGCGTCTCCACCTCAAAATCAGCGTCGGTCAGCGTCGCTTGACGGCCATCCGCATAGACCAGCGTACCCGCATAGACTGACAGCGGATTGCCCAGACCATCGTGAAATTCGCCAAACATAAAGGCCATGCCATTTTCCAACTGGACGGCAAACCAATTCCAACCGCGGATCTCCCCACTGAGTGAGCTAGTACCGTATTCGTGATCCATCCAGCTAAGACCGGTCACGGGGATGACTTCGCCAGCGAAGGTCAATTCGCCGTTGCTGGCTAGCCCCACCAGGCTGTAATAATAGTTGGCGTTGCCCAATTCCGGCCCCTTTTGGCTGAGACCCGCATCACCGTGCAGCACGACGGGACGCGTCTCACGCAGAGTCAAGGTCAGCGCAGTGCGGTCATCGCCCTCGCCAGCGCGAGCATTCAGCAGGTAAACACCCGGCTCGGTCTGTCGCACCGCCCAATCTTCCAACCAGACTTCAAAGGCTGGCTCACCGCTCGCCCCGGCCAACCCACCGGCACCGCGGCTGAAGCGCTCAAAGCTGACATGGCGATCCGCCAGTTGGCTTGTTAGGGCAAAATGGGCCATGTAAAATTGGTTCGTCGCCAGATCGGAACTACGCGCTGGCATCTCAGCAGTCAGCGCATTGCGAAAAAAGGTGAGTTGATAGCCATAAGGTCGACCGGCATCGTCCATCAGGTTCCCGGTGTAATACCACCACTCGGTGCGATAGTCCGGGTGCGGGCCATGATCGCGTGGGAAGACAAAAGGCTGCGGGGCCGTCGCCAGGGCAAAATCACCCTGGCCGCGGCTGAGCGCCTCGACCACACTGGCACTCGCTACCGTCTGGGCTGGGCTGCCACAGCCCACCGTGATCAAGAGCAACAGGAGAAATAGCCATCGGCATCTCAGTACGATCATCATGCCGCAATGATACCCAGCGTTACAGTCTAACTCTGTCACGCTTCGTCCGATCCCAGAGCGACTGCTCACCAGTGAGCATCCAGCAGTTGATTTTGACCCTTATGCGCTGTCCAGTACAATACGAATCTAAATACTCTGACCGGATGGTGGAGGTAGAATCATATGATCACAAAAAATCGTGAAAAGATAGAGAGCTATGAAGAGGTGTTAGCGGCTGCGCTCGCATTGCCTCTTCCAGAGCAGACTGAGCTAGCATCAGCCATTGCTACGCAACTCGCACCTAATTTGCAAATTCAGATCGTGATGACACTATTGCCGCTGGTTGCCCCTTCAGTTGAGGCAGCCCTCCATGCCGCGGGGAACTCCGCCTTTAGTGAAGGAGATCGCACTGCGGCGATCGCACTGCTACGCTCCTGGGTAGCAAGTCCATCTTCAGAAGATGACGATCAAGCATGGGAAGCGATCATGCACCAGATCGGCGCCTATAACTCACCACCACCCTTGTTATGAGCCGCACAATCTTGCTCGATACCGGGCCGCTTGGCTTGCTCACCAATCCAAAACCGACACCCGAAGCTGTTGCCTGCAAGCAATGGCTAACCGTTGTGCTGCTTGATGGAGCCAGCGTCGCTGGGCTATTTTCCCATCAACAGCCTAATTATGCGTCAGGCCGCAATTTTTTGGGCGCGCTTACGCCAGCAAGGCATCCCTACAGCGGATGCAGCAGCTTTAGACGGCGATGTGATTTTGGCTGCGCAAGCTATGCAACTTATCGCTCAAGGAGCCGATTTTGGTCGTTGCCACGACGAACGTAGAGCACCTCAACCGTCTCGTCCCCGCCCAGCACTGGCGCACAATCCAACGCTAGGCCAATGCGGCCGCCAATGCCTCGACCAGGTGCACTGGCTGGCGCCCCGTGAAGTGGCTGATCTGGTGGCGACAACTAGTGCCGCTGGCGACGATGGTCGTCTCTGGCGTGGCGTTGCGCACGGCGGGGAAGAGCCGATCTTCGCCGATGGTGCGGCTGATCTCATAATGGCTGATCTCGTAGCCAAAATCACCGGCCATCCCGCAGCAGCCACTGGGGATCACCTCGACCGTATACCCGGCGAGTTTGAGCGCCGCCACACTCGGTTCATTGCCCACCAACGCCTTGTGATGACAGTGCCCATGCAGCAACACCTTGCCGGGTTGAGCGCGCCACGAGGGCACAAAGCGCCCGGCTTGCGCCTCGCGTACGATAAATTCCTCAAAGGTCAGGGCCTGGCTGGCTAGCAGTTGGGCGCGGGGTTGATCGGATGCCAGGCTCAGATACTCATCGCGCAAGGTCAGGATACAGCTTGGCTCAATCCCCACAATCGGCAAGCCCCCCTTGGCATAGGGGGCCAGGAGAGCGACATTGTGGTCAACCCACGCTTTGGCCTTGTCCGCCTGGCCGCCGGTGATCAGCGGGCGGCCACAACACTTGCGCCCCTCGGCCAGGATCACCGAGTAACCCGCCGCTTCCAGGAGCCGCACCGCCGCCATACCGATGTCACGCTCGTTGAAGTTTGTCCAGGTGTCGTGAAAGAGGATGACTGGGGACTGGGGACTCACGCGTTCAGAGTCTCCGATCCCAAGCCCCAAGTCTCTAGTCTCTAGTCTCTTCTCCTCTCTGAACCACATGGCAAAGGTCTTAGCGGCGTACTGGGGCAGTTCGCGCGCAGGGTGGACGCCGATGCGCGCCAGGAGCGCTTTGACTGGCGGCGTTTTCAGGAGCAGGTTGACCAGCGGCCCCAGTTGCGGCGCGGTGCGAAAGAGCCAATCGTTGAGCGTGGGCAGCAACCCCATGAGGCGGTTAAAGAGCGGCAGCCCATTATGACGATAGTAGTGAACTAGATATTCGGATTTGATCTTCGCCATGTCCACGGCGGAAGGGCATTCACTTTTGCACGCTTTGCAGCCCAGACAGAGATCCATCACGCCGTACATGCCAGGGCTAAAGAGTTCCTTTGCGGGGAATTTCCCGGCCAGGGCATTGCGCAGCGCATTGGCGCGGGCGCGCGTCGTGTCGTGCTCAGCGCGCGTCGCCATGTAGCTAGGGCACATTGTGCCAGCGCCCAGTTTGCGACAGACCGCCGCGCCGTTGCACATCTCAATGGCTGGCGCATAGCCACCATCAGTGCCCCAGTCAAAGACCGTTTGCAGGGTGATGGTTTGATAGGTTGGCCCCATACGCAGATTTTCGGTCAGCGGTGGAGCATCGACGATCTTACCGGGGTTTAGCAGATTGTGCGGGTCAAAAATGCGTTTTACTTCTTGCAATGCGCCATAGAGCGTGGGGCCAAAAAGTTTGGGGTTATGCGCACTGCGTGCCAGGCCATCGCCATGTTCACCGCTCATCGCCCCGCCGTATTTGAGACAGAGATCGGTGGCGAAGTCGCCGACGATCTGGAGCGTTTGAATATCTTGGGCGCGCTTCATGTTGAGCAGCGGGCGCACATGCAGACAACCCGCCGACGCATGGGCATAGACGGCGACTTCGGCGATCTGGTTTTTGACCATACAAAAATCAAGGATCTCGCTCAGATAATCGGCTAGCCGTTCGGGAGGGACGCTCACGTCTTCAATGCCGGTGATCGGCTTGTGGTCGCCGCGCCGGCTCATCAACAGGTTGAGACCAGCTTTGCGCACCGTCCACACATCGTTGACACGGGTCGGGTCAAGAACCCGCACGATGGCTCCGCGCTGGCCGAGCTTGCGCAAATGGCGCTCCAAGCGATCCAGGTGGGCGGTCAACTCGGCGTCGCTTGCGCCATAAAATTCGGTCAACAGCACAGCCGCGGGGTCGCCTTCCACAAAATGCAATTTGCGCGCCCATTCCGGCTGTGCTCGCGCCAGATCCATCATCTGCTTATCCATCAGTTCAGAGGCACTGGGGGCCATCGCCAAAATATCCGGGATGGCGGCGCACGCTTCGACCACATGGTTGAAATGAATCACCGCCAGCCCTGTCCGTGGCGGCTTAGCCACGAGTTTGAGCGTTACATCGGTCATCACCGCCAGCGTGCCCTCGCTGCCGGTGAGCAACTGGGTCAGATTGAAGTGATCGATGGCCGTGGGGTCAGCTGCTGGGGGGCGAAACTGGCTGGCAAAGCTGAGTTTGGCCCGCTCGGCTGGTGCGAGCAGCGCGGCGGCCAGCCGGTCTAAGTTGTACCCCGAAGCCCGTCGCCAGTGCTTGGGCCAGCGCGCCAAAATCTCTGGCAGCGTACGTTCGATGAGCGCTGGCACTTCACGATAAAGGCGGCTCTCTAGGGTTGTACTGCGACCCAGGGCTGGCAAAGCCGCCGGTGCGACTGGCGCGAAGCTAGCGCGCGTCCCATCGGCCAAGATCACCGAAGCAGAGAGCACATTATCGGCCATCATGCCGTAGAGAATGCTGTGACTACCAGTGGCATTGTTGCCCACACTGCCGCCCACGCTGGCCCGGTCGGCACTGGCCGGGTCGGGGCCAAGCATCAGCTTGTGCGCAGTCACGGCGCGGTTTAGCTCGGCTACGCTCGCGCCGGGCTGGGTGCGCACGGTGCGCGCTTCAGCGTCTACAGCGATGATCGCGTTCATCATTTTGCTGAAGTCAATCACCACGGCGGCCCCCACCGCTTGACCGGCCAGCGAACTCCCGCTGCCGCGCGGCAAGATCGGCACGCCATGACGGGCCGCTACCTCGACAGCGGCCTGAACGTCGTCGGCATCTTGCGGGATCACAACGCCCAGTGGCGTGATCTGGTATAGACTGGCGTCGGTGCTGTAGAGCATCCGTGTGTAGCTATCAAAGCGCACTTCGCCGCGCACACAACGGCGTAGCTCGGCCACCAGATCGAGACCAGCGTCAGCGCGCTCGGCAGGCCGTGCGACGGAGCGAGGTACAGATGGCGTCAAAACACGTTCAGACATGAAATTTCCGTTGCCTTTCCGTTGGGCAGGGCGTAGAACTGGTGTTGCAAAGTGTAAGCACAGTGTCAGGGCTGCAAGGTACTTTGGTATGTTACTATCAGCAGACGGCAATCTTGTCAAGCGTGACTTAGGACTTTGGGCTGACGACTGCGGACTACTTATGCACTTTACACGGCTCTTGGCTGTTGTCAAATTGCCAGCCTGCTGCAAGTTGTACTTGTGGCCTAACGAGCGTTGACTTCATACGCATTTTCGGGTACGCTTTGGCGCACCAAACGCGGCGCACCCCTCGTAATGATGTTCACACCAGCCCAACGACGCTGGACAATCGACCAAATTCATCCGCAAGGAGCCTACGCTGATGGAGAACAAGGCTATGGCGAAAGAAAAAGAGCAAGCGACCCAACAGCCCATTGCGACAAACAGTCTGCCCAGCACAATGACTCTGCGCCGTCTGTGGAGGATGGTGCGGCCCACCAAAATCTTGATCTTTTTGGGCAGCCTCTTTCTCTTTATTTTGGCAATCATGTTGATGAAAGATGGTGCCAAATCACTCGTTCCTCTGGTACGTGATAACTTTCAGGTGAATAACCCGATCAATAGCCTGGGCTTTGGCTGGCTCTTTGCCTATGTCATCATGAGTGGTTCACCGGTGGCCGCTTCGGCGCTGACTTTTTACGATGCCGGTGCGCTGGATACGCTGAGTACGTTTACGATGGTCACGGGAAGCCGCCTCGGGGCCAGCTTTATTGTGCTTTTTATCGGCTTTATCTATGTCATACGCGGGCACGACCGGGCAGCTGGGTTGAGCATGGGCTTGATCTCGCTGACCGTTACCTTTACCACCTATATCATCGGGTTGTTTATTGGGCTTGTGCTCTTACTCTCCGGCGCACTACACCATGTGCGCTTTGGTTCTGGCGACGGGGTAAACTCAGTTGTCGATCTGCTCTTTGCGCCAATCGCCGGGCTATTTATCAACAACTTGCCCAACTGGTCACTCTTTTTGGTGGGCCTCGGCATCATCATGACCAGCTTCAACCTCTTTGATCGCTGTCTACCAGAGATGACACTCAAGGAAAGCCAGGTGGGGCGCGTGGCGCGGATGGTCTACCGTCCGTGGGTGATGTTTGCAGTGGGTGGTCTGATCACACTGGTTTCGATGTCCGTCAGCGTGTCGCTCAGCATCCTGGTGCCGTTGAGCAATCGCGGCTTTATTCGTCGTGAGAATGTGATCCCATACATCATGGGGGCCAACATCACCACCTTTATCGATACGCTGTTGGCGACGCTCCTGCTCGACAAACCCACGGCTTTCACCGTCGTGTTCGTCGAAATGTTGAGTGTTACGATTGTTTCGGTTATCATTCTAGCGACGTTTTATCACAGTTACGAACGATCAACCCTGTCGTTTGTCTCATGGGTCACCGAAAGCAATCGCAATCTGGCGATCTTTATGGTATCGATCTTCGTGGTCCCGTTGTTTTTGATGTTGTGGTAAGTAACGCGTCGGCTCCTTCCGGGAAGGGTTTACACGCCAACTTTGCAGTCACGCGACCCTTCCCGGAAGAGGTTTGCGGACACGCTGAATAGGTATGTAGTAGAGAAAGAGACGGTTTCATGCGCGTATTGATCGCAGTCGATGACACCGTGCAATCCGAAGCAGTGATCGAGTTAAGCGCCCACTTTTTGCGCTCCAGTCGTTTTGGTGAAACACCCACAATTCTTACGGTGATCCCCGACGAATCGGAACAAGCACGGGCGAACCGCACGCTGGCCTATGCACGGGATCTGCTCGAAGATGCCACAGACCGCATCCGCACCAAAGTTCGCATGGGCTACACAGTCGAAGAGATTGCGCGGGAGACTGAAGAGCAGCGCTATGACCTGCTCGTCATCGGCCTCAAGCCGGATAATTCGCTGCTGGCGCGCTGGCGCGGTTCGACCACGCTCCAGTTGATCGAACGTGTCCCCTGTTCGGTGGCAATTGCCAAAGGTAAGATTCGCCCGTTGCGCCATCTGCTGCTCTGTGACAGTGGTGCTCGCACTCCCTCGCTGCTCAATCACCTGGTACAACAGTTGGGCAGCCTGTTGAGCGACAACCTGCAAGTCACCGTACTCCATGTGATGTCACAGATCACGGCCGGGCCGCATGTGCGCGGCGACCATCTGCGCGCCGACGCCGACGAATTGATCCGCGAGCAGTCGCCGGAAGGGGAATGGTTGGCACAAAATGTGCGGATCCTGGACCATACGGCAGTGCAAAGTACGCCCAAAGTGCGCCACGGGTTGGTAGTGGACGAAATTCTAGATGAAGCACAGACAGGTAATTATGATCTAGTTGTGATCGGGGCCCATCAAAAAGAGGGCTGGACCAGCTTCCTCCTCGACAACCTTGCCCGGCAGATCACCATGCAGATGGATCGACCGGTGCTCCTCGTGCGGTAACTTGCGCCCAAGCGTACTCGTACATTCCATCCCGAACCCACGAAATATTGTGTTCGCGCAAGGCCAACGGGGTACACGCTGGCCTTGCGCATTCTCTATTGACACGCTATCGTCGACGCAACATTGCACCTGGCAGAAGAGGAACGCTTATGGCGGCAGAGGCAAAACCCGCACCCCTTTTTCATTCCCCTGATCGGTACTTTGATCCAGAGCCAACCATCCGTAGCATTGCTCGTGAATTGTATGCGCATGTGGCTGCGCTGCCGCTGGTCTGCCCACATGGGCATGTCGAGCCAAGACTGCTGGCGGATGAGACCAGTATCTTTGGCACGCCGACGGATCTGTTGATTATTCCTGATCATTACGTCTTTCGGATGCTCTATTCACAAGGCATCCCGTTAGAAGCATTGGGCATTCCACGCCTCGATGGTCAGCCTGTCGAAGCCGATCATCGCAAGATCTGGCAAATTTTTTGTGATCATTTCTATCTTTTCCGCGGGACGCCAACAGGCATGTGGATCGCGGACGAACTGTGGACGGTGTTCGACATCGGATTGCCGTTAAACAGCGCCACTGGACCTTTGATCTACGATCAGATTGCGGAGAAGCTAAGCACACCCGCCTTTCGCCCGCGTGCCCTCTTCGAGCGGTTCGGGGTGGAAGTGCTCTGCACCACCGATACCGCCATCGATCCGCTGCCCCACCATCAGGCCATCCGCGCTTCGGGTTGGGCTGGCAATGTGCGCCCCACTTTCCGCCCGGACAGTGTGATCAATTTGGATACGCCCGGCTGGCGCGAGCAGATCGCGGCGTTGAGCCAAGTCAGTGGGGTGGATGTTCACAATTACCAAACGTTCCTGCATGCGCTCGAAAATCGTCGCGCCTACTTCAAGAGCCTGGGGGCTGTGGCAACCGATCATGCCGCGCAGACACCCTTTACGGTGGAACTGTCGGGCATTGAGGCCAATGCGATCTTCCAGCAGGCGCTGCGCGGCGAGGTCACCACCAGTGCCACCACCCGCTTCACCGGCCACATGCTGATCGAAATGGCACGGATGAGCATTGACGATGGATTAGTCATGCAGTTGCACCCTGGTTCGCTGCGCAATCACAACGACACGCTGGCCCGACGGTTTGGCCGTGACAAAGGGGCAGATATTCCGCTGGCTGTGGACTTTACACGCGGTCTTCAGCCGTTGCTGGACAAGTACGGCAACGACCCGCGGCTGACGCTGCTCCTCTTTACGTTGGATGAGACCACCTATGGGCGTGAACTGGCTCCGCTTGCTGGTCATTACCCGGCGCTTAAAGTAGGGCCGCCCTGGTGGTTCTTTGACAGCCTCAATGGGATGCGGCGCTATTTTGACCAAGTGGTGGAGACAGCAGGTCTCTACAACACCGCAGGTTTCAATGATGATACACGAGCGTTTCTCTCGATCCCTTCGCGGCACGACGTCTGGCGGCGGGCGAGTGCCAACTGGTTGGCCGGCCTGGTAGCACGTCATATCATCAGCAACACCGACGCGGCGGAGATGATCGTGGAGTTAGCGTATGGATTGGCGAAACGGGCCTATCGGCTGTAGCAACGATCCGCACGATCTGTGGTAGTATTGCTCGCATTCACCGAGCACAACATGGAGCGCTGGTCATGACCTATTCTGCGGTATTGGAAGATTTACCACCCGAATTGCAGCTACCCATGTTGCGCATTCTGGAGACCGTTGAAGCTCGAATGCGCAACGAACTCGCCGTGCGCCGCGAGGATTTTGACGCGCTGCGCAATACTGTTGGTGACCTGGCTCAAGCCCAGCAGCGTACCGAGCAACGCGTCGAAGAGTTGGCTCAAGCCCAGCAGCGTACCGAGCAGCGCGTCGAAGAGTTGGCTCAAGCCCAGCAGCGTACCGAGCAGCGCGTCGAAGAGTTGGCTCAAGCCCAGCAGCGTACTGAACAGCGCGTCGATC
>Ga0224722_1001507_pt1 | contig 12857 bp, 12 predicted proteins | sample Balambano_FR1_Me_FD_161646 | JGI IMG/M metagenome (GOLD analysis project Ga0224722, IMG submission 161646) | Freshwater sediment microbial communities from Lake Towuti, South Sulawesi, Indonesia - Balambano_FR1_MetaG | ecosystem: Environmental > Aquatic > Freshwater > Lake > Sediment | place... | reverse complement strand
GCGCGGGCGCGGCAGCCAGACGACGCCCGCCGCGCCAAGCAGCGCCAGCGGTGGCAGCATCGGCAGCCAGTGGTAATCGTATGCTTTTGCCTGTGACGCCATGATTATGAAGGCGGATAACAGCCAGAGGAGGAGAACCCAGAGCGCCCTCGCATCTATACCCAACGAGTTCGTAGGGGCGAGGCAAGCCTCGCCCGATAAGTTTGCGGGCGAGGCAAGCCTCGCCCCTACAGAGTCGGCTTTGTTTTCGTTACGAAAGGTTTGCCAGAGTAATGCGAAAATGCCCAATCCAGTCAGCAGGAACAACACGCCCCAGTGCAGCCCGCGATAGCCGAGCGCGACACGCAGGGCGGCGCTGAAATCAGTCCAGTTCAAGCCAAGCGCGGTGTACGACGCGGTGACGTTGGCGCTCTGCACGAGATCATCCCACGCGCCGAGACTAGCCAGATAAAGAATGCCTGCGCCGATGATCAGCCCAATTCCAAGTGCGAACGCCAGCGCATCTCGCCAGACAATCGAGCGTTTAAGCACCCAATAACTGAGGGCGAGCGTCCCCGCGAAAATGGCAAACGGATATTTGAACCAGATCGCCCAGCCACAGAAAATGCCTGCGCCGAATGCCGCCAACCATGAGTGCTTGCCGCCGTCCGCCGCCTTGAAAACACACACCATCGCCAGTGTCATCGGAAGGAGAGCGATGCCGTCGTTCTGCGTCAGAGTCCAGAATGTCTCGTTGAAATAGAAGATGCCAAAAAGAAGCGCTGCCAGCCACGCGGCGGTATTGCCAGCGACTCGCCGTCCCAGCCACCAGACTGACCACAGGAGCAGCGGCGCGATCAGCAGGTCAATCGCTCGTAACGCAGCAGTCGTTCGTCCGAACAGCGTCATTGCGCCCGCGTAGATATAAAAGACAGCGGGAGGTTTGGGATTCCACAGGTCAACATACGGGATTTTGCCGCCGAGCAGCCCGCGCCCGATGGTGGCAAATTCGCCCTGATCGCGCCCCAGCGGATAGGTGAGGATCGGTAATGCCGCCAGCAGAATGATCGCTATGACTACGATAAGCGATAGATACGGACGCAGCCAGACGCCGAAACGGCGAATCACAGCCACCCCACCGCCCGTGCAAACAGATAAGCAACGCCGAGCGCCAGCAGCAGAAACACCCACGCGATCAGCCGTCCGCTGGTCTGCACGGGGTTGATCGGGTTTTCCTCTACCGTGACGTTGCCGAGCAAATCCACATAAAAGTCAATATTTTTGCTGCCGACGATCCAGTTGACTCGCGCAAAATAGTCGTTTGCAGAGACAAGCAGCCACCCACTGCCCTCGTCCTGCCAACCTTTACCGAGTCGTTCGTCCATTGCTGCGTCGAGCAGGGCGCGGGCTTGTTCGGCGCTGATCGGTTCGGGAGGAGTCGTGTCAGTCATGAGTTCAGCACATGCTTCAGGTAAGTATCGGTATTATTGAGAACCTTCACAGACTGTATGATGGTTGCGCCAGTTGCCAAAGACGTGGCAAGACATCATATAGATGATTACCCCAATGCGTTTCAAAGGTAAACTTCCAGTGCCACACAGCATTTTCATACGCACACTCCGAATCGCCGTGTAGAATGAGCAGCCCTTCTTTCACGTCAACATAAATATCAAGCAGCGCATCCGCTAATTCCCAGGGAAGTTCCGCGCGAAGCCCTCGTAACATTTCTTGCGCCTGGGTTGGTTGATGATATGCCTCATCACTCATTTCTTCTGAACATGGCACACCATCGGGAAGCTGCAACGCCGCGCTTGAAAGCCAGGATAAACGGGAAATCGCGTCATGATAAAACTGCTCATGAGATAGCTCCAAAGCATGTTCAATCAAGGCGCAATAGAATGTTGCCCGTAACGTAAACTCCTCAACCGCTGTATCAATCCTTGCGATGTTCATCGCTCTTGTCTCTCTGCCAGAATTCCGGAGAGTATCTCAATTTGATCCGCAAAGACGCTGATCTCATGCTTCCAATTCTCAAGCATCAGCGCGATTTTTTGACTGTCATCAAGTTCTGTCAGGTTCAAGAAGAACAATTCCGGCTGATCGATCTTTGCCTGATGATACTCGATTTGTTTGCGAAGTGAGCGAATAGACCGGTGAATAAAGTATTCTGACTCCGTAACATATCTTGCATAAAAGCCGTGATGTTTCCCATTTGGCTTTTTTGCTTCGTTAAAGGCGGAAAATTCATCCATGTGGGTACTAGCGACAGCCGATGTTTTTCACAATTGCGCCCCCCGAAATTCCATCGCGCTGTCGTTAATCCTGCCGTAGCGCATGGTGATCAGGTCGAACAGATAATTCTGGTAGAGTTTCCACGGGCGTTTCGATCCTTGCGACGGCAAAGTCGCTGCCGCTCGCTGGATATAGCCGCTGGTGAAATTGACCACGGGTTCTTCATGCACCGACGGATCCACGCGACGCGGTGTGCATTGGCGATAGCCGTGCGCGTCCATATAGTTGAGTAGACGGCAGACGTAGCGCGAGGTGAGTTCGCATTTGAGCGTCCATGAGGCGTTGGTGTAGCCGAAGGCAAATGCCATATTCGGGACATCGCTCAGCATCGCGCCCTTGTAGTTCATCGTCGTCGCCAGATCTATCACTTCACCATCCACGCACATTTGTCCGCCTTTGGCGAGTTTCATCACCAGCCCGGTTGCCGTCACGATAATGTCCGCGTGAAGTTCGGTACCCGAACAGAGGCGAATGCCGTCCTCAGTGAATGACTCGATCTGATCGGTGACCATCGAGGCTTTGCCCGCTTTGATTGCCTTGAACAGATCGGAATCCGGCACCATGCACAGGCGCTGATCCCACGGGTTGTAGGGCGGCGTAAAATGCTTTTCAACATCGTAATCGTCGCCCAGTTCCTTTTGCACACCCTTGACGATCATGCGTTTGACCATTTCAGGTTTCCAGCGAGAAAGATTGTAGAATACCATACTTGTCAGGATGGCTTTCCAGCGGGCGATTCCAAAGGCGAGTCGCTTGGGAAGAAAACGGCGCAGCCCGTTCGCCAGCCCATCCTGGGTCGGCAGCGAGACGATGTAACTTGGGGAGCGCTGAAGCATGGTCACATGGGCGGCTTTTTCCGCCATCGCCGGAACCAGCGTGACGGCGGTGGCACCGCTGCCAATCACGATGACCGATTTTCCTGCGTAGTCGAGTTCTGTATTCCACTGCTGCGGGTGAACGATGTCCCCCTGAAAGCGATCCACTCCCGCCCATTCCGGCAGGTAGCCGTGATCATAATCGTAATAGCCGCTGCACATGTACAGGAAGTTGCAGGTCATGTGCAGGGTTTCGCCGCCGCCGTGCTGGATTTCAACCGTCCACAAGGCATCAGATGATGACCAGGATGCGCCGCATAAGCGGTGTTGATAGCGGATTTTTTTGTCTATCCCGTAGGTTTCCGCCGTTTCGTGAATATACGCCAGAATTGAAGGTCCATCGGCAATGATTTTGGGGTCATGCCAGGGATGGAAGGTATAGCCGAGTGTGTACATATCCGAGTCGGAACGGACGCCCGGATAGCGGAACAAGTCCCAGGTGCCGCCCATTGCCTCACGCGCTTCCAGCACCACATACGACTTGTTCGGGCAGTAGGTCTGGATGTAATATGCCGCGCCAATCCCGCTGAGACCCGCGCCAACAATCAGCACATCCACATGCTCAGGAGTCATGTTCTTCTCCCTGTAATCCTCACCCCTGCTGCACCTCGTTTAGCTTCCCCTCTCCATTGCATGGAGAGGGGACTGAGGGGTGAGGATGCTTTTATTATTGATTTGCAAGCAGGTATGCCTGTGCCGCCTGCATGGTGTTGTCGTTCATCTGCGACCAGTAAACGCCGCCCGTCATGCCGCCATCCACCACCAGCGTTGTCGCATTGACAAATGTGGACTCGTCGCTGGCAAGCCACAATGCGGCGTGAGCGATGTCCTGTGGCACACCCGCCCGTTTGATCGGTTGAGCATTTGCCAGTACATTTTTCATGAAGTCTACGGTGTAATCCGCCGATTCGCTGTCCAGACCCATACCCTTGCCAAAGATTGGGGTGGCGATCCCGCCGGGGCAAATGGCGTTGACGCGAATACCCGACTCTCCCAGTTCCATCGCCGTCGAACGGGTTAACCCGACGATGCCGTGCTTGCAGGCGGTGTAGATATGCCCGGCATGTCCGGCTTCCAGCCCGGCGACGCTGGAAGTGTTGATGATGCTGCCGCTGCCCTGCGATTTCATGACACGGGCGGCGTATTTCGTGCCTAAAAATGCGCCGCGTAACATCACGGCGGTCAGGCTGTCAAATTCGCTGGTTTCCAGATCAAGAATGCTGCCTAACGTACCGGGAATGCCGGCGTTATTGAAGATGACATCCAGCCGACCAAATGTCTCTGCGGCGCGATCAATAAGCCCCTGAACATCCCTTTCGCTGGAAACATCGGTATGCTGGTAAGCGGCACCGACCTCGTTTGCCAGGGCGATACCGCGCTCATCCTGCACATCCGCGATGATGACGTTCGCCCCCTCCGCCGCGAACAGCCGCACTGTGCCTTCGCCAATGCCACTCGCGCCGCCGGTGATAATGGCGACTTTCTGATCGAGTTTGCCCATGCTGCTTTCCCCTTGTCGTTTGAGACAGTGTTAATTCGTAATGATAAATTCGTCTGACAGCGGACCCATCAACCCGTCAGCGTCGCGGGCGGCGATGGCGATTGCTTCCCAGCGCGATGGCAAAAAACCATCCCAAATGACGGAATTGCCATTGACATCAAAATAGTAATTATAAACCAGCGAACCCGGCTGGCGCAGGGCGACCACATAGGTTTCGGCACCGGGCGTTGTCTCCCAAACCAGCGTGCGGTTGCCATCGCTGTTGTCGCGCAGGCTGATACTGCGTGGGGCGCGGGGTCCATCTGCCAGCGCCGTGGAGATGGCGAGGATCGTCTGTGTAGCCGGGACGAGATACGACGGACGGACGGTGTTAAGCGTATCGCGGTCCGTGTGCTGGCGATTTGGGTCTTCGTAATATTCGATGAAGCGGACGGCAGGAAAGCCGACATCACTGAACGAGATGTGATCGCTGTAACGCCCTTCGCGGTCAACAGTCGGTTCGACCTCAACCGACATCATCGGCGCATGGCGTGAGGCGATCAGGTTGATGGCGCGGGCGAGATTACGGGATGAGGAGTTATTCGGTTCGGTAGAGAACAACCGTATCTGGTCATCAATCGTCGCACCGCTGGGACTGGTGCTGCTGCCGATGATGTCGAGATTGATCATGGCGTCAATCGGGATATCGTTCGGCAGGAGATAATCGTTGACGAAGGCGATGCTGCCGCGCCGATTAATTTCTTCCCCGCTGAAGGCGACAAACATGACGGTGGCACGGGGCTGGCGTTCGCTCATAATGCGGGCGATTTCGATGAGCGCGGCGACGCCGGTAGCATTATCATTTGCGCCGGGCGCGTATGCCGTACCGCTTTCAAAATCCGATGAGGTGCTGTCGTAATGTGCGCCGATCAGGATGACCCCGCCGCCGGTTTCCCGACCCGAAAGTACGCCGATGATATTTTGCCCAACGGACTGCTGTTCGCCCCAGTCTATCGTGAACTGATGTGGCTCCAGCACGACGAAACGCCCCTGCGATCCATTCTGAATTTGGTTGAACTGATCGAGAATGTAGTTTGACGCCGCGCCGATTCCTTGATTGGGGTCAATGGTGGATGAATTGACGTGGCGTGTATTGAATGCCTGTAACGCGCTGACATGAGTAAAAAGGCGATCCGGCTGCACCTGATTGAGGACGCCAAGCAGGACGGTTTCATCCGTGTCGGGCGCGGTGATCGTGGCTTCCTGAGGCAGTTCATCCGGCGCAATCGTCGGGTAGCCAATCGTCGGCGGCGGGGTGGCGCTGGCACGGGGAATGATGGTCGGTGGGCGGCTGTCGCTGGTAAGGTTACAGGCAAGGGCAGCGATCATCATTGCTGAACACGCAACCAGTGGGAGCGCGAGGCGAGGGAGTCGGTGTTTGGTGTGCGTACTCATGACAGGCAGATTTTACCACACCAAACGGCTGCGAAGGCTGAACGTTGGGAAACCGTTGCCCGCTTGACAGAACAACGGCACTCAGTGTAAGTATATGAAACACGGCGATGCCTGACGCCACAAGAGTCATCATTGAAGGAGGGTTTCATGAGTGACGATTTCGACCCGTTTGACAGCGCATCAACACCCCATCCTAGCCAGACGCCGCCTCCTGCGCCGCCGATCAAACCGCCAACCCCCGCGCCGCAGCCGTATCAGCCTGCGCCATCCGCCAATCTACCCGGTCAATATGCGCCGCAGCCATATCAGCCGCAACCGGGCTATATCGCCGCGGCGCGACCCGTCAAAGATCGTAGCCTGGCGGTGATTCTAGAGGTGCTGCTAGGATTATTCGGCTTTCTGGGGATCGGCTGGATTTATGCAGGTGACACAAATCGCGGGTTGATCACGCTCGTTGCTTTTCTGATCTGGAATGCAGTCCTTACCACGATAATTGTATTTACCGTGGGCATCGGCTGTATCTGCATCCCTATCAACTGGATCATCATTGCGGCGTCGGCTTATGCGCTGAATAACTACACCAAGACCCGCCCCGATTTGTTCGGTCCGTAGGCGGCTGATGAGCCGCGAGGTCAGCGCAATGGCACATGGAAGTCATGCTACAATCGTCATTATTGGTGTTTGAGATAAGAAGTCCATGTCAGAGCGTGAGGCAACACAGCAGTCGGAATCCGTCGAAAACTTTCTGAAAGCGGTGTATGCGCTTCAGCAGGATACCGAGCGCGTTTCGACCAACACGCTGAGTGAACGTCTCGCCATATCCGCGCCATCGGTCACGGATATGGCGCAGCGGCTCGTCACCGCCGGGCTGGTGGATTATCAGAAGTATCGTGGAGTTGTGCTGACGCGGGAAGGTGAGCAGATCGCGCTTAAAGTGCTGCGCCGCCACCGCCTGATTGAACTGTTCCTCATGCGTGAACTCGGCTATGAATTGAGTGAAGTGCATAAGGAAGCGGAGCAGCTTGAACATGCCGTGTCTGATCACTTTGTTGAGGCACTGGCACGGAAGCTCGGTCATCCGCAGCTTGACCCACACGGAGATCCGATTCCGTCCGCAGATGGCACAATTGAGCAGCGCGATCTGATGCCGCTGACGACTTTACCCGAACACACTCAGGCGACGGTGAGCCGCCTGATGACGTCAAACACCGTGATGCTGGAGTATATTCTGGAGCGTGGTTTCAAACTGGAAGCACAGGTAGAAGTCGTTGCCCGTGACCCGTTTGAGGGTCCCGTGCGAACGCTGGTGGATGGTCACGAGCAGGTCGTCGGACACAGTGCGGCGGCATGTATTCTGGTCGAGCCTGCTAACGACGGATAATCCCCTCGTTTTCCACAGGCAAGCCCGCTGCCTGCCATGCCTCGATGCCGCCGTGCAGATTGACCATATTGCTAAAGCCGTTCGCCTGCAAGATGCTGGACGCAAGCACGGAACGGTATCCGGTTTCACAGTAGAGCAGCAGCGGGAGATCGCGTGGCAGGTCATCTATCTGTTCCCTCACCTGTCCATAGATGATGTGCCGGGCGCAGCCGATTCGCTCATTGGCAAATTCACTTCGGCTGCGAACATCAAGGATAACTGCGCCCGATTCGATAATTGCGGCGGCTTCGGCGGGTTCAACCGTCGCCAGGGATTCGGCGCTGCTGTCGAGTGCCGCTTCAACTTCATCTTCGGGGAAGTAGCCCGCGATATGGTCAAAACCAATCCCCTGTAATTTGCGCGTTAATTCGGGAATGGCGGCGGATGGTGCGATCAGATATAGCGGCTGATCGTAATCCACGATCCAGCCCGCATAGGTATTGAATTTATACGACGGCGGAATATTGATCGTGCCGGGAACATGACCGAGCGCGAATTCATCAACGGGGCGAGTATCTATCACCAGTACGCCATTTTTCAGGACTTCGTACAGCACGAATAGTTCCATCGGCTGCGGCGCAGATGCCTGTGCAAGCAGCGGGACACCAAGGCGATTGATGCGCTTCATATAGTTAAAATAAGGTGGCGTTTCCGGCTGATCTGCCAGCAACCAGTCCACAAACGCACTTTCATCCGTGTAATGGAAGGCGGGATTGAACCGCTTCTCGTAACCCAGTGTGGAAGATGGCATCGCTCCGAGCGCTTTACCACATGCGCTCCCTGCACCATGACCGGGCAGAATCATCAGATAGTCGGGCATGGATTTTAGTCGCTTGATATTACGAAACTGCCCGTGTGCGCCTTCCTCTTTTGAGCCAGCGATCCCCGCCGCTGTTTCGAGCAGGTCAGGACGCCCGACATCGCCGACAAACAGGCAGTCCCCCGTGAATAAGCCAAGCGGCTGATCGGCATTTTTTGTATCGGTGAACTGAAAAACCAGGTGTTCGGGCGTATGACCAGGTGTGTGCAGCACTTCGATTTTGACGTTGCCCACCCAGAAGACATCCCCATCATGCAGCAGGATGGTTTGATCATCCGCAAAGGCATACTGCCAGTCCGTATCACCTTCTGCACTCAGAAGCATGGTCGCGCCAGTATGCGCGGCGAGTTCGCGGATGCCGCTGGCAAAATCGGCGTGGATGTGCGTTTCTGTCACCTGCGTAATGCGTAAACCTTCCTGCCGCGCTGCTTGCAGACAGGGCGAAAGGTCACGGGCAGGGTCTATGATCAGCGCCTCGCCTGTTTCCGCACAACCGATCAGGTAGGCATTTTGCGCCAGAGCGCGATCATGAAACGTCCTCAGCAGCATGTTACTTCTCCCTGCCTCATCCTGCGGGTTCAGGTGCTTTAGGTAACACTGTTCCTGCCAGTTTGAGCGTATTCAATACGGGACACGCCGCCTCAACCGCCGCATGCAGCCAGTCCAGCGCTTCTGACGAGGCGGATGACTCAATCTCAGCGTAGTAGCGCATGTCCTCAATGGTGGAAACTTTTTCCAGGTCCATCCCGATCACCGCGCCCATGTCAAGTTTGCCGCTGACAAACACCTCTACGCTGTCCAGCGGCACTTCAAGCAGGATGGCTTGAATGACGTAGGTATGCACAAGGCAGCTTGCCAGCGCCCCTAGCAGCATTTCCGGTGCGGTTGGTCCAAGCGCATGACCCGCCATGCCCGGCGCGGAGTCACTGACGATACGATGATCGCCCATCTGCGTCGGGCGTGCGCCCGTTACGCCAGCGAGTTTTGATGACGCCGTGATGTTTACGACGCCCGCATTCGCATCGCCTGAAGCACGGGCGGCGCTCCAGTCTTCACGGCGGGCGTTCATCGCGGCGGCTTTGCGCGTCAGATAAGGGTCAAGGGCTGCCATAGATTCATCCTTTACGCAGGCTAAACGGGCGGTTCATTTGGGTTTCTGCTGGGTGGTGGCTGCGACTCTGCCTGATTGTTGGCGAGGCTGCGAATGCGCTGTTTGACCTCATCAGGCAGGTTGCCGCCCATCTGCTCCAGCGTATCATCAAGTTGATCGAGCAGCGCGGCGCGTTTGTCCACAGGCGGAATCTGAATGACTTCCTGCCCCCACTGATCGCTTTCACGCGCAAAGACCATTTCGACGGCGGCGATAGTATCCGCCAGTTCGCGTTCGTTTTCGATTGTCGGGTTGTCCAGCAATATTTTGCCGCGCAAATCGCGCAGGTTTGCCAGCGTTTCTTCATACAACACGTTCTGGCGTTCCCAGTTATAGATTTGCTGGAAGGCGATCATTGCCGCGGCAATCGAAGGCAGGATCGCCGCGAGGATTTGACCCAGAACAGACAACGATCTCCCAAGATTGTCGCTGGTGGAGATGACAGTCAATAATGGAATGAATGAGGCAAACGCAAGGATGACAATCGCCGCCAAGCCTGTAAAACCGACATTCTGCTCGAACTCCTCACGGCGGTTTTCATACCAAACCATCTGCTGCTGATAACGTTTTTGCGTATAGACCCAGCGGAGAAATTCGACTTCAACAGGTGACAGACTCGAGGATTCCGCCTGACTTTCATTGACCGATGAAGTTTCTGCGGTTGACGTTGGTACTTTGCCAATCGTGCCGATTCGGGCGGCTGCGGTATATAACTGTGATTTTCGCAGGTAATCGCTTCCGCGATACGGGCGAACATGCCCGATATACATGAAGTAGTGATTGCGGAGCGCCTCTGCCTGACGACGGTTGACATACCAGTTGCGCTGTGGTTGGCGGGTGCGATTGAGATTGGAGAATATTGCCGTCAGCACACCAATAAACGTGGTGATTATTGCGAAGGGAATTCCCCAGCCATAAGTTGTCATGACGAGTGTTGTAACACTCATAAAAGTGGTGGCGACGGCAAGGAAGGTGAAATACCAGCTATAGCGAAAATACTGGTTCTGATGATAATTCGCGGCTGTATCAACTTTGAAGAAGTCGCCAATGAACGTTGCCGGATCGTGCAGAAATGCCATATCCGCCCGCACCACAGGGAAATCCGTCAACGTCAGGGTTTGGGCGGGTTTCTGACTTTCGATATATGCCTGAATATCCGCGTCCGTCAGAAAGTCGTGTTTCTGTAACAGCGCTTGCAGTTCTTCCTGCGTGGCGGGCGGCGTCCATATTTTCGGGACGTTCCGCTTGGGTCGGCGGCGGATGAAGAACAGATTCCGCCATGAAGCCTGCTGTGCCATATTCAAACCCCCTGATGAGCGAGGCTGCTACCGCAGCCGTGATGAAAATCAACAGTATCAAGTATAAGGGGTTTACGCGATTTATGGCGGCATTATGGACGCAAACTCAGAAGCGACCCGTCAGGCTGTCGGCATAACCCGTGAGTTCGGCATAGCCATAGCCGCTCGCGTCTCCACTGATTGCTACCGCGCCTTCCCAATAGGCAATTCCGCCGCCATACAGTTCCTGATCGGGCGCAAGCGGTGTCACGGCGATACTCAAGGGATCGCTCTCGCCAATATCTATGGAAATCACCCATCCAGCGGGGTAGGTCGCGCCCGTATGCGGACTCGTCCAGGTGGTGGTCGCCTCAATGGTGAAAGAGTTGGCAGGCAGATACCGCGTCGTGCCGTCGGGATAGACGAGAATCCCGCCAAAATACGGATCGCGCCCGCCGTCAGTCAGGCGAATCTGACCGAGCATGAGTTCACGGTTGTCATCAAGCTGCAAGCCGAACCAGTCCCAACCGAGCGCGTTTGTCCCCAGCGCACTGGTGCTGAATTCATGATCCTTCCAGGTTGCCCCTTCAACCGTGAAAGTATCGCCGTTAATGGTGATAGCCCCGGTCGTCGGCATCCGCGTGAGCGAGTAGTAGTAACTGGCGTTGCCGATCGCTTCGCTTTTCGCGCTCAAGCCCTCATCACCTTGCAGGGCGGGTGGCTTGATCTGCTCCAACAGGAAATCAACCGCGAAGTTTTCGCCTGCCGCCTGAATGCGGGTGAGCGTTGCCTCATCGTTCTGCGCTTCGGCAGACCAGTCCTGCAGCCAGACATGACAGCGCGGTTCGCATGTCGCGCCCGCCAGCCCTGCACCTTCGCGGCTAAAGCGCTGTTCATGGAAAAACTGTTGATCCTGAATATCGCTGACGGTGAAGTGCGCCATATACAACTGGTTGGACCGCCACTCAGAGTCTGTTGTCACTGATTCTGGTGTGACGGCACGGCGAAAGATCGTGAACTGGTAGCCGAATCGCCGCCCATCTTCATCCGCAAGGTTGCCCGTGTAATACCACCATTCCGTCTGAAACGTCGGGTGAGCGCCGAAGTCCTGCGGGAACCGCCAGTCATAAGGCTCAATGGCTCGGTCATATCCTGCCAGATCGGTGCTGGGGGCAGGCAGAACAGCGCTGGCAGAAACATCTCCGCCGCTGCTCCCCTCCAGAAGACTAAAACCGCCGATGACGATAACCAGCACTATCACGCCGACGATGACCCAACGCCACATCCTCAAACCCCTTTATTGTGCGAATTATCACAAGTATACACAAACAGGATAAGCGCGGGGTGAGAAAGCCTGTATGACGAGGCGTAGGACTATCGTTCAAAAGCAACCTCTGGTTAATGCTGATCAAGAGGGTTAAAATACCGACTCGAATTTATTTAATAGCGTTTTTAACAGTTGTATGGAGTCGTTATGACTGCCACTGAAACCGCGCCAGTTACCCAGGAGCCAACGCCCGAATTCAACCAACGCTCGTCAGACATCTTTGATCGCTGGGAGCGTGGTGAACTGCCTTTTCGGGATGCCCTGCAACAACTGGAAGCCATGAGCTATGAGGCACAATACAACGGTACGGTTGCCAACCACGGACGGGCGGAACTGCTGCTTGGCGTGATGCAGGGGTATCGCGCTCATCTGGATTCCAGTATTCAACATTTTGAACGGGCGCGGGCGTTGTTTGAACAGGTGGGCAACCGCCGCCGCGCGATTGGCGCGATCCTCAATCTCGGCGAAAGCCACCGCATGAAGGGGAATTTCCCCCGCGCAAGGCAGTTATTTCGCGCCGCCTACGATGCCGCCGTCTCGCTAAGTGAAATCGAGACGCAGGCGATAGCGGTTTGCAACGAAGGCATTCTGCTGCTGGGCATGGAGCATTTTGACAGCGCTCGCACGACGTTGGAAAAAGCCCGCGAACTCGCATCGAAAATTGACGACGAACACCGCCGTGATGAGATCAATTGTGAGATTTATGCAGGGCTGGCAGCCGCCTACCTCAAGACGCGCCAGCCCGATAAGGCATGGGAGAGCGCACTAGCGGCGTATGACAG
>Ga0224722_1001506_pt1 | contig 12858 bp, 9 predicted proteins | sample Balambano_FR1_Me_FD_161646 | JGI IMG/M metagenome (GOLD analysis project Ga0224722, IMG submission 161646) | Freshwater sediment microbial communities from Lake Towuti, South Sulawesi, Indonesia - Balambano_FR1_MetaG | ecosystem: Environmental > Aquatic > Freshwater > Lake > Sediment | place... | reverse complement strand
ATGAATGTGACCAGGATTGCCGCGCATGACAATAATTCGATCGCTCATCACCAGGGCTTCTTCAACGTCGTGGGTGACAAAAATCAGGGTAGGGCGGTCTTCGCTCCAGATTCGCAGCAGATGATCCTGGAGTTTCATGCGCGTAAAGGCGTCCAGGGCGCTGAACGGTTCATCCAGCAGCAGAATCGAAGGTTGAGTCACCAGGGCGCGGGCGATCGAAACTCGCTGTGCCATGCCGCCTGAAAGCTGACGGGGGAGCGCATGGGCGAATTCGGTCAGCCCGACTTTTGCCAGCGTTGAGGTAATGAGTTTTGCCTGCTGTTGAGGGTTCGTTCTGCCTAAACCAAACCGGACGTTCTCCCAAACGGTGAGCCAGGGCATCAGGCGCGGTTCCTGAAAGATAATGCCGACTTCTGGATGGGGAGAAGCGATCGGTTCATCGTCGATCGAAACTGCTCCGGATGTGGGTCGCTCCAGTCCAGCAATTAAACGCAGCAGGGTACTTTTGCCGCAGCCGCTCGTTCCAATCAGACTCACAATTTCTCCGGGCTGGATTTGAAGGTTCAGATCCTCCAGCGCGACGAAGCCATTTTTGAATCGCTTATAGACGTTGTCGATCCGCAGCATTTTTAGAGTTACCCTTTTGCCTGAATGGTGATGTAATTTGTGCTTGAACTGCGCCTGTAACTGTACCTGAACTGTATCTGTAACCGTGCCTGAATAATTACGACTGAGAAATGTAGGAATCCTGCCAGCTTAAAAACCGTTTGCCGATCGCCGCGAGCAGCACATCGGTTAACTTGCCGCAAACCGCGAACAGCAGAATACTGGCAATAATAATGTCCGGTCGCCCGGTGGTTTGTCCGTCTACTAACAAATAGCCTAAGCCGCTGCTAGCTCCCATAATTTCTGCCGCAACGACAAACATCCAGCCCAAGCCGAGGCCGCTTCGTAGTCCCACGATGTAGGTGGGCAGGGTTGCAGGCAGAAACACGCGCCCGATAAGCTGAAGCTGGTTAAGTCGATAAGCTTGACCCACTTCAACCAATTTGCGATCGACATGCTGAATTCCTGTCATCAAGTTGAGATACACGGGAAAGAATACGCCGACAGCAATCAGAGCAATCTTGGAAGATTCATAGATACCCAGCCAGAGGATAAAAAGCGGAACCCAGGCGAGAGAAGGAATATTTCGCAGTGCCTGAAGCAGGGGATCGAGCAAACGATATGCTGCGCGGGAATATCCGGTGAACGATCCAAGAATCGTGGCGGCGAATGCACCCAGGAAGAATCCAAGGAATACCCGGTAGAAGGTCACAGCGATATGCTCGACCAGTTCTCCAGATAAGGTTAGATTCAGGAGCGTTAAAGCGATCGTAGAAGGTGCAGGTAATAGATTGGGTGGAAAGATGCCAATCGCAGAAAAAATCTCCCAGAGGATGAGCAAAATTGCCGGAATCAGCAACCCAAGCCATCCACTGGAAGACGATCGGCTTTGGGAGGGAGCCTTCTGAAAAACGCTGGATGTTGGCGTAACGGAACGATTCATGGAAAGACCTGCTGAGAATTCACAGTTGCAAAGCAACGCATTTAGGATTAAGTAGGATTGAGTTCCTCAGAATTAAGAGGCGAATTGGGAGGCGAGGGAGACGGTTCGAAAAATCATCATGACTCAAGCATTTTTAGGACTTGACGACCTTTTTCGTAAACTCTGGATCAATCAAGTTCGCTGTAACCTGTTCCACATTCACGGAAGGTTGGATCACGCCGCTCTTTTTCAGCACATCTCCGGCTGCGGTGATCACCGCTTTCTGAGTATCCCCGATCGCAGAGTTCGATAAATCCGTTCGCTCTAGCTGCTTTGCCACCACTGCATCACTCAGCTTGGCTTCCTTTGCCAGGATCGCTTTCAGTTCGTTCGGATTGTCGATCGCCCACAGTCGTGCCTTTTCATATGCCCCGATCACGCGCTCCACGTAAGCAGGATATTCCTGAGCAAATGCCTCACGCACGTTCAGAACACCGTAGCTGACAAATTCGGGGTTGCGGTAAAACAGGCGCGATCCCTTTTCCAGCTCCGTTTTTGCCATGTGGGGATCGAGTCCTGCCCAGGCATCAACATCGCCGCGTTCCAGAGCTGCTCGACCATCCGTATGCTGAAGCGGAACTAACTCAATGTCTTTCTCAGAAAGCCCAACCTGATCGAGGGCACGCAACAGAAAGATGTATGGATCAGTTCCCTTAGTTGCCGCAACGCGCTTCCCTTTTAAATCTTCAACTCGATTGATTGGAGAGTCCGATCGCGTTACCAAAGCTGTCCACTCCGGTTTCGAGTAAACATATACCGCTTTGATGGGATTTCCGTTTGCTTTACCTAAAAGAGCGGCTGCCCCAGCAGTTGAGCCAAAATCAATACTGCGGCTGTTGAGGAATTCCAGAGCTTTGTTGCTGCCAACGCTCTGCGTCCACTCCACCTTGACATTATCATTCGCCAGATCTTCCTCCAGCCAGCCTTTTTCTTTCAAAACCAGGCTTACCGGATTGTAGTAGGCATAATCAACTTTAATCGTGTCGGGTTTGACGGCGGTTGAGCCATTTGGAGCTGTCTGGGCAGTTTGACTACTGCAACTGCTGACGACCAGCACTAAACCAAGCGCAACGGAAAACAGAGCGGCAAATCCGGGTAGATTTTTAGCCGTAAAGCGACGCAGGATTGCCTTGAGATTAATAGATCGGCTGAACGTTTTCATGGAGGGCGATCGGGTCAATAAAGTGAATAAACCTGGAATAAACCTGAGAAAAGTGAAAGGGAATCAGGGAGGCGAATTATCCTTAACGAGCTACACCGATCGCAAACCTGGCAGGCTGAATGATCGACACCAGTTCATACACCGAATTCTGAAACCGCTGCTCAATCTCGCTGTCAATAAACGCATATTCTCCGCTGTTCTGTTTCTGCAACTGAGAATCCACGATGTAAACCCCTGCAAGAATCGTTCTCGCTCCCAGCGTAGACAGAACAGGCTTCAGCGCATAGTCGAGCGATAGAAGATGGGCGATCGTGCCTCCTACAGCGATCGGGAACACCACCTTGCCAGAAAGCGCATTCTGGGGCAGCAAATCTAATAATGCTTTGAGAACACCTGTATAGGCAGCTTTATAAACCGGAGTGGAAATGACGACTGCATCTGCAGATTCGATCGCTGCAACAATTTGTTTAATGTCTGGATGATCGAATTGAGCAAACAGTAGAGCTTCTGCGTTGATATCTCGGACAGAAACAAGCTGATAGTCAATTTGTTCGCGGTTGAAGATTTTTTGCGCGTACTCTAGAACTGCATAGGTGCGCGAGGGATGAGCAGGACTTCCACCGATTAGCACAACCTTCGACATAAAAAATAACTCCTGAAATTTTCAAAGTTCCTCAAACCTGGGAAATTGAGTGAGCAATGAAGGAGATTTCACACTGGGTAAACCATCTCATTAACTGGCACTCGCAGGAATCTTTTCGTTGGCAATAATTTCTCCGATCGGACTCATATAGCGACTGGGAGTCAACTGCGGCACATTCTCCAGCGGCAATTTTGGGAAGACGAGTTCAGCAAAGCGATATGCCTCTTCCAGATGGGGATAGCCGGACAGAATGAATGTATCGATGCCCAAATCAGCGTATTCCTGCATCCTTGCGGCGATCGTATCAGGATCCCCTACCAGAGCTGTACCTGCACCACCCCGGACCAGACCCACGCCTGCCCAGAGATTCGGGCTGACTTCTAGGTTTTCCCGCTTGCCGTTGTGAAGCTGCATCATCCGACGCTGCCCTTCCGATTCGGCTTTGCCCAAAGCGGCTTGTGCTGCTGCAATTGTCTGATCATCCAGATGCTTGATCAAATCATTGGCTGCGTCCCAGGCTTGTGCTTGCGTCTCGCGGACAATGACATGCAGACGAATTCCGAATCGAAGGCTCCGACCCTGCTCTGCTGCCAATCGTTTCACCTCGCTGATTTTCTCTGCCACCTGTGCAGGCGGTTCGCCCCAGGTGAGATAGAGATCAACGTGCTTCGCGGCAACTTGTTTAGCGATCGCAGAAGACCCTCCAAAATAGAGCGGCGGATAGGGAGACTGCACGGGAGGAAACAGCAGCTTACCGTTTTTCACATCCAGGTGCTGTCCCTTAAAATTCACCGTTTCTCCCTGCATGGTTTCGCGCCAGACCGACAGAAATTCATCGGTGAGCTGATAGCGTTCCGTGTGCCCCAAATGTACGCCGTCTGCTGCCATTTCTGCCGAGTCGCCGCCCGTCACCACGTTGATTAATAACCGACCTTGAGACAGGCGATCGAATGTGGCAACCATCCGTGCCGCAACGCCAGGAGAAGTTAAACCGGGACGAATTGCAACGAGAAACTTCATTCGCTTTGTCACCGGGATCAGAGACGCAGCGGTAATCCAGGCATCTTCGCAGGATTTTCCTGTGGGGAGCAGCGCCCCAAAATATCCCAGTGAATCGATCGCCCCTGCTAATTGCCGCAGATATTCGGGTGTAATTGCTCTGCCACCGATCGACGTGCCTAAATAGCGTCCGTCTCCGTGAGTGGGAATAAACCAAAGTACATTCATTGCCAATGCCTCAGACTTGTTCAACGATTTCAACGATCGGTATCGCAGAAATAGCCTTTTAATTCCTTATCTGTATCAGCTGCATTATCTATCCTTTCCAGACAGCATCACTAATCTTGATTTGTTTGGGGATCAGCTTGAGCTGGTAAAAAGCATCTGCAATTTGCTGCTGACCGTTCACCACTTCAGCATCCAGAAGTTTAACGCCGTATCCCCGCCTTGTCTCTGCCAGATCCAGCGCGGCTTTGTCGATCTTGAGTTCAGTCGAAAGGAACTGGGCAACATCACTTGAATTGCTTTTTGCCCAATCGCTAACCTTCGTTAGTTCATCCACGACTGTTTTAACTAAAGCAGGCTGTTCGCTCGTGAACTTCTGTGTTGACAGGAAGAAGCCTCGATTCGCCACAATGCCTTCACCGTCGCGGAGCACTCTTGCGCCGATCGCTTTCTCCGTTGCTGCATAAAAGGGATCCCAAATCACCCAGGCATCTACGCCACCTTGTTCAAAGGCAGGACGCGCATCTCCCGGCGGCAAAAACACGGTTTGCACATCGGTATATTTTAAGCCTGCTTCTTCCAACGCTTTCACCAGCAGGTAATGCACGTTAGAGCCTTTGTTGAGCGCAACTTTTTTGCCTCTCAAATCTGCCACATTCTGAATCGGCGAATCTTTGCGAACCAGGATGGCTTCAGCGGCTCCACCCAACGGCTCATAGGCAACATAGGCGAGCGGTGCGCCTGCTGCCTGGGCAAAAACGGGCGGCGTTTCTCCGGTGTAGGCAAAGTCGATGCTGCCCACGTTTAAGGCTTCGAGCATTTGGGGTCCGGCAGCAAATTCATTCCACGCTACGCTTGCCCCTTCTGCCTGAAGCCGTTTTTCCAAATCTCCCTTGCTCTTGAGGAGATTTAGAGCCGTTGCCGACTTCTGGTAGCCAATGCGCACGATCGAGCTAGCAGGAGACGCAGCGGTATCCGTCGGGCTAGTTGTAGAGCTGGGAGCCGTACAGGCTGCAATCGCCAGGCTTAAGCCTAAACTGGCAATCGTGATCAGGAAGAAGCGTCGAGTCGTGGAAAAGCGTGTCCTGGAGGGTGCAGTCAACTGCTGGAAGCGAGACACGCGAGAGAAAAGCTTTGCGTTAAGGGAACCAAACCATCGCCACATAGGAATTTTGAGAGTGAATTAAGAGCTGGGTGAGAAGTTTTGTCTTCAAAGTTGATGCGAGCCGGATTTCAACAGTGAATGCTGTCATGAACGCTTTGCCAATCGGACAGTCCTGATCGGATTTTGCAAGCAGACTCTGCTGCAACGAATGATTTGGGTGCAGACTTGCAGGTTGGGGGGAACTGTTTTGCAGTCGCCCGAAGCATTTGCCTAAAGAATTTGCCTAAAGCATTTGCCTGAAGCAGAAAAGAGCCAGAAATCAAATCTACGGTAACTTGGTAGGATTACCGTTATTTGCATACACAGCAATATGACATAGCGCAATGTGAAATGCAAGTATTTTGTAATTGAATGGCGTTGCTGAATTGGAAGATGAATGGTGCAAATTGATGTCATGCATCGCCCCCCAACCCCCCAAACTCGTGAGCTGGGGGGTTGGGGGGCGGCAAAGCGGGAAACTGAAGCAGACTCGACTTATGCGTACACCGTAGCCCAGCACTGCGGAGCCAGGAGGCGGTTCGGGTCGCAATGGCAGCTTCTAAAACATCCTCTAACCTTTCATCAGCCAATCATTCAGCCCTGCTGGTGCCTGCACCTGAGCCAGAATTGACTGTAGTTCGTCGCCTTCGAGTCCTTCGGTTTTCAGCAAGCGTTGGGTTGTAGACTCCAGCAAACCGCGATTGAGCTGCAAAATCTCCAGAGCCATCTCGTGTGCTTTATCAATGCTCTGCTTAACCTGGCGATCGATTTCTACCGCAACTTCTGCACTAATCGATCGGCGGGTGCTGCCACCTTCCAGGAATTGAGCCGAGTTCTTTTCAAACGCAACCGGGCCCAGAGCATTGCTCATTCCATATTGGGTGACGGCTCGCTCTGCTAAATCAGTCGCTTTTTGGATGTCGTCACTTGCTCCCGTTGAAACCCTGCCAAACACGATTTCTTCTGCCGATCGTCCCCCCAGCAGCGTGGCAAGCTGTCCGCGCAGTTCATCCTCCATCAGCAGATAGCGATCGGTTTCTGGCATTTGCAGGGTGTAGCCCAGTGCGCCCAAACCACGCGGCACAATCGAGATTTTCGAGACTTTACTGCCGCCGGGCATCAATGCACCCACCAGCGCATGACCAACTTCATGATAAGCCACTGTTTGACGTTCGATCGAAGTCAGCACGCGCGATCGCTTTTCCAGTCCAGCCAAAACTCGTTCGATCGCTTCTTTAAAATCTGTCATGAGGACTGCCTGACGATTATTGCGGGCAGCCATCAGTGCAGCTTCATTGACCAGGTTTGCCAGATCTGCACCTGCGAAACCAAAGGTCTGGGCTGCAATTTGCTCCAAATCCACATCTTCGCCCAGCGTTACCGGACGTGCATGCACTCGCAAAATTTCTAATCTGCCGCTCTTATCGGGGCGATCGACCAAGACCTGGCGATCGAAGCGACCAGGACGACGAAGGGCAGGATCCAGGGTTTCCGGGCGGTTGGTTGCTGCAATCAATATCACGCCTTCATTGCCTTCAAAGCCATCCATTTCCGTCAAGAGCTGGTTCAGCGTTTGTTCCCGCTCGTCATTGCCGCCGTTGGGCATTCCACCGCCGCGCGTTTTGCCGATCGCATCCAGCTCGTCAATAAAAATAATGCAGGGTGCCTGACGCTTTGCGCGGTTAAACAAATCACGCACTCGCGATGCACCAACCCCCACATACAGCTCCACAAACTCTGAACCGGACATGCTCAGAAAAGGAACTCCGGCTTCTCCCGCGATCGCTTTTGCCAGCAGGGTTTTACCCGTTCCAGGAGGACCCACTAGCAGCACGCCTTTGGGAATCTTAGCGCCAATTCTCCGGTACTTTTCACCATTCGCCAGGAAATCAACCACTTCTTGCAATTCCTGTTTGGCTTCGTCAACACCCGCTACATCAGCAAAGGTAATTTTTGTTTTTTTCGCATCACCTTTGGGATCATAAACTCGTGCATTGCTTTTCCCCATTCCCATTCCCACTCCAACGCCGCCCGCATTGCTGAGTTTCATCAGCCAGGCAAAAGCACCAACCAGGAGTCCGGTCGAAAGCAGCACACCCAGGAGACTTGAAGCGGTGTCAGAATTTCCGGTTGGAAGCGTAAACTCAACGCTGTGGCTTTGCAAAAGGCGGATCAGGTTTTCCGTCTTGCCGATGAAAGGAGCGTAATAGCGTTGACCGCCAAATTCTGGTTTGAGCACGTACTCAACGCGACCAGGCTGAATCGTCACTTGCTGGACTTGTGCAGCTTTGACCTGGTCAACAAATACGCTGTAGGATGACTGCGAGCTGGATTCTGTCTTCATTAAACCGGTTCCTGGATGGACGAGGGGGAATAGTAAGAAGTCAAAACTCAAGAAGTCAAAAGCCAGTCTTCCTGCCGCTTTTACCCTCCCTACTGTGTTGATTCTCCTGTTTCCACCCCAAAACGCACAGGTGAGATAACTGCACTCTTTTTAGCGTTTTCCGAATTGTTGCGGTTAAGAGCGGTTGTTTTGAGCGCGAATTTGAAAGGTGGGTGGCGCGTAATCACCTGGTAAATAGTCGCTGGGAATCGTCGAATGATTTCCATCCCGAATCGAAGAATAAGCCGGAGATAAAATTTCGATTCCTGCCTGATTGCAATAATCCTGAATGTTTTGATGCAGCTTAGAATAAGTTTGGGGCATGATTTCAGGATGATTAGTATACGCATTCAGTTCATAGCTTACATTAAAGTCGTTCAGCGCAGTTTGCAAAACAAATGGATGGGGCTTCGTTACAATACCTGCTGTTGCTTCTGCGGCTTGAATCAAAACTTCGTGGATCTTGCGCCAGGGTACGTCGTATCCCAGGGTAACAGTCGTGTGTAGCACTAAACAGTTGCTGAGTTCATAGGAAGCGGCGTGGGGCAGAGCGTTAAAACGAGAAACAGCGTTGAAGTTCACCACATTGCTGTTGAGAACCGATGCATTGGGAATTGTAATTACTTCTCTTTTAAACGTGAGAAGTCGGGTGACAAATAAGGATTTTTCAACGACCTCACCAGTTGTCTCGCCAATTTGAATAATGTCACCTATGCGGAAAGCGCGAGTATAAATTAAAATAATCCCTGCGATCGCATTCGCAACTGCCGACGATGATCCAAGCGTGAATAGCGCACCCAAGAACAAAGAGATGCCCTGAAAGGCAGGGGAGTTAAATCCAGGAAGATAGGGCGCTGAAACAATACAGGCGATCGCAATCAGAAGAATCATCGCCAGTCGGTTTGTCGGCTGGATCCATTCTTGATAAAACCAGGGATAGGCATCGTCTCGCCCCAGTTCAATAATCACAAGCTTGGCAAACTGAATCAGATAGTGGGTGAAAAGGGCAATCAGAAGAATCATCGCCAGGTTGGGCAAATACTGAACAAATGCCGTTGCAGCCTGACTGATTCGAGTCGCAATATCGTTCAAAATCGAAGTACCGATCGCCCGTGTCGCCGGAAACTGGCTGAGCAAAAAAGGGATGTAGAGATAAAAGCTCATCAGAACGAGCACCAGCCGCATCAGTCCAACCAAACCTGTGAGCAAATAGCTGGTCGCATTTGAGCCCAGGATCTGAAAATTTTGAACTCTGAGATCTAGCGTGTCTGCTCGTCGGGCTGCTTTAATTTCGATCAAAAGACGAGAAATCAGCCGCTGCAACAACACCAGGAAGCCAATCAGCACGATCGTACTGAGAACAGCAAATAGAATACCGCGCGCAATTTGCTGAGTGCTGTAATCGCGGCGGAATTGTGCCACAGCAGACTGCATGATTTGAACGCTTTTCTCCGCTGTTTCCTGGCGAGATTGATCCTCAAGGCGATCGCTTTCCCTGACGGTAAAGAGAATTTTGTCTCCGGCAAGAATAACAGACCCTCCCTGCTGTTCTTCAATCTGAATCGCTTCTGGCGAAATAGAATCATCCCGCGCAACTTGAATCAAGCGATCGTTAATCACCCTGGCTCGTTCTTCCGCAGACACAACGCCCGGAATTCCCTGCTTCACCCGAAATAGCTCATTTCCGTCCAGAACGACTGGATATCCGTCGATCTGATTTCCCACCAGGACACTCTGCTGAGACTGAGCAGGAATGGCGATCGTCAGCCAAACGACAGCAAGCATCAGAACCAGCCAGACTTTTAATCGTTCATAGACGAGGCGAAATTGATGAAAATGAATTGAATGAATTGAAAGACGCATATTTCTGAAAAAGATGATGAGAGATGATGGTCAGTGCAGTTCAACAAAATTAAATCGATCGACGCACGGATTTTGGAAGCGATGTTGCCAGAACGATACAAACAAGGCTGATTGCCAGAGCAATTAGTAAAGCCGTTCGCATTCCCTCGATCGCCGCAGCTTCAGCAATCGATCGGAGTTGGGGTCTAACGGCTTCAGGAACGACACGCAAAAAAATCTCTTGACGCTCCCGCTGAGGATACGTCTGAATGATAAGCTGTAGCCTGCTAATGGCTTCCTGCCGCTGGTTGACTGAAAGGGTTGTACCCAGCGTTTGTAAAATGCGATCGACAATTTGCGTAGACGTAAAAGTGACCAGAATTGTCCCTAAAACGCCTCGCCCCAGAGAGTTACCAAGCTGTTGAGCAGGGCGATAAATGCCCGTTCCTTCAGGCTTCTCCTCTCGTGTTGCCACTGAATAGGCAAGCGTGCCGATATAAGTTAAAAAGCAGCCTGAGCCAATTCCCATCACGATGAGCGCAGGCAGTAAACTGAGCGCACTCATGCCGGGTGCGATCGCCCAATACAGTGCCCCAACCCCAGCAGCGAGAAGCGTTAGCCCAAAATACACAATGTACTTGGGTGGAAACTGCCGATCGAGGCTGAAGTACTTTAGAAGCGCAATAATCACCACAACCAGCGTCAGGTTATAGGGCAGAACGGCGATCGCGGTTTGCCAGGGATTGAGCCGTAAAACAGCAGGAAGAAATTGGTAAAGATTGAACTGAATTCCTGTGGCGATCAGTCCATGCAGCATGGCGGTGAGCAGCCCAAACACAAAAATCCGTTTTCGCAGTAGCCCCACTCGCAGCAAAGAAGCCCCTGCCTTGCGCGACTGCTGACGCTGCCAGGCGATAAACAATCCCAAACAAATCACGCCAACTGAAATCAGAGTTGGGACGATCGACAGGGCAAAGGGCGGAATCACAACGCCTGCGATCGAGACAATTCGCTTCGGTTCCCACCAGCCATACTCGCCTCCCAGACTGATGCCTAACAGAATGGAGCCAAATCCAAAAAACGAGAACAATCCCCCAACCCAGTCGATCGGCTCTTGTCGGGGCATAACAGTTTCAGGAAGCGATCGTCCCCACAGCAGCACCAGCAAAAAGACCAGCAGCGAAGGCACAAACGACCAGCGCCAGCCCAAATAGGATGCGATCAATCCCCCCAACAATGACCCTGACAGCCCACCCAGCGTTGCGACGAGGGTAAAGATGAGGGTTGCTTTTTCCTCCTGTTTGCCGCTGTAGGCAAAGTCCATGATCGTCCAGGGAGAGCTGACTAAGGGGGTTGCTGCCAGTCCAGTAACCAGGGCAAAGCTAACGACCAAAACTCCGATATTCGCACAGAGGGCAGTCACGGCAATGCCAGTGCCATACAGGATCAGCCCCACCAGAAAAATCCGCGCGCGCCCATAAAATCGGCAGAGGTTTTCGCAGGTGGGTGCAAAAGACGCAGTCACCAACGAGAACAGGACCAGTGCTCCCTGGATGAAGCCAACACTTGTGTTTAGCTCTCGCACCAGAGGAGGCATGATAGGCGGAATCACGCTGACGTTGTATGAAATCATGAACAGCGTCAAACAGAGTGCCCAAAAGTGCTGCTTCTCCAGTTTCACTTGTGTAGAAGACGCCAAAGTCATGATTAACCTCTTTGTCTGGCAGTTAATCAGTAAAATAAGAGCGATGTAGAACGGGTGATACTGCTCAGACAGTCTTTAGAATTTTATTAATCATACTCTAGCGGCAATTGCTACACAGGCAGCGCATCGCTAACTTTAATACTAATTTCTTCGCTTATTTCAACACCAATTAACAATTAAGCCTTCAATTAAGCCTTTAATTAATCGGCGTTGCTGAATTGGAATATGAATGATGCCAACCAAGTTCCTGCATCGCCCCCTCAATCCCCCAGTGGTTTGTTGCCGCTCCTCAAGAGCAAGGGGGAACTTTGATTGAGCAGTTCTCCCCAGAATTGGAGGGCGAGGGGGGCATATCATATGTTCACTGTATTCAGCAAGCAGCCGTAAATGGGAAACCAGGAAAGTCACGGAACTTATCGATAGCGTTCCTCTAGCCACTGACGCACTTCCAGCTCAGAACCCAGAAAGGAAGTTCTCCCGGTATGGGGATCAAAAACCTGCCAGCCGCTGCTGCGTCCCTGGCGATCGAACCGTTGTCGAATCTTGGGCTCGTGACAAGTTGCAGCCCAGTGCAGAAAGGCTTCCCACAGATTGCTGCAGAGCCGCTGAAGGGCAGTGGAAGGCTTGCGAGGGATTTCGGGCTGAAGGACAGTGTCTTCTTTGGTCAAACTTTCGGTCAAATACGAATCACTGAAAGTCGGAAAGTCTGGAGTTTTCATCTCACTCCTCTCCTGGAAGGTGAATTGGTGTAGTTCTAATTTGCGCTCACATTTCTCTGCTGAGAAGGTACAAATCTGCTCGCTTTTACTAGTACAGTTCAAAGTTTCTGAAACTGTTCTAGTCAAAATTTAAGAAACTGTACCAGGACATTTCAGAGCAGATGAGCGATAAAAGCTATAGAGGGCGGACAAGAGAAACGAGCAAGCAATCCGCAGTCCATCAGCGATCGGTCATCCACCACCGATAACTTCTTACCGTCCAATCTTGCCCACCGATTTACTCACCTCGTGCTATGCAAATTCCCCTTGATCGTCAGGCAGAGCAGCCGATTTATTTGCAAATTCGCGATCGCATTCGTCGTCTGATTACGTCACCTGACGTAATCAGACGACGAATGCGATCGCGAATTTGCAAATAAATCGGCTGCTCTGCCTGACGATCAAGGGG
>Ga0224722_1001505_pt1 | contig 12859 bp, 9 predicted proteins | sample Balambano_FR1_Me_FD_161646 | JGI IMG/M metagenome (GOLD analysis project Ga0224722, IMG submission 161646) | Freshwater sediment microbial communities from Lake Towuti, South Sulawesi, Indonesia - Balambano_FR1_MetaG | ecosystem: Environmental > Aquatic > Freshwater > Lake > Sediment | place... | reverse complement strand
GATGCGGCTTCGAGTTTGAATTCGGCAGTAAATGAGCGACGTAATCTTGTCATTGAACACCTCAGGTCATGGCGGCGACTGTACCACCTAAAATGGTGTCCGGGATGATTAGACCACTACACCCACAGTAAGACCTAAGGAGTGCCCACCCCGTAAGCATTTAACAATTCCTGCAAACGACCATTGGCTCGGTAGCGTTGCAAACCTTGTTCAAGCAGCTCTACATAGTGTGCGCTGGAGGGAAGTGCCGGGGAAAAAGGCTAGGTAGATAGGTATGTGAGATTTGCTGCAGCCGGCCTCGCGGAGTTCGCCCTGCATGCCCTGCTGCGTTAACATGGCCTGTAGCACCCATCTGTTTTCTAGGACAGTGTCTAGACGTTCTCTGCGGAGCTTATCTAAATTCCGTTCCAACGCCTTGTCACCAGAGACAACCTGGATCCGCTTGCTGTTGCTACGGTTCTGGTCGATGTAGGCATCTAGTTCGTTGTCATAGCTATAGTCGTTGATTACACCAACACGCACTTTTGTCAACGACGGTATACCACTGAATCGCCAAGTCGAATCCGAACGGGTATAGAAGCAAATGTGAGAATGCGCTATCGGGGTGGCGGTAAAAATAAAATCCGGTGCATCTTCGATTCCTGCACCAATCACCGCATTTAGTTCACCGCGACGTACACCATACAACGTGCGCGCCCAGTTCATTACCTTGTAATCAACTGTGATGCCGGCTTCGGCAAAGATATCTCGTGCTAATTCGACAAAGATACCAGGGCGCTTAACGTCTGGGGTACAGTTAATCGGGCACCAGATATCAGCAGCAATTACTAAGGTCTCCGCCCTCGTAAAGCAGGCCAGACCGGTGAGAATAATCAACGTAATTCTACGAGTTAGAATTAGCAATGTATGGAATGTCATGTTAACACCTAATCAACTGAGAGTAACTTAAAGTATTAGCACCTTCAAACCTCTATGTGTCAACTTTCAGCAGATCACCGGTCAACTGATGATGATTGTATGGGGACGTTATCTAAGTTATTGAAAAAAAAGCATTGTCATTTATGAGTTAACCTGGCCTAGTAAAGTCATGTAGTTATTTTTATATAAAAAGAAGGATTATTCCTACAAATTCAATATTTGAAAGCTTTGGATTTCATTCATAAGCCAAAATTCCCTCCTCATTGAAGGTTTGTTCTTATTTTTTATTTCTGCGCCCAGGGGTATTCTTTGTCGCAAGAAAACGGCGTTGAATATTTTTGATTTGGCGCTTATTTCTTTTGTCAACCATTTAAAAAATAAGGTAATAAAATGAAAAAAAATATTGTTGCACTTGCTTTTGTATTCTCCGCTTCAGCTATGGCTGCTAACCCTGCTGCGAATCTCGTTTGGTCCGGTTTTGTGCCTGGTTCCGTGGCGGGTGATGAGTTGGCTATTACAGGCTTGGCGGGTCAGGCAATTGCAAACGGACAGCTGATTGTGGCAACTGATGGTACCTTCACCTCAACTGCAGTAACTCTTGAGGCGCACAAGGTTGAAGATGCTGTAATTGGCGATCTGACAAATGCAAACTGGACCTTGTCTAATGCTCAGGTAAGCTATTCTACCGGTGATGCGGGCGCTGCCAAGCTGGTTGTTAAGGCTGACGGTTCTGACTGGAATGTTGGTTCTGTTCAGTCGGCAAAGAATACACTAAACGTGTCAGTTGTGCAGGAGCAAGCTGTTGATGTTTCTGCTGGTGGTTCTGTGCAAGCTCAAGTCACATTGGTTGCTGAAAAGGTTTAACTAACTTTTTTCTTGCGCTCTTATCTGAGCTTGTCTGGGCGCCTTTTACGAGGCGCTCATTTTATTCGGGTGCGCAAGGAGGTCTTGTGCGTGTTATGGTTATTTATTTAATATTACTATTGACGCCGCAAATGTCCTTCGGGGTGCCTGTTGCTCGTCAAGTTAATGTTTCCACTAGCATTGAGAAAAATAATTTTTCATTTGGTGAGTTTGTTGTGGTGGAGTTCATTCCTGGTGAATTTTTAGCTGAATTCAGTGCTAAACTTAAGACATTTAAGGATATAGATGCACACATATCTGTAGTGACAAGCCTTCTGACAAGTGATGCTAATAACGGTTTTTGGCTTCATGTTAGTGACAACAGCTTGTTATGTATTGATCGTGACGGTAACGAAGTTCAGTTGGTTGAATCTGATGAGTCTGATGTCTACGGGTTTGTGAGGTTTAGCATAAGTGGTATACCTGTGCCTGTTGGTTCGGGTGTTTTGATCGAGAGATTTAATATAGTAGAGGCTGGCATGTGGGCGGGTTATTATCCCGTCAAAATTAATTTTTCTGCCTTATCTTTATCAAACCTTAGCGAAGGGAAGTGTTCGGGTAATATTTCTGTTCGTGTTGAGTTTAATATATGAAATATGTATTTATTTTGATGGTTGCTATCGTTTCATGTACAGCTTTATCTGCATCTGATGTCCCAGACGGGTTTTCTGAATTATTTGATTTCAAAGAGCGCCCTGTATCGATTGGCAATATTAATGGCCAGGGTAGGAGTACTATTGTACTTAGTGTCAATTATGATACGGTAAAGTTACCGACTAATAACACTGAATCGAGAGATAAACTTAAAGCATATTTCAAGCGTAATAATATATCTTCGTCCATGTCTGAAAAAATACTGGCTTCTTTGTCTGAAGGGGTAAGGAATACAGAGCTGTGTGTGGGGAAAATTGATGAATGTATTGTAACACCTGAAGATTATGCATTTTTTTATGATTATGATAGTGGGCTTCTAACGTTCTTTATCAACGGCAATGAGTTGGATAAGCCATTAAAGCATATCGAGTTTGCGGATGGTTATAACAAAAATACGGCTTTTGTTAATCACGTCGATATTTATTCTAGCGCATACAACGATGCAGGCTCGTCGTTTGCTGTGAACAATAAATCTATTCAAGGTTTGAAATATGGGCATTTAACTTCAGATGTCACTATAAGTGATTCAACTAGTAAGTTCTATGAGTTGTCATATGACCTGTCTTTTGCTGATAATAAACGGCTTTATGTAGGTCGTTTCGAAAATGGGGTTGAATTCAACTCAACAGATATTGTTAACCCTACTAAATACGTTAAGCAGACATCAATCAATATTGGCTCGACGAGTAATTTGATATTGAATGAAACTGATTCTAAAGAAAGAATATTCTACTTCTCACCCGGGCCTGGTGAGATAAGAATTTATAGAGATGGTCGTATTATTAAGCAGCTGAACATATCTGAAGGGCAGGGTTATCTATCTTATAGCGAATTACCATATGGCCGATATGATATTGACATTGAGGTAGTTGTTGCAGGACAAGTTATATCCTCAGAAAGAAAGACTATCTATAATGATATAAGTAATATGCCTCGAGTTGGTACCGGCGACTTTGTTTATAGTATTGGTCAGTTTAATCAATCCCGAGCTCTGTTTGAACATAGCAATGAAGGCGCCATAACCTCAGAAAAGAATAATTCGAAATTTGATGATGGTAGCTATGGTAGTGGCCTATACTCACAGCGCTTCACTGATTCTTGGTTGTTTGCTGTTGGAGGTCTAATTTCTAACGCTGATAGCGTGGCGTCTGTAGGTTCGCAGTTGTATTTGCCCAAAGGTGGCAAACTTGATATGAATGCATCTATGTATCAATCCGGCGCCGTATCACTGGATACTCATTTCACTATAAATAATTTCTCTTCGCAGTATGAAAAGCTCATTCATAAAGATGGTAGTGATACGCTGGCAAAATATCTCATGGGGGATTTGGATTACGATAAGATTTCTAGTAGTTTCTTTTATAACTTTGACAATGGATTAAATGGATATTACACATATAGTAATGGCAAATATTCTGAACCTAGGAAGAGTGACTCATACATAAAATATCGCGTATCGACATTTGGACTAGGTTATAGTGATCTACCATTTAATTCACGTGTTGATGTGACATTTGACTATGATCACATTAGCGCTAATCGCACTGCGTTTATTAATTTTCAAATTCCTTTTGGGAATGGTTTTGACGCAAAAGTTAATATGCATGATAGTTCATTAGGTGGGCGTGAGTACAGTAGTAGCGTGGCAAAAAATGATTTTATCGAACTTCCTAATACAATGAGCTCTGTGCAATTGGCATCTGTTTATAGTGATGTCACCAGAGAATATACAAATGAATTTTATGGTTCAGCATCAACTCAAATGGATATTCTACGCGGTGGTTTAAATATATACACTAACGATAGAGGTAGTAGTGGTGTTTCGGGCTCGTTCTCTAGTAGCCAAATTGTAACTGACGCTGGAGTTAGTTTTACCAGTGATCGTTCAGACGCATATGCATTAATTGATGTTGATGTAAATAATGCACAACTAACTGAAGGTGAAGCATACGGTTTTCTTACTTTGAGGAAAAATAACAAGCTTGAAAACAAAATGTTTATATATGATAAAACACAAAGTGTGCCAGTGCAGAGCTATGAAAGCTATAACATTAATGTTGATACAGAGAGTGTTTCGCTCTACAACAGTGGTGATCAAGGTTTTGATGGTTTTACTTACCCTGGAAGTGTAGTTGTCATTCAACCAAACTTGAAGCCACTTGTCACATTTGTAAGTTCATTTTCAGATGTTTTTGATAAGCCTGTAGATGATGTTTTGTGCAAAGGACTAGGTTGTGTTGATGTTAGTAAAGTAATAGATGGTGTTTTTAGAGTAACCCTTGTTGAGGGCAGTGATTTTTCATTATATTCAGGTTCTGATAAGTGTCTCGTACCAAATGACTATGAAGACGCTGAGCTTATGAACTTTGGACATAATTATTGTCTACCAGATGTCTCACCAAATTCTACTGTTACTGTCAGAACAAGTGATTCTGGAAGGCAAGTTGAGCTTTATTATGTTGGAACTTTCAACAATGGCGACGTTCTTAATGATTTCATCTATCGTTTAAATTTAGTGGGCAGCACTTCTTATGAACGCCAAATTGGTTCTGATGTTGCAGTGTATTTAGTTATAGATAGTGCATCATTACTTCGGTTGTCAAAGGCACAGCAGTCGATAGTTGATAGTATGAAACTTTACGCAAAAACAAATAGTGGTATGAAGGCTATTAATCAGCCTGTTGCAATGAAAGATAATGTTAGAGGTTTGAAAAATGATTAAGGTGTTAATGGCTTTTGTGGCTATATTTGGTAGCATATCAGTGAACGCCCTTACTGTAGACACAATGTTTCTTATATCTGATAAAACAGGAAATGGTGTAGTTACTCTGACTAATGATCTTGATAAAACAAGTTTTATTAAAACATCAATTAGTGAAATAAGCACTAATGGCAATGGTGAGATCATACGTACGCCATATACAAAAGATAATATCCAGCAATGGCGAGTCATGACTACTAATCCTAAGCTGATATTAGAGCCCGGAAGAGCTAAAGATGTTGGTATTCGCTCACTTTGTTATAAAGTACAATGCCAAGCAGAGAGTGATATGGTATTCAGTTTGGTTTTTGAACCTGCCCCATACCTTAAAAAAGGTGAGTCACAAGAGAATGCTGTACAGGTTAACTATGGATACTCTGTTATATATGTTATCCCAGCCAAGAAAAGTGATATGAAATACCAAGTAACTCGTAAAGGCACTTCGTTAGAGATATATAATAAGGGTAATACAATGCTAACTTTCGTTATTGATCGCTGTAATACAGATAAGGTTGTCGATTGTCGAACTCAAGAAAGAGTTATTGCTGGTCGCGTTAAAAAGTTTAAATTACCAGATTATATGCAATCTCTCACTGTTGAGGCCTCAATTTATAACCATGACGAAAGTTACAAGCGGAAGATAGTTATTGAACCGGATATGGTATTATGATAGTTAGAATATTTTTTTTAATGTTCCTTTGTTCTCAATGTTCATTAGCTCATGCTTTTACTCTTAATGGAAATATCGCTAATGGTCAGTTAACTTGGGATAACATTGTTCTTTCTCATGGCCAAAAAACACTTAGTACCTGGACTGCACAAAGTGGATTAGCTCCAACCAATAAATGGCGACCAGGTTTCATGGCATCACCACAGCCATTAACAGATATGGTATTGAGTAATGGTAGTAATAGCGTATCATTCGAAATTATCTTGGTGGGGGTAGAATATAATACTGGTGGCAATAATGTGGATAATACAGTTGGTACATCTGTCGCTAAACCATGTGACAACAATATTGTTACAGGTAATGTAATTCAACTTGTTGGTAGTTGGGATTGTAGCTACAATAATATTATTAATTATAATTCATATAAAGCACCATTCTTCTTCTTAAGGCCGCTCTTCAAAGTTGATGACTCAAATTTGGTGAAACGTTTTGAAGGAAAACAAGAAGGACTTTATCGTGGTACATTTCCACTAACTATTCGCTATTTTTATTATTCAGCAACTGGTTCCTTAACTTATAGGGATTTGCGGCAGACATTCTCTGTACAAGTATATTTTAAGCCGTCTTATATCAGTTCCGTAACTTTGAATGGTAACGGAGTGTTGGAGCCAGTATATGATAGAAAAGCAAAAACTGTATCCGCTAAGGCTAGTTTCCAAGTGAATGCAGTTGGGCATTTTGAAAAAGGTATGAAAATGCTTCTTCAGCAGAGGGAGTACAGCCTTAGAAGTACTACCAATAGCAAGAAGATTCCATACAGTATCTCATGCAATGGATCTGCATGCTCTGATTTTGAGTTGGTAAGAAAAGGTCACTTGGATAAACCGAGTACGATATTAAGCCCTGGTAATAACAAGTCTAGCATTACTTATGGCTTGGACATATTGTATTCAGATGTTTCTGCTAACAGCATAGATAGTGGAAGTTATACAGATAATTTTTCTGTATTGTTTGAGTCTGACTTTTGATGTTTATAGATTTTGATGTTTATAGATTTTGAGGTTTATATGAATAGGTATAAGTGGATCGCATTATTACTGGCAGCATCATTAGGTGGATGTGGTGGTGGTGATGATGGTGGTAGTGGTAGTGGTAGTGGTAGTGGTAGTGGTAGTGGTAGTGGCTCTCCATCAATACAGACAATAGCTGCTCAGGACATTATGAAAGTAGCTTCTTCTAAGAAAGAGTTGTCATTATCGCTTGTAGATTATGTTGCACTTGCTAGACCTTCTTCAGCGGTGGTATTAAAAGATATTCGTCAGTTATCAAGTAATGGATCACCTAGTTACTGTTCAAGTTATATTGCAGACAAGTTAGCTATCTCGGTAATTCCGACAGGTGAATCTGGTGAATGTATTTATCAGTATGCCGTAGAAGCTGATGGTGTTGTTTCTGAACCAGCATTGATGAGACTTGGTTTTTCAGATATTGAGACCGGTGCTATTAGGTTGTCTGCAACAACTTCACTTGGTAAAAAGATTGCCATTGACTTGTCAGATAGTATTCCTCCTGGATATTTCTTTGACCCACAGAGCCTAGTCGTGTTGGGGGCGGGGTCGGTTGCTCACGAAAATGGAAATATTATTGAATATATAGCAGGTGAAAATGATAGCGACGCAGGCGTTAGTCGAGTTATGTTGAACTTCAAGAATAATGATGCATCTTCAGTTATCTTGGCTACTATTGATATCTCTGTGTCTGAGATTAGCACAAATCAAGCACCACTAGCTTTCAGCTTTCGATACGGTGACATTCTCTCTTCTACACCGGGTCAGCAACTGCCATATATTAATATTCCGCTAGGACAATCAGTAACAATTGATGTAGCCCCTTATTTTGATAAAGGCCTTATTGATAATAAAGGTGGAAAGATAGAAATGAGGAATAGTCAGGGTGATTACTATTATGATGAGAGTGGCAATAAGATAAATTTTTTCCTCGAAGCTGATGGTGTGACGACAACTGACTCGTATCGACCTGGTCTCAGTTTAATTGATCCAGATAAGCAATCTGTGCAGTTAATTGATGTGTACTCTTATAATGCAAGTGTTCAAGCTGTACAGACTGGCAGTGATTTCACGTCTACGAAATTCACTTTTAAAAGTATTACTCCAGGGCTGAATTATGTGACCTATGTGTTATCTGATCACCATGGCGGCTATGCGTCAGGTATTGTAGAAATAAGCGTTGGTACGCCAGTACCTTGGCGACCTCAGTTAAAGAGTGCTGATGGTATTTATCTTGCACCCTTTGATTATAACTCAATATTACAGCAAAATATCAATCACTCCGGTAATACCATTGAGGATGGTATTAATGGTCCACTAGGGTTCAGTACAGGCTTATTCACGTATGAACAAGCCGCTGCTCTATGTGATAAGTATGATTTACAGTTGCCTACCGTAAATGATATAAATTATCTTAAAGTGGATTTTCCTGCAGGTCTGTATGTATCTGCAGATAAGTATGCTGCTGATAGCACATCTAGGCAAAAGAAGATCGGCTGGCCTGCTTCTACTTACTATTGGACTAGGTCCACAACGGATGGTGAGGCGACTGTTTTTTCTTTGGCAAATTATAATCATCGCGACGTATCTACAACAGGAGATGAACGTTTTGCCGTTACCTGTGTTGCTACCGGTATAGTAGAGTCTATTAGTATTTTGAAAAATGATGCCTATCGCTTACCTTATCGTATAGATGAGAGTGGCAGTGTGATGGTTAAAGTTGTAGATAATCGGGGTGAACCACTTGTTGGTGCAAAAGTCATTGCGAATGGTGATAACGACACTGTGATTAACCCTGTGAATAGTGGATTGACTGATAGCAATGGCGAGGCAAAGTTCTTGGTTGCTAGTACGATTTCCCGCTCCCAGACACCTTTGGTTTTTAGTGTGGGTTATAATACTCGAGTTAATAATGAACTGCGGTTTGTTGATATACCCCGCTATCTGAAACCGGAAATTAATGGATCTAGCAATCGTAAGGCTTGCTATTTCGAAAGCATGGAACTGCTTGGCAAAGATTTCAATTTTGGGGGAAGGGCACCTAAGTCAGGTTGTACGCATGCTACAGTAGTTAATCTTGATAACTCATATTCAGAATACATTGGATTACCATCAGATCAGCTTTTTTCTGATGGTAATTATTTATACAGGTCTTGGGGGGCGAAGATTTATAGATATCGTAGTTTTCTGGGAGTTACTGACCCTGGTGTTTATGTTTCAACGGATCCAGCTACAGCTGTCTTTGATATGTCTAAACGGAGTGATTCATTCAAGACTACCGACTCGATAACCTATGATGGAATGTATTACTGGTTGTTGAACAGCGTTAAATCGCAGATGGAAGCCTACGTGACACTTGATGACATGGCCTCTCAGATTAATATTGTTGTAGTTCATCCCCTAGTAGATTTAAAAAATAAAAGCCTTGCTTATGTAAAAATAGTCTACGATCCTATTAATAAATTGTATTGGAGGCCACTGAAGTATGATGAGGATTATAGTTCTACTACTATATTCTCTTATAAGACCATGGCAGATGCTGCCCTTAGCCTTAATGCATTCAGTAGCGAGCCTTTTTTTCCTGTCTTCGGTGGCAGGTCATTTACTGTGATCCATTAAAATTAGAGTTATCTTCACCATGGGGTATACCATGGTGAAGGTTTATATTTGATGGTTTGAATTTTTTGTATGCTGTATATACTCTTTATTACCTGATAAAGAAGTTGAATAGGGCATTTTTTACAAACATGCTAACTATCTAGTTAAAGAAGGCTAATTTATTAGCGTTTGTATTGCATCTAACCATATCTATAAATTATTCTTGCGGTGAGTAGTTAAATGTAAAATTCTTAATTAAGATTAAGCCACATTCATTTGAATGTGGCTATTTTTTTAGAGCTTAATTCTAGTCAGCCTAGGTAGGCTACAATAACTTTCTTGGTATATGTTTATCCATCGTATCTGTTTTGTACTCGTCCTGTGGTTTTTTAACGTAAGCATGCTTCGCTGCTTTTTGTTTAATTGGTTATTGCTAAGACTACTACTGATGTCTGGCAGTACTTGCTGATAATTCTCTGATGATACCCACGTTTCGAGTTTGATTGAACATGCACTATTGTTCTCTATCCACCAATGTAAAGTATCCCCATCAACTATTGGGTGTGCACCACTAACAAGACTGACAGCATTAGCTTGAGTTGCTACTACTAATAATAAATGCAATGTTGCCTTAATGTTTATTTTCATACTCAATGACCCACATACCTTGGTTACGTGATTTTTCTTGTCCTGCATTCTCGTCTTTTTTTAACTGGACTTCGATGCCATTATGACAATTTTGATTTGATGGCAATGTCGCAAGCTGAGCGTCCGTGTACCTATCAAGGTCGCATGTTTTGGCCGGAACTTTCCCATAGAAACTGATAGTCTTTTGATTTTGATGCGCCTCAATGTCCTGAGCAAGTAATGTAGTAGTGAGCAATAAAGCTAGCATAATGTTCTCCTTGAAGGGCCTTGTCGGCAGACACCAAAAGATGGAGCCCAACTTTATTTCAGCCTAAAAAATATGATTGTGTATGTGGGGACCAAATTTAATTTTTAACGTTATGATTTAAAAGATTTTTTTTGCCAGTTTAAGCGGTGCTGGAGTTGGTGGTATCGTTTTCAGCTATCCTGCGTCAGATAACTGAATGTTGTTATTCAGTGGCAGAGGTCTTCGACCAGAGAGACTTTCCTGCAAACAGTCTTTCCACTAGCCACAAATGACCGTTACACTTGGAGCTTTCTGACAGGTAGGCCAAGGAGGGTTAGCTTGTTTATCGAGCTCGCATACGTAATGTATTGGTTTCGCGGATTAACTTTCCCCGCCAGCAACTGTTTGAACCAATACATCGCCGTCTCTGCCAGCGAGCGACGATGATACCCCGATATCTTTTTCCAGTGCACCAGCCCTTCCTTGCACATCACCAGCACCGCATCGTTACGCAGATGTCCCTCCTCCCAGAATCCCGCATTCTTGCCTGGAGGAATGCAAGCTGTGGCCCCTTTGTACCGTATTAATGCGTGGCTGGCTTTGGTGGTATAAGCGTCATCTGCATACACTGTACCGCAAGGTGCGGCGCAGCGGATTGATCAGGGTAGGCAAGACCTAGGCATCATGCACATTCTCCAGTGAGACCTCTGCCGCCACGATGTCGTGATTGGCTGGATCCACCGCCAGATGCAGCTTGCGTCAAACCCGATGCTGATCTTTGCCGTGCTTGCGCAATTCCCACTCGTCTTCACCAAATACTTTCAGGCTGGTGTAGTTGATAACCTGATCGGTGATCTTGACCTTGGGCGGTTTCCAGTAAGCCACCTTGAGCGAGCAGGCACACTTGCTGACACAGGTGTAATCGGGCGCACACAGCGGCACATTCATCAACGAAAACAATGAGTCGAGCAGGCCCTTGTCGCCGGCAGGGAAAGACTGAAAAATCAGGAAAGTGCAGATGGTCTGGTCGGTGAAGCGTGGGCTGCGTCCCGGTCGGCCGTGGTGTTCCTTATGGAACCAATTGTTCATTGCATCGGTATCCACCCAGAAGGTGAGGGAGCCTCGGTTAATGAGAGATTGGTTGTGGTGGACGGGATGAAGCGACTTGCCCATGAAGCTCACACTAAAGGGGGTTGGGTGATCAGAGCCCTCGTCGTGTCAAAAGTTCCATCTGGGCTAGACGAATTTGGGCAACAATGCCCTGGCGATGGAAAAACTCGAGTTAAAATGGTCTCCGGAGCAAATCTCTTGCTGGCTCAGAAGAACGTTCCCCTGCCAGAAAATAATGCAGATATCCGACGATTTATAAAACGCTGTATTTTCGCAGTCGGAGTCCGCTACACCATCTGCTTGTCAAACATCTGCGCGGTTCTCATAGCCTGCTGCGCCATGGAAAGCGTCATACTCGCAAGGGAGAAAGAGGCTCCATCAATATTGTGAACGGCATATCAATCCACTAGAGTTCCAAGCGCATCGATAACCGACGCTCTTAGTGCGATTTAATGTCCGGTACGAATAACTTTCACATAGCCACACTTGTAGATAGAAAATCGCACTATACCGTTATTCTCAAGCTGAATGGAAAGGATGTAAGGTCTGTAACTCAAGCACTTATAAATAAATTTCAGGGACTGCCACCCAAGCTTAGATTCTCCCTGACTTGGGAACGCGGCATGAAACTGGCCAAGCATCTGGAGCTTACTGCCAGTACAGGAGTAAAAGTTTACTTCAGTGACCCTCAAAGTCCCTGGCAACGAGGCACGAACGAGAATACCAATGGTCTGAGATGACAGTTCCCCCCCCCCAAAAAAAATGACATGTCTTGCCCAATATTCCCAGCAGGAGCTGGATAAGCTTGCAGCCCAACTAAACAGCCGACCAAGGAAGACCCTGAAATTTAAAATACCCAAAGAAATTATTGAAAAGGGTGCTGCGTTGACAAGTTGAATCTACAGCGACGTATTTGAATATATCGAAATGTTCTACAACCCAATCAGGCTCTATGGCTCCAATGATGGACTGTCGCCAGTCGAGTTTGAAAAGCAGCTCTATGTTCAACAACAGAGTGTCTATAAAACCTGCGGGAATTCAGTTAGTCAATGACTATTTAAATACAGAAACCATAATAATCCTACCTATGTAAAATTGTTAAGAAAAAACCTATAGTTGATTGGGTGTTTGCCTACTCCGTAATGGGGCTTATGTGCAGTATCTTGTACTAGACGATTTGTACTAGACGATTTGTACTAGACGATTTGTACTAGACGATTTGTACTAGACGATTTGTACTAGACGATTTGTACTAGACGATTTGTACTAGACGATTTGTACTAGACGATTTGTACTAGACGATT
>Ga0224722_1001504_pt1 | contig 12865 bp, 13 predicted proteins | sample Balambano_FR1_Me_FD_161646 | JGI IMG/M metagenome (GOLD analysis project Ga0224722, IMG submission 161646) | Freshwater sediment microbial communities from Lake Towuti, South Sulawesi, Indonesia - Balambano_FR1_MetaG | ecosystem: Environmental > Aquatic > Freshwater > Lake > Sediment | place... | reverse complement strand
ACCGTGGCGCGACCTCGATAAGCCGGTTCCGGCTCTCGAGAAGCTTATCGGGCAGAAGTTCACCACCCAGGCGGCTTCGGCCCTGCGCAAGGCGGAGATCGAAACCGTCAACATCTTCTATCCGATCTTGGTGCCCCCGAGCGGAAACCTTCCGGTGAAGGTCGGTAGCAAGGTCATCAAGGGCGACCCGCTCACCAACGGCCCGCGCGACCCCCACGAGGTCTTGGAGCTCGCGGGAGCGGCTGCCGTTTACGATTACTTCATCGAAAACCTGCAGGCGGTTTACAAGAGCCAGGGCGTCGACATAAACGACAAGCATATCGAGGTGATCATTCGCCAGATGCTGCGTAAGCGGCAGGTGAAAGAGCCAGGCGATACGCCGTTCTTGCCGGGGCAGATTGTCGACCGGTTCACGTTCCAGCGCGCGAACGAGAATGTCCGCGAACTGATCGACTCCGGGACCAAAATTCGGTACGTCGACCCGATCACCGGGGAAGACGTGGAGCGCGACCCCAAGGAAGCTACCGCGACCTGGATTCTCCTCGGTATCACCGAAGCCTCTCTCGCCACCGATTCGTTCCTTTCGGCCGCCTCGTTCCAAAAGACAACGCGCGTCCTCACCGAGGCGGCGGTGCGCGGCAAGAAGGACTACCTGGTGGGCCTCAAGGAGAACGTCATCATTGGACGGTTGATCCCCTCGGGAACGGGCGTGAAGCGGTACCGAGAGATCTCGGTCGATGTTCAGCGCGGACCCAAGTGGGCCGAGCAATCGCTCACGGCGCTGGTGGAGGCCGAGGATGACGGCGCGGATGGTCGGCTGAGCTCACTCGGCTACACCTCGCTGGCCGATATGGCGGCCGACGAAGACACCTTCGACGAGGCGTAAACCGGCCTGAGGCGAACGGCCCGAAGGAGCTGTTCGCCTCAGGGTTGAGTTGATTATGCTGAGCGCATGAGTTCGGTCGAACGCGCCCCGCGGAATCCCAATTTGGACATTCTGCGGGGCGTCGCCATTTTGGGAATTCTGGTTGCGAACATTTCGTCGTTCGCCTTTACCGATCCTCTCGATCTTGAAACAACAGCCGGAACGACCGGTTGGGACCGGTTTGCTGAGTACGTCACCCTGGCGTTTGTAAACGGGCGGTTCCGGTCGATGCTCGCGATCCTCTTCGGAGTGGGTCTTTACCTACAATATCGATCGCGCGAAGCGAAGGGCACGTGGCCCAAGGACTACCGCCGCCGAATTCTGATTCTGGCCCTCATTGGCGTAGTCCACGGCCTCTTTATCTGGCCGGGCGACATTCTGTTTTTCTATGCACTGGTCGCCTTTGTGGTTAGTTTCCTGGTCGATCGGGCGATGCTGACGCAGAAATTGGTCGCCGGGTCTTTGGCCTTCATCGCGCTCCTGTGGGGCTGCGGAATCGCCGCTCTGATGCTCACGATGCCAAGTGGAGAAGGCATGTCGGACCCGATGATGAAAGGGTTATTGAAGGATTATGCCTTGGCCTACACCCAAGGGACTTACCTGGATCAGCTTCGCGTTCGCTTCGTCTTCACACCGCTCTTCCAAGTTATGACGATTCTGCTCTTTGGGCTCGGGGTTACTACGCTGTTCCTCATAGGAACGTGGATCGGACGGTCGGGCGTCTTGGAATCGCCGCATCGGCATCCCCGCGCTCTTCGCCTGATGATTGGATTGGGCGTCGCGTTCGGCTTGTTGCCCGGAGTGATGCTCGCCACCTACGCGGCAGGCCGCCCGGAATCATCCTCGTTGTCTCTCTTTAACGAGGTCGCCTTCGGACCTTTCCAGGCGTTGTTCTACTTGGCGGCCATTGCGGCGGTGGTCGACGGTCGGCCACTGGGATGGGTCGCCGAATCGCTCCGCCAAGTCGGTCGCATGGCGCTCACCAACTACCTGCTCCAGTCGGTGATTTGTAGCGTCATCTTCTACAGCTGGGGGTTGCGGTGGATGGATCGCTTGACCTTCAGCCAAGCGTTGCTCGTCGTACCACTGGTGTGGGCCGTGAACATCCTGTTCTCGCGCTGGTGGCTCACCCACCACACCATGGGACCGGTGGAGTGGCTTTGGCGCCGATGGGCCGATCGCGAGGCCGTACCGCTCAGGCGACCGGAACCGAGCGGGTCCCCGGCTTCGTGACGGGAATCGAGGCTAGCCATGCCGGAACCTCGTGCTCGGCGTACGATTCCGCCACCACCCGATGCGCGGCCGTGACGGGAACGCCAAGATCCGGTGCCTGCTCAGATCGGTCGATGAGGACTGCCGCCGCCCGCAGCTCTGCCCCGGCGGCTTCCAGGGCCACTTTGCATTCCCGTAAGGAGGTGCCGGTGGTCAGCACATCGTCGACAAGCAGAACGCGGGCTCCCGGCGGCAACGTCTTTCCTCGTCGCAAAGTTCGCACCCCGTTTTCGGTCTCGACGTAGGCGGTAGGCAGGTCCCATTGGCGACCCACTTCGAAGGCGATGATAATGCCGCCGGTGGTCGGTCCGGCCACCAAGTCGAACTCCTCGGCCCTCAGACCATCCAGCATCGACTTGACGATTTCGCTGAGGATTCCGGGCTGCTCCAGTAAGCGAAATTTTTCGAAATAGACCGCGCTGTGCCGCCCGGACGTGAGCAAGAAATGACCCCGAAGGATCGCCCCACTCGATTCCAGCAGCGCACCGACTTCCGGCTTCAACCCAGCACCGAAAAAGGGGTCATTTCGCGAACGACGCGGTTGTTCTCGTCGAGCAAGAGCATGGTCGGCGTGATGGGTTCATCCGTCCAGGTAAACGCGGCGATGATGAGGCGATCCCCCGGGTGAAAAAAGTGCGCCGCGCCCCCGTTCAGACCGATCACGCCTTGCCGACCCTCGAACGCGTAGGTTTCGATGCGCGCCTGATGGTCCACCGCCCACACGTGCACCATTTCGCCGTTCTCGATGCCCACTTGCCGCATTAGGTCATGGTCGATTTGAATGCTTCCCACGTATTCCGGGTCGGCGTAAGTGACCCGGGCGTGGTGCAGTTTCGCCTTAAGCCGATGGAGAAGTCGCATTGGGGTTCAGGGTGCCTATTCCGCGGGAAACGGGCGAGGGCTGGGTTTCGGTGACGGGAACGGTTCGCCGCCGCCGTCCCACGGCCGCCATCAGGGTGCCGAGAGTCAGAATTCCCGTTCCCACCCACACCAGGCTGGTGAGCGGTTTGTAGAACACCTCGATGGGGTACAGCGGGCGCCGGAAGAGGAGTCGCAATTCGGCGGACTGGTCGGCGGCATCCACGCGACTGATGACGGCCAGCAGGTCCTCGCCCACGGGCGTAAAGCTGGGCTCCACCCCGCCTTGCACCAGTTCCATGTACGGGCGAACCGTGTAGTTGCCGTCCCGCGTGCGTATGCGGAACTCTCCGCCGAAGCGAGCGCCGGGCTGGCCGGGGGAGCCGCTGCGAATGGGCTTCACGTAAGTGATGCCGATTCCCTCGAACTCACGCTGTTCGCCGGGCTTCATCACCACGGGCTCTTGCCAGACGTCGGTTTGCGGCGGATAGAGACTCACGTAGAGGTCGTGGGACCAGTACCGGTCGATAAATGGCCACACTTGAGGCCGGGTTTCTTCGCCTTGATCGTAGTAATAGAGCCCAGGGGTGGCCATCACCTCGGTGCCATCATCGCGGCGCAGGAGAAACTTGGCCTTTCCGTCGCGGTCGTAAATGTCCTCTGTATCCAGGCCCTGATACGTGACGGTGTAGTCCAAAATGCGCGCCGGGGAGTCCTGGAGGATGAACTGACGGTCCTTGGCCTCGAATCCGCGCGATACGATGAGCCCGGCGAGCAGCACGGCCAAGCCGAAATGCGCTACGAATCCGCCGGCAGTCCAACCGGCGCGGCGACCCATTTGCGCCATTCGCCAAAGTGCCGTTATGGCGACCAGCCAGCAAACAAACAGCAAAAGCGCCAGAACTGGCAGCGCCAATAGCCGGGTGCCGAAGGGACCGGCGATCGATTCGGGCCGCTGAGAAGCGATGCCCGTTGCCGGGTGCAAAACCGCCATCAGTGTAAAGCCGGTGAAACCCAGCGAGAGGCCGATGGGGTGGAACAGCTTTTCGCCCAGGGTCGCTTTCGATTCGCCTCGCCACGAAATGAGGGGTCCGATTGCCATGAGGACCATGATCGGCACAAAAAACCACACCACCACCAGGTGGTATAGCCATTCTTCCACCCTCGCGCCCTCGCCGCCCCGCAGCGCCGTAATGACGGGCCAGCTCATGCCGACCGCCACCACAAAGGCCAGCAGACACATAAGCAGCATGCCGCCTCGGTAGGCGGCTTCGCGGCGAATCAGCCCCTCGGGCTCGGCAATCGGGGCCACGGTGGCGGCGGCCAGCTTGACTCGCCATGCGTACAGCGCGAAATAGGCGCCCACCAGACCGAACATCGCCCACCGCAATATCTGCAGGGCGTTCTGGTCCATTTGGGCGAACGAGTGCACCGACACCTTATCGAGCAGGCCGCTACGCGTGAGGAACGTTCCGTACAGAAACGCCAGAAAAGGCAGCGCTCCAATGAGCAAGTTGGCGGCCGCCCATTTGCCACGCGCCGTTTGCACAATGAAGCCGTGCACGAGAACGGTCATCAGGACCCAGGGAACCAAACTCACGTTCTCGACCGGGTCCCATACCCAAAAACCGCCCCAACCTTGGGTTTCATACGCCCAGAGTCCGCCCATGCACAGTCCAAGGCCCAGCAGCCCCAGGCTGGCCAACGCCCAGGCGCGCGCTCGGGGCACCCACTCGGTGGCGTTGCGGTGCAGCAGCGAGGCAACGGCGAAGGCAAAGAACACCGTAAGCGAACCAAAGCCCAGAAAAATGACGGGCGGATGGATGGCAACCCAGTAATTCTGCAGCGCCGGAGTCATACCGTTCCCACGCGGAGGCAGAAACACCTTGCCGTCCTGCACCACTTCGGGCATCAAGCCGAATGGCGTCTCGTAAACCAGTATCCCTGCGATGAGGGCCTGGAACAGCGCGTAGACTGCCACGTAACCGCGCGAGAGGGGGCCGGCCGCCCGCAAGGTGAGCACCCCGAACAGCGCCGAGCAGACTGCCCACAGCAGGAAGCTTCCTTCTTGGGCCGTCCAGATTCCCGCCACCTTGTAACGCAGGTCGGTGAGAGAGTCGCCATGCGACCACACGTACCGGAACGAGAACTGGTCTTGGGCGAAAAGAACGCCCAACGCCACGATGGCCGTCCACGTGGCGACGCTGCCGAATAGAAAGATCAGCTTGCCTGCGCGCACCCACCGCTCACCGAACAGGCACGCCGCAAAGGCGAGAGCAAACAACGCCAGCGACGCCCAAAGCGCGTACTGGCCCGCTTGCCCCGTGGCCAGGGCCCATTGGGGCGCCAAGGGTATACCGGTGGCCGGATCGACCTGCACGGTACTAGCCCGCGCCCGCCTTCTCGGCTTCGTATTTACTGGGGCATTTCACCAACAGTTGATTCGACTGAAATTGGCCGTCTTTCATTCCGCCGATCGCCACAACCTTGACCGCCTCGCTAAAGTTAGCGGGCATTTCACCCCGATGGACGACGGTGATGGTGTCCCCCTTGTCGTCGCGGAGGTCGAACGTCAGCGATCCTCGGCGCACATCGCGAGAAACGGTCGGCTTGATGATGTCGCCGGCCAGATGAAGGCGATCGCCCGAGGCGGTTTTGGCTTGCGCTACCGTGACATACGGACTGGCGCTAAAGCTAAAGGCGGTGATCACCGCACCCATGGCACCAAGAGTTACCAGGGCCGTGACCGCAGGACCAAGCTTCATTTTCCGCAGGGTACCTGGTAGCGGCCAATCGGGGGCCGGATATGATGCTTTTCCATGCGCATCGCCACCTACAACGCGGCTTCGGTACGGGCGCGTCTGCCGCGCATTTTGGAATGGATGGACGAGCACGTACCGGATGTGGTGGCCATTCAAGAAACCAAAGTGGAAAACGACAAGTTTCCGCGCGAGGAATTCGAGGGCATGGGTTATGAAATCGCCCTCAACGGGCAGAAATCCTGGAACGGGGTTGCCATCTTGTCGAAGCTACCGCTAACGGATGTCCGTTTCGGATTCGAAGACGACCTGATGCCGAACGATGCGCGGCTAATTACGGCGAGGGTAAACGGAGTCTCCCTCATTAATACGTACGTACCTAACGGCAATACGGTAGGGAGCGACAAGTGGGAATACAAGATGCGGTGGCTAGAACGATTTGCGCGATTCGTTCGCGAGCGCTACGCCCCCGAAGAACTGGCCGCGTGGGTAGGAGATGTGAATATCGCGCCGGAGCCACTCGATGTATATGACTCGGCGAAGGTATACGGCGGAGTGGGCCACCACCCTGATGAGTTTTCGCGCCTGGCCGAAATCTTGCGCTTCGGCTGGGTGGATTGTTTCCGCAAACTCCACCCCACCACGCCGGGCTTTACGTACTGGGACTTCACGGTAATTCGCGGCTTTAGCCGGGATATCGGCTGGCGCATCGACCATATCTATGCGACGCCGCCCCTCGCCGAGCGCGTCCTCACGTGTTGGGTCGACCGCGAGGCCCGGGCCAAGGAGCGGCCTTCGGACCACACGTTCGTCGTCGCCGATCTCGACCTATAGCGTCGGAAGCACGCAGCCGACGACGGCCGTTCGGTCCGGCACGACGCGCTGTCCGGTCAGCAGTTGGTCGACGGCTTTTCGTAATGTGAGGTCGCGTGGGGCACGCTGCTTACCCAGTTGGGGGAAGCGGTCATCGATGCGGCCCAGGTAGCGCAGCTCGCCTTTGTCATCGAAAAGAGCGGCGGTGGGCACGTTCGTCACGCCAAATTGCTTGGCAAGCCGGTGGGTGGTATCTCCCACGACCAAAAACTGAAAGCCGTTGGGCCGAACAAATTCCGTCTCGATGCGCGGCTCGAGTTTCGGGTCCACGATGGCAAAGGAAAACGCAACCTGTTTCTCCGCTAAGTCTCGGTGGAGTTTTTTCAGTTCGGGAGCGTATTTGCGCACGATGGGGCAATCGACCAGGCCGAAGATCACCACCGAACCCTTCACCCCTGAATCACCGGCGATGACGCGTGGTCGGCCCGCCAAATCGGGGGCGACTACGACGGAGGTGAGTGCTATTAGCCCGGCGATGATCATTGCTTGCCTATACTCTGACGATGGAAACTCGCCGCGGCGTCCCCTTGCACGCCAAGATTCTCATTGGTTTGGTCCTGGGCGCGGTGGCCGGTCTCTTGGCCCAGCAGGTTTTGGGCGCGAAAGACCCCAATTTGGTGTGGTTTACCAATAACGTCGCCAAGCCGCTCGGCGAGATTTTCCTCTATCTGCTGTTCATGATCGTCGTGCCGTTGTTGTTCTCGGCGCTGATTTTGGGCGTGGGGGAATTGGGTACGGCGGCGAGGGTGGGTCGCATCGGCATCGTCAGCCTGGTGCTCACGGTTATCCTCAGCGCTATCGCGGTGGGAATCGGGTTTGCCGGCGCCAATCTTGTCAAGCCCGGCGACGCCATCCCCGAGGCCAAGCGCGTGGAACTCCGCGAGACCTACGCCAGCGAGGCGGACGCCGAAAAGAACCTGGCCACGGCCCAACGCACGGCCGAGGATCCGCCGGCACTGGGCATCATTCCGCGTAACCCGTTTAAGGAAATCAATCGGGCGCTGGAGGGCGGGTTGCTGCCATTCATGTTCTTTGCCCTCATGTTCGGTTTGGGGCTTGCGGCGGTCGAATCCTCCAAATCCCAGCCGGTATACGCGTTCTTCGAAGGAATCTTTGCCGCAAGCCAAAAAATCATCGAATTCGCCATGCGCTACGGGCCAATCGGAGTGTTTTTCCTGGTGTTTCGTACCACGGCTACGCTGGGTTTCGACCTAATAGGGGCCTTGGGTTTGTACGTGGTCTTGGTGCTGGCGTGCCTGGCCATTCAGCAGTTTGTGGTTTATAGCCTTGCCCTAAAGTTCATTGCGAAACGGAATCCCTGGGAGTTTTTCCGGCAGATGCGCACCACGATGATCACCGCATTTGCCACCAGCAGCAGTAACGCGACCCTGCCCACCGCGCTAAAGGCCGCCACCGAGGAGGTGGGCCTGCCCAAAAACATCAGCTCGTTTGTGCTGACGGTCGGCGCAACGGCCAACCAAAACGGAACCGCGCTCTTCGAAGGCATCACCATTCTGTTTTTGGCGCAACTCTTTGGGGTGGACCTGACGGCCGCCCAGCAGCTGAGCATCATGGGCCTCGCCATCGTGGCGGGGATCGGCACGGCGGGAATTCCGGGCGGCGCCTGGCCCATGATCGCGACGATTTTGGTCATGTTCAAAGTCCCCGCCGAAGCCATCGGGATCGTTATCGGCATCGACCGCATCCTCGATATGAGCCGAACGGTGCTGAACGTGACCGGTGACATGACGATTGCCGCGTGCGTGGCGGGGCTGGAGAAATCGGAAACGACGTGATCGCGGCGTTGGCGCTCCTGATCGGCGGGGACGGCTCGGACGGAATCAAGGCCTTGGCCGAGCTCGACCGCGTGCTGTTCGACTCCGGCTCGGGTCTGTACCGGGAAGCGGTCGGTAAATCCGAACCGGCGTTCAACTGGTCGGTCGGCATCGTCCTTTCGGCTCTGAACGCCGCCGCCCGGCGGGATCAGCGCTTCCGCGAACCTCTCCGCCGCTACGCCGAACGCACCCGCGTTTACTGGAACCCGTTGCCGCCCGTACCTGGCTACGATGTTTTGCCCGCCCCGAAACCGGTGGACCGCTACTACGATGACAACGCTTGGATGGTGCTGGCGCTCGTCGAGACCTACGAAATCCTGCGGGATCGCAAGTACTTAAACTGGGCACAAGAGACCGTAGCCTACTGTTTGAGCGGGGAAAGCGACGCAATGGGAGGGGGCATCTATTGGCGCGAAAGCGACCGGGGCGCGACCAAAAACACCTGCTCGAATGGGCCGGTCGCGGCGGCGCTACTTGCCCTTCACCGGGTCGAGCGCCGGCAGGAGTACCTCGACGCGGCCAAGCGCCTCTACGATTGGACGCGGCGCACGCTGCAGGACCCCGACGACGGACTGATGTGGGACGCCATCCGGCGGGACGGTTCGATCGACCGGACCAAGTGGAGCTACAACACGGCGCTCATGATCACCTCGGCGGTCGAGCTGGCCCGGGCCACGGGCGAAACGAGCTATCGTCACCAAGCGCGGCGGATGCTGGACGCATCGCGAGCGCGCTGGCTGGACCCGAACACGGGCGCAATGAAGGACGAGGGGCAGTTTGCCCACCTTCTTCTGGAAAGCTGGAACGTGGCAGCCAAAGCGGGAATCGTTACGCGGGCCTCGCACGAGCGGGACATCTCGGCGGCGCTCGGGTATATGGTCAGCACCGTCCGCCGCGCCGACGGCATCTACGGCAAGCGATGGGATGGGCCGACGCCCGCTGAATTCATCCCAACTTCGATGCATCAAGCCTCGGCGGCCAGGGTTCTGCTCCTTTTCGGGCGATGATGCCGCCCGGCGAGGGGTATACAGTAGGAGAGAAGGCGTGGCCACCGTCGGCCGCCTTTCCCCGTACTTCTTGTTGAGGAACCACGTGGCCAAACCTGCCGAAGTCGATCACCTTATCTCCCCGGCCGAGCTGGAGCAGTACTACCGAGAGATGCTCTTCATTCGGCACTTTGAGGAGAAGTGCAACATCGCCTACCGCCAAGGAAAGATCGGCGGCTACATGCACACCTACATCGGCATGGAGGCGCTGGCCGTGGGCTGGTTGCACAGCATTCGCAAGGCGTATGACTACGTGATCACCGCGTACCGGGACCACGCCCACGCGCTTTTGCTGGGCACCGATCCTGTGGCTATCATGGCCGAGCTGATGGGTCGCAAAGGTGGCACCGCCGGCGGCAAGGGCGGCTCGATGCACATTTTCGACCCCGAACGCGGCTTTTACGGCGGTTGGGGAATTGTGGGCGGGCACGTTCCGCTGGGCGCGGGGTTGGCGTTCGCCAGCCGGTACCGCGATGAGAATCGGGTCACCCTCAACTTCCTCGGGGATGGCGCGGCCAACCAGGGCGTGGTTTTCGAAACGCTCAACATGGCGTCTCTGTGGGACCTGCCTTGCATCTTCATCATCGAGAACAACGAATTCGCGATGGGCACTCGGTTGGAGTACCACGCGGCCGACCCGGAACTCTGGAAGCGCGGCTTGCCTTTTGGCATCGAATCCGAGCGGGTCGACGGTATGGACGTGATCGAAATGCGCCAATCGGCTCAGCGCATCGTAGATTGGGTGCGCGAAAACCGCCGTCCCTACTTTGTCGAGGTTATGTGCTACCGCTACTCGGGCCATGGCGCTGCCGACAACGACCGGCAGCTGTACCGATCGAAGGAAGAAGAGGAGCGGCATTGGGCGCGCGACCCCATCGCCAAGTTGCGGCGGCAGTTGATCGAGATGGGTCGCCTAACGGAAGAGACGGCGGAAGCCATCGACGCGGAAGAGCTGGAGAAGTGCGAGAAGATCGTCGCCGAAGCCGACGCTCAACCGCATCCCGATCCGGATGAGGTGTACGACAACATCTATTCGGACATGTCGGTCGAGAAGGGGCACTAAGGCCGGCTAGGGGACTTCGCGCAGGCTCTGGACAGCCCGCTCGATCGTGCCCAAGTGCCGGTGCTGTATTCGCTCCACGAGCGCCGCGGTGCATTCCGGAGAATGAGCGTCATTGGCCAAGGTCCGGTCGACCAACAACTCCCGCCACGCCTCTTCTTGGCTCTCCGGCAGCCAGCCGGCCCGGATAGCTGCGCGAACCACCGGCTTCGGGCCCCGTTCTGGCAACCCCGCCTGAATGACGCGATCTTGTAAGCACTTCCAGAGGAGCTCCACGGCGAGCTCGAACCCCTGAATCACCCCCGCCACATCGCGCTTGGTGACGATCGGCTCCTCGACGTACTCGCGTAGCGAACCCACGGCCTTTCGCAGCGAAGCTTCGCGCTCACTCACGGATTTCCACCCCGTCACGATCGATGGCGGCCCGCATGTCCGGGTCCACCGCCTCGTACTCCACCAGGTCGATGGGCAAAAGCACGGGCGGGTCGTAAATCATGTCGAAGAGCAGGCGGCGGAACCCTTCTTGGTTCTGGACCCCCACCACACACAGGTCCCAATCCGTGCCGGAGGGTACGGGACCGCGGGCGCGCGAACCGAACAAGATCACGCGCTCGGGATTTGCTTCTTGGCGCAGGCGTTCGATGACGAGCCGAACTCCTGGCAGCAAGGCCGCGGTGCGCACCGTTCGCTTCGCCATGCCGTCATTCTAGCTTTCGGCGAAATTGGGCGCGCGGTACCATTCCAATCGACGCCATGGCCGCGACCGTCGAACTCACTTACCGGGAAGCCCTGCAAAAATCCATGCTGGAATGCATGGAAGCCGACGAAAACGTGCTCATCATGGGCGAGGATATCGGCCGGTACCAAGGCACGTTCAAGGTCACGCGCGACATCTTCGCCAAATACGGCCAAAAGGAAAACCGCTACAACCTGCGTATTCTCGATACACCCATCACCGAGGCGGGATTTGCGGGTATCGCGACCGGTGCCGCCATGGCCGGGCTTCGCCCCATTGTCGAGTTCATGACCATGAGCTTCTCGATCTTGGCGCTGGATCAAATCATCAACCACACGGCCAAGATCCACTACATGTCGAACGGCGTCGTGAAGTGCCCCATCGTCTTTCGCGGCCCGGGTGGCGCGGCGAAGCAGCTCAGCGCCCAGCATAGCCACAGCATGGAGGGCTGGTATGCGCACGTCCCGGGGCTCAAGGTCGTTTGCCCCGCCACCCCGGTCGACGCGTACGGGATGATCAAAACCGCGGTCGATGACGATAACCCGGTGGTGTTTTACGAGAATCCTGGGCTTTACGGAGTCAAGGGCCAAGTTCCGGAAGACCCCGGCCTGCGTATCCCGTTCGGTAAGGCGCAGGTACTGCACGCGGGCAAGGACGTGAGCCTCATCGCCTACAGTCGCATGACGCAGGTCGCGCTGCACGCGGCCGAACAGCTGGAGAAAGACGGCATTTCGGCCGAAGTGGTCGACGTGCGCAGCCTGCTTCCTCTGGATACGGAAACGATTTACGAATCGGTGCGGCGCACGCACCGCGCGATCGTCATTTACGAGGATTGGCGCAGCGGAGGTTTCGGAGCCGAGATCGCGGCGCGCATTGGTGAGGACTGCTTTGATGATCTGGACGCGCCCGTGGCACGGGTGGCGGGATACAACGTCCCGATGCCGTACAGCCGCGTGCTGGAGTTGGAGTGCATCCCCAGCGAGGCCGACATCATCGCCGCCGTGCACCGGCTGAGCTAAAGCAAAAGGGGGGCCGGGCGCAAACCCGACCCCCGGCCGCCCTTAGTGGGCGTGACCTTCGTCTTCTTTCTCAGGAATCTCGGCCACGATGGCTTCCGTGGTCAGCAACAGGCCGCTGATCGAGGCGGCGTTCTGCAGCGACTGGCGGACGACCTTGGTCGGGTCGACGACGCCCTGGGCCAGCAGGTCACCGTACTCCAGAGTCGAGGCGTTGAAGCCTTCGCCGGTCGACTTGACCTGCGCCGCCACGACCGAACCTTCCATGCCCGCGTTCTCGGCGATGGTTCGCACCGGGGACTCGATCGCCTTGCGAATGATGTTGACGCCGATCTGCTCGTCGCCATCCAGCTGAAGGCCATCCAGGGCTTTTCCGGCGAGAATCAGCGCGAGCCCGCCGCCGGGGACGATGCCCTCTTCCAGCGCCGCGCGCGTGGAAGCGAGCGCATCTTCGATCCGGGCTTTCTTTTCTTTGAGCGCGGTCT
>Ga0224722_1001503_pt1 | contig 12866 bp, 11 predicted proteins | sample Balambano_FR1_Me_FD_161646 | JGI IMG/M metagenome (GOLD analysis project Ga0224722, IMG submission 161646) | Freshwater sediment microbial communities from Lake Towuti, South Sulawesi, Indonesia - Balambano_FR1_MetaG | ecosystem: Environmental > Aquatic > Freshwater > Lake > Sediment | place... | reverse complement strand
CAAATTACTCAACTTCGAGAAGCGACCCGCAATGTGAGCGGAGTGATCGAAGGCAGCAATTTTGGTAATAGTGGCGACGCCTTTTTGATTCGAGGTTTTCAAACTAACAACATTCTGCTAGATGGTATTGAGCTAGGTACGTTTAATTTAGTTACGAATAGTAGTTTTAGAGAAATCGCAAATATAGAAAGGGTGGAAGTGCTCAAGGGTCCGGCATCGGTTTTGTATGGCACCCTTGAGCCAGGTGGTATTATCAATGTTGTCACGGAGCAACCCCTCCCTTTCCCGTTTTATGAAGTTGAACTGCAAGCTGGAAACTTTGAATTGCTTCGTCCTAGCATTGACTTGTCGGGTCCGCTCAACTCGGATGGCACTGCACTTTATCGGTTGAATGCAGTTTATCAGACGGCTGACGATTTTCGTGAGTTTGAGCAGGGAATTGAGCGAGTTTTTGTCGCCCCTGTGCTTAGTTTAGCCATTACTGACAATACAGATTTAGCCTTGAACTTTGAGTACCTTTACGATGAACGTCCCTTTGATCGCGGCTTAGCTGCCATTGGTGATGAAGTTGCTGATATTCCCTTCGATCGAGTTTTGGGTGAACCGGACGATATTAATATCAGGAACCAATATGTGGCTGGCTATCGCCTGGAACATCGGTTCAGCGAAAACTGGGAACTCCGGAATGTCTTTCGCTACATCTGGACAGAACGTATAACTAGAGCATTCCAAAACAGGGGTGATCTGAATGAAGAAACGGGTGATCTGGCGAGAGACGTTACTGATCAAAACGGTACAATTGAAGGCTATGCTCTGCAAACCAATCTCGTGGGTGAGTTCTCTACAGGCTCCGTTGAACATACCCTCTTAATGGGGATTGATTTTTCCAGAGAAACCAATAACTTTGATAATCGATCCGCGCTTGAACGTAGCACTATCAACATCTTCGACCCAGTTTATGGTGCTCCCAGGCCAAGCCGATCTGCGCTTGAAAATGAAGGACAGGCTTTATTCGGAGGGACAGTACGGACTTTTGGACTGTATCTGCAAGATCAGATTACGTTGCTAGATAATTTAAAGCTACTCGTGGGTGGACGTTTTGACATCGTCGATCAAGATTCTTTCTTTACATTTGTTTCTGCTGGAGATGTTCTCTCAGACACAACTGACCAACAACAAGACGAGGCATTTTCTCCCCGGATCGGGATTGTCTATCAACCCATCGAACCGCTATCCCTTTACGCTAGCTACAGTCGCTCCTTTGCCCCAAACTTTGGCACAACCGTCGAAGGAGACATCCTCGAATCGACACGCGGCACACAATATGAAGTGGGTGTTAGAGGCGAGTTTCTTGAGGGCAGACTGACGACCAATCTGGCAGCCTATCATCTGACTAAAACCAACATTGCGGCTACAGACCCAGATAACCCAGATTTTAGTATTGCAACTGGGGAGCAGAGGAGCCAGGGAATTGAATTAGATGTGGTTGGCGAAATTATTCCAGGTTGGAATATTATTGCCTCCTATGCCTATACAGATGCCGAGATCACTGAAGATGAAGGCAGTCCATTAGAAGGTAATCGGTTGGCCGGTGTACCGGAACATGCCGCTAGTTTATGGTCAACCTACGAAATTCAAAGCGGTAATTTGCAAGGATTGGGCTTTGGACTAGGATTATTTTTTGTGGGCGATCGACAAGACTTAGAGAATTCCTTCAGCGTTCCAAGTTATCTCCGTATCGATGCCAGTCTTTTTTACCGACGAGACAACTGGCGAGCGAGCATCAATGTTAGGAATCTCTTTGATATCGACTATATTGAAGCCGTCGATAATCGAGCAATAATTACGCCAGGCGCACCGTTTACCATTGTTGGTTCAGTCTCTGTAACATTTTGAAGGTTAGGGGTGAGAGAAGCTGTGAACTTTCTGCCGAGAAGTAAAAAAAATCTGTGGGTGCGAAGTTTTAGACAAGCTACTCACTTCCGAATCTCTGGCATTTTTTTAAAGTATTTCTGGTTCCATTTACTGATTTTAATCACCCTGATTCTTTGTCTAGTTTCAGCCTGTGGTAAAAACGTTTCATCAGATAGTGCCCCTAGTTCACCGCTTCAAACATCAGATTGTCGAATCGTTGAACACGCTATGGGCGAAACCTGTGTTCCTCTTAATCCTCAGCGCGTGGTGACAATTGACCCATTATCACTCGAAAATGTTTTGGCATTTGGAATACAGCCTGTAGGAGTTGCCATGTCTCCAGGGTGGTTAAACGATCGAGACTATTTGCGCGACCGCCTATCTGGTATTGAAGCAGTTGGCGACTTCACTCAGCCGAGTTTGGAAAAAATTCTTGCTCTTAAACCAGACCTTATCTTGGGACTTACCGAAGATGAAAAGATATACTCACAGCTTACGCAAATTGCTCCTACTGTTTTATTTGACTTTGAAAGCAGCGAACAGTGGAAAGATATCCTGACACGCAATGCAGAAACGCTGGGCATGACAGATGTAGCGAATCAGCTTATGGCGGCTTATGGCGATCGCTTAAACGACTTCAAAACTCAAATGAGTGTTAGCGCAGCTTCTCCAGAGAAGAATTATCCCCAACAATTTGAGGTTTCTATCATTCGGATTTATCCCAACACCATCTCTATTTATCCTCGCAACTCGTTTGTTGGCTTGATTGTAGAAGATGCCGGATTAGCTCGTCCGCCTGCACAAAATCAACCTGGACATTTAGATATTTCTAAGGAAAGTCTTCAAATTGCTGATGGCGACGCTATTTTTTTGTGGAGTAGTGAGCCGGAGCAAGTTCAACAAGAGATGCAAACTAAAATTGCCAAACTTAAAGCCGATCCACTTTGGCAGCAGCTTAATGCAGTTCAACAAGGGAAAGTTTATGAGGTGCCTAATTATTGGATTGGCTACAGCATCCTTACGGCTAATGCTGTGATTGATGACTTGTTCAAATATTTAGTAGAGGAGTAGTTTAATATTCATGTCAAAACATTTTTTATTTGTCTGCAAATCCTGCAACTCGACTCACTCTGGAGAGACAAATTACGAAAAGTCTGAAGGGGCTACTCTACTTAATCAGGTAAAGACACTATATCAAGAACACTCATACTCCGACGAATTAGACATTCAAGTGGTAGGCTGTTTGTGGACATGCGATCGCCCCTGTGCTGTTGCTTTTTCTGCCCCAGACAAAGCCACCTATCTCTTTACCAAAGTCCCCTCTACCGAAGCGGAAGCCCTGCTGCAATTTGGTCAACATTACCTCGCCAGCGACGACGGCGATATTCCCTGGAAGCAGTTTCCGGAAGTGCTGCAATCCGCAGAAGTGGCTAAAATTCCATCGGCTTAAATTAGAATAAGGATGTTGGAGGTTGGCGTTCAGGCAGGAAAAAAGCTTAAGGATAACAGCCATCATGAGTACAGCAGAAACGATTTATGAACTAGTCAAAACCCTACCCGAAGACCAAGCCAATTTAGTTTTAGTCTTTGCAGAGTTTGTACATCAGCGAACTCAGGCAAGTGACAATCTAAATAATTCACCCATTACTACCTACTTTGGTATTCTCAAAGACTCTCCCAACTTCAATGAAGACCCCGTTGCAATTCAGAGGGCAATGCGGCGTGAGTGGGAGTAAGTTTCTGTTAGACACCAACATCATTATTGGACTATTCAAAGGGTATCCAGTCGTTCTCAGCATCTTGCAAGATCACGCTGTTAAGCTGGATATCTGCGCCTACAGTTTTATAACCCGTATCGAACTGTTGGGCTATCCAGGAATTACAGAAACCGAAGCGCAAGGCATTACTCGCATTCTCCAAGTCATGCGCTATCTCCCTATGACTCAGTCCATCGAAGATATGACGATTCAACTTCGACAGCAATATAGCCTAAAAATACCCGATGCTATCATTGCAGCTACAGCAAGAGTCACTGGTTTGGAATTGCTGACTCTTGACCAACAATTGCTCAATCAAATGTCTGAAATTCTGAGACAAGCTGAGGGGTAGAAGGCTGTTCTAGTTCTCACTACCGCCGTCGTGCCTCACTCAAATTTGGCAATATTCCCTGGAAGCAATTCCCTGAAGTGCTGCAATCTGTAGCGATCGCTAAGATTCCGCCGCTTATTTCTGAAAAGGCATGATTGTAGACTTACTTAGGTAGCCGTTACGGGAACGATCGATAGATCTCTCTACGATGCAGGACACGAGCAAACGTTATCGTGTCATTTTCAAGAAAGAAGTCAATACGACAATCCCCAATGTGTAGGCGGTAAGCGATGTCGGATACTTTCAGTTTCTTTAAACCTCGAATTTCCCCAAAAATCCCTAATCCCTTTCAAGTAGACAGCGATCGCTCTCAGCTATTCACATTTTCAATGATGCCGATCAGCGATCGCACCAATTCATCCAAATCATCTGAAACTCGATAGAGCGCAATGTCCTGAGTAATCCGTTTTTGTGTTCTATCCAAAATGCCAAAGCGCCAAGCATCAGATTTGCTCAAACCCCTGCATAGCTAGTAATTTGTCCATTTTCGCCTAACAGACACTAATCACACAACAAGCCAGAGTATTAGTGTCTATGAAAATGAAAATATTTTGCGATATATGTGGACAATCAGTCTATAACAAGGGTTTGAGCCGCTAAAGGTCTTCATCGACTCCTTAGCTAGAGGTGGTTAGAGAGTCCTATATCCCGGATTGATTAGGTGTTTAACTCTACGGTTTTCATCAACTCCTTAGCTAGGGGTAGTTAGAGGAATTGCATGAGTTTTAAAGCGCTAGCCTTGATAGCTCAGTTATTCCATAGACTTTGAGCTATTGGCATAAACTGCACATTAATGGACACTTTGATGGGCGATACTGGATTCGAACCAGTGACCCCTTCCGTGTGAAGGAAGTGCGCTACCACTGTGCTAATCGCCCGACTTGTGCCTTGTGACCTACTTGAGGCAAGTTGGCATCGGAATGGGATCAGTATAGCTGATTAGAGCGGTAGTAAACAAGCTCTTCCTGAACACCCTCCAGGGTGAGGGTTTGCGCGTTCAGCAGGAAAGCATGTTTACGTACTGCCCTCACCGTTCTCCACATATCTCAGGTTAAGATCGCTGAGACCCTTCTCCAGATCGTCATTGAATCAAAGGGTGTTGGGATCACTTTTACAGCTTTGAGCAGATTGCTATCTCTGACAGTCGCAGATAAATGTTTCCAGAAAACTTTCAACCGCCGTGACCACAGGTTGAATATCGCCTCGAACTCGATTGACATCTCTGCTGAGCCTGAGCAGCGATCGTCCGTCGATGTAAACTTCCGGCGTGGGATATTGCTCTAAAAACTCTAGCAGCGAAATTCGATTGTCTCCGCTGGTGGAGAGCAGCAGGGCAGCGCGAAGGGCTTGAATATTGGCTCGTCTTGATCGCGTGTGGATCGTGTTACCTACCTGAGACAGCAAAAACTCACCGGGAAGCGAATAAGTAATGCGATCGATCAACTGCTGATTAATTGTGACTTCTTCGGTAAGAACCTGCTGCAGGACAGCGGGATTGAGATTGGCAAAGTTGACGTACCAGCGCAGTTCATCGGTTACTTCTCCGGTTTCTGCCAAAATTCTAAAATCCTCGATCGGGATCGTTCGTCCCAAAATACCAAAAGTAAGGACAAGCTGCTGGGCGGCGGCGGCTGGAGCAACCTGTAAACAGAGTGCGGCTCCTGTTCCCAGAACGATCGCGCTACCCAAGCCCAGGCATTTGCCGATTCCTTTAGAAAGGAAACGGTTGAAGAGTGAACTGTTTTGAAGGGTCTGCCGCGATTCCTGCTGAAGCATACGAAAGGAAAAGATCATCGGAAAGCTCCAGAAGTTAGGGACGTTGAGTGGGACGAAGTTGAGCAGATTGAGGGGCTACTGGAGCTAGGGTTACAGGCGGCGGCGTGATGCATGGAGCTTGCTGAGCGGTGGCAGTCAGGCTGCTTTGAGCAGAATGATTAAAGGCGGTGGGTGACTCGCAGTCGCACACAATGTCCTGCAAAAATTCTCTGGCAACTTCCAGGGCAGGCAAAACCCGACCCACAAAAGAACTCACATCGTTATAGGTTTGCACCAGTCCTGTAATATTCAGCGTGACTGCGGGGGTAGGATAGTTTTCAATTAGCTCAAGCAGAGAGATATTGCGATCGTCCTGGATCGACTGGCGAATTGCAGTCTGAAGGCTGGGTGCGACATCTGCGCCCTGCACAAACTCCTCAAGCTGCGATACGACAAACCGCCCTACAGCGCTATCAACAAAGTTTTCTCTCAAGTTTGATGGCACCTGAATTTGCTCGGTGAGAACCTGCCGAATTGGAGCTGGATCTTGACGATTGGTGTTAAAAAATTCGCGCACCTGCTGAGGCAGTTCCCCCGTTTGCACAAACGTTCTGATCTCGCCGAGCGATATTTCGACTTGATTTGGCACAGCCGGGTCAGAGCCATCATATCTAAACTGAATCGTTTCAACTGCCTGCGCATTGCCCGTTGTAAGGAGACTGACTCCCGAAGTAAGCAACATTGCTTTTCCAATCCAAACTGCAAACCGAGTCAATCTTGCTGAGTGATGAGATGAATGAGTCGATGGGAACATAAAACTGAATGATGAGAAATAGCAGGATATGAGAACTTTATCTGGTGATCATGTCAATTGTCCAATTATTACTGCTAAGTTAGATTACTTTTGTTTGGCGATCGCTGTTTGTCAGCATGAATGATGGCGATGATTTGCGAATGATTCTTCTGAGTGATCCTTAATTAATATTTAAGCGGTACTGATGTTTAAGAAGTACCAAAACTTCTAATTGTCCGCGCTCTTTCGCTGTAAGATTTTCTTATTTCGCATCGATTTCGCATCAATATCGAATTTTCAGCTCTGTATTTTCCAAAAGTCTTTATCTCAGGAGCTGTTCCTATGCTTAATTTTCTCAACCCTGAAGCCCCTAGCCCCACCCCTCGCCAGATTGCTCAGTCCTTCCGCTGGCTGGGCTGGACTGGTTTGTGGCTCCAGGCTTTGCTGGGGTTTATCCCAATTCTGGTGCTGGTTACGACGGTGCTGTCAAGATCGGGACAGCAGATTGGGGGATGGTCGCTGGGGCTGTGGCTGGCGATCGCCTGCTTGGCAACCCTGCTTTTCAGCGTTTACTGGTGTTTTCGCTATACCCAGCTTGCCAGAAGGCTTGAAACTCGCGATTCACGTCCTGCCAAAGCCGAAGTGATTCGCGATGTAAAGCTGGGACTGGTTGCCAATATTGGCATGATGGCGGTCGCTCTCCTGATTGCGCTCTCACGGGTTGGTGGGTTGACCTTCAAGATGTTAACGCTGCCCCAAGGGGCAACGGTAATTACTCCTAACCCAGTTGGTTCAACAGTGGCATCACCAGGGGCGCTAATCACGCCGTCGAATATGATTGCAATTCAAGCCATGATTAATACGATCGCGGCTGGCTTGGTGGGAACGGTTGTGGCACTGCTGCTGCTCTATCATGTCGGGCAACATCGCAGCTCGAATGATTAGTTTTTTCTAATTTGTAGCAATTCTTTACTGCTCTTGTATGGAGTCCAATAACTTTTCAGGTGGAAAAATTCAGCGTTTCCTGATGAATTGCTGTCTGAATGTTACAGAACAGAGCTGTAGATTAATCTTTCCTCCTATCACCTTCCTATAAGTTTCATATTTTCTTGTTCTAATCTATAGATCTGGACTTTTTCGACGCTTCTAGCTTGTTTTTATACTGTTCAGGTATCTCAAAATATCAGCTCTTATTGCAATTTTTATGCTGGTTAAACCTGTGCGGTGGTGAAGCGCTGCATGGCGAACATTATTCATTCACTTCAAAGAGCGAGGTATTAATTATGGCTACTGATTTTCATCCGGATATTAACGTTAAGAAATCGACAGGCTGGGTGATTTTCTTCAGCGTTGTTCTAATTGTATTGGGCGTGTTGGCAATCTTTATGCCTGCGATCGCCTCAGCTTTTTTCACGTCTGTGATTGGCTGGATCACGCTGATTAGCGGCGTCGTCATGATTGTTGAGGCGTTCCAGTCAAGACCCATCAGAGGTTTTTGGCTGAATTTGCTGGTCGGAGCTTTTTACCTGATTGCCGGAATTTATATCCTGTTTAATGTTGGTGCTGCAGTGCTGGCACTGACGTTTGCGTTTGGTGTGCTGTTCATCATTGAAGGGATTTACACCATCATCATGGCGTTCACCGGTCGGGCAGGGCACCGGATGTCGTGGTTGGTGGCGCTGAACGGCATCGTTACCCTGATTCTGGGAATTATGGTCATCAATCGGTTTCCCTCTAGTGCCCTCTGGTTGATCGGGCTGTACATGGGTATCAGTCTGTTGATGAGCGGTATCTCTCTGCTTGCAGCGGCTCTGGCAGTTCGGCGGACAACTCGTACTTCCTTGGAAGGCTGAGCTTTGAGGGAATCTGGACGGATGAATGAAACCGAGTAAGCTGTTCAGCGAGAATTACAAAATTGATGAATCCACAAACCTCTACATGATAGAGGTCGGATTAGATCGATATGGAGATATTTTTAGCGACTGGGATCCTGCCCCATTCAAGCGTCGAGATATTGATCCCGATTTGAAAATCTATCTGGAGGGAAGTTCGGACGAAATCCCCTTTCGATACCCGATCGAACTCTGTTTTATTCTTCCAAATGGAAGTCACAATGAGCTTTTGGAGGAAGAAACTAAGCAGGGGCTGAAGAACAGCTTTAATTTTAAGCGATATTTGCTGGGAAAAGAGCTGAAGCAGGTCAACAGCCGAATTCTGCGGTTCATTGTCATTGGCTTCGCATTGCTGTCAGTGGCAGGCATTTTTTCCAGGCGTACTGAAGAACTGCTGGTTCTCTCTACTCTGCTTGAAGGAATCTTCATTGCCGGATGGGTTTTTCTATGGGAAGCGGTTTCGCTTTTCTTTTTCACGAACCGGGAGCTTTATCATCGCTATCAAACCTACAAGCGATTGCAGAGTGCTCCTGTATTTTTTCGAGAGGCAGCAATGATTTAATGCGAAGACTGCCGCAAATATTGACTGAACTGTCATCTATCGCATTCTTGATCTACTATTCAAGTCGCTCCTCAACTTTTCATCACATCTCATCACATCAATTTTTCATCACAATTTGTTCATCAGATCAGGTCAGCCACTATGAATCTGCCTCTCAAAATTACGCGAACGATCGCTGCAGGATTAACCGGAATTAGCCTGATGATCGCTGGAACCGCCGCGCCAGCCCGCTCAGCACAGCAGTTGTTTTGCACGGGACGCATGAACAACGGCTGGGGCTATAATGCTGAGTTTCTCGACGGTCGCTTTACGCAAATTCGCTGGGATCGATCGGGACAGCCGCCGCAGGTATCTACCCTCACCTTTTATCGCACAAACGCCCAGGGACAGCCGATCTATCGCGGCTCTTTTCAGGCAGCAACAGCAGTGACGCTGATTGATATGGGCAAAGGCAATGTCCGACCAGGTTCTCAGGTTTCAGTAGGGGTTGAGGAATGGGGCTGGTCAAGAGGAACTTGTTCTGCATCAGCAGGTTCAAATCCAGGAACAGGCGACTGGTTTACGGAGTTGCGGCAGGACTTGATTGGGACGAGCGGCGATCGATCGCGTGAATGGATGCGGCAAAACAACTTTTTCTTTACGCAAACGATGGAACATACCAACACCCGTGTGGTAGAACGCTGGAATCGATCATCTGATAATGCGATCGTGGATGTAGTCATTGCCAGCAATAATGTCGTAACCGATGTCAGGAGGATTCGTTAGTCTGACGATGAAACAATCCAGGAATGGCGAATTTTTGTTTCTGGCTGCACGGGTAACTGTGCTGTTCACCCTATTGACTGTTGCCTGTGCGCCTTCAAAACCGCCCGTTGACCCTGTCGCCTCACTTCAACCTGTCACGCTTGATAGCACGGTCAGGTTGCCTGCGGGTCAAACTGTTTATGTTCCGGTTTATTCGCACATCTATACCTGGGAGCGCAGTCGAACGATCGATTTAACTGCCACGCTGAGCGTTCGCAACACTGATCTCGATCGCTCGATGATTTTATCAGCAGTCAACTATTACGACAGTAGCGGTAAACTAGTGCGTAAATATCTGGAGCAGCCAGTCGCACTTGAACCCCTCGCTTCGACCGATTTTCTGGTTGATCAGCAAGATATGAGCGGCGGAGCGGGAGCCGCTTTTGTTGTGGAGTGGGTGGCGCAAACAGAAATCTCTGCCCCTGTGATTGAGGCAGTCATGATTAACACCAGCGGCAATCAGGGAATTTCTTTTGTTAGCGCTGGACGGGTGATCAAAAGCTTAGATTGAAGCATACCTTGAACCGGGAGATTTGAAGATGACTGACTCGCTGTTCAATTTGTTGGTCGAATTGCTGGGCGGAGCATTTTCTCTCAGTCAGGAAGCGTTTTGGGTAATCGTCAGGCTCCCGATCGGACAATCGATCGCGTTTTTGGTTGTTTTATTCGCCGGGCTTTCCCTAGCAGTTGGGCAAAGCATCATCCTGTTCATCAACCGGGTTAAGCCCATTCGATTCTTTTTGAGTCTGCTGCTGAATGCCATTTTGTTTGTCTTTGGCTTTCTCTTTCTGGTCTTTAGCACCTGGCTATCTGGCTTGCTTCCCGGATTTGCGCGGATTCCAGTCAGTAATCTGGTTGAGGCTCTGGGATTGAGCTACGCGCCTTTGCTGTTCAGCTTCCTGGGTGCAATGCCCTATTTAGGCGTGCCAATTTTGAACCTGCTTTCGGTCTGGCACCTGCTGGCAATGGTGACGGGGGTGAGCGCGGTGGCGCAGGTAAGTGCGGCAAATGCTTTTACGCATGTCGCGTTTGGCTGGTTCGTACTGCGCTTTTTAGAAGGCACGATTGGTCAGCCGATCGCCCGACTCGGACGCCAGCTTAGCGAAAGGGTTGCAGGGGTTGACCTGGTCAACAAGCGATCGGAATTAGCAGAACGAGTGCAGGCAGGTGTGCCGGGGCAGGGGGCATCCGGTGTTTCTCAACGTTCGTCCGCGGTGCCAGCCAGTGAAGCCACGATCGCTCAGGGCAATACTGCTGCCCTGCAGATGTCTTCAGGGAATATCGCTTTAAGAGACACCGCTTTAGGAGATACCGCTTTAAGAGATACCGCCTCAGGAGAGATAGAATCGCTGGGCGTTCGCCTGGAGCATCGGTTTCAGGGGATTCCTCAACTGCTGCGCCTGGGTTTGATTCTGCTGGGGATGATTGTGCTGTTTGTCATCGTTGCACTGCTGCTGCGTCCGATTCGCCTCAGCTTGTTTGGCTGGTATGACGGGCTGCCGCGCCTGGTGCGGTGGGTGTTCGACCTCACCTGGATCGGGATCGTTGCGCTGGTCTTTGCAGGGCTTCTGGCTCCTCTGGAAACGCTGGGCTGGTGGGCGGGCTGGTTTGGTGATGAGGTCGAGACGGAAAGCGTTTCAACGCTGACGACAATGCCTGCGAATTCAGGCTCAACCGGGGTTGCCGGGTCAGGGAAAAGGGCAGCTTCTCGCGATCGCCTTCCCGATCGATATGTTGTTTATCTGGATGGGGTGGGGCAGTCAGGTGAGGCATACACGCCCGACGTGATGGATTTTATCGAGGCACTTCAGCCCGCCCTGCCAAAAGAAATGGATTTGGTGCAGGGACTGATGCTGTATTCGGTGCGAAATCATGCCCTGGTGTCAAACCGGCCGCTGGCATGGGTCTGGCGACTGGCAGACAAGATGCGGTGGCAAAATCCGATGGCGCTGCTGGGTTTGCTGGTGAATGTTCGCAATGCCTGGGTTGTGGCAGTATCCGCCGATAAGCGATATGGGCCCATTTACAACCAGGGCATTGCTCAGGTGATCTACAACGAATTGATTCAGCGCGGCTATCAGCCCGGTCAAGGCACGCCGATTACTTTAATTGGCTACAGCGGCGGCGCTCAGATGTCGGTTGCATCTGCTCCCTACCTGCGGCGAGCGTTAGAAGCTGAAATCGACGTCATTTCCCTGGGCGGCGTGATGAGTGCCAACAACAATTTTTTGAAGCTAGAGCATCTTTATCATCTGGTTGGCGACAAAGATGTCGTTGCGGCACTGGGCCCGCTGCTGTTTCCGGGCAGGCGCAAGTGGTTTCCGCTGTCTTACTGGAATCGGGCACTGCGAAAAGGCAAGATTAGCGAAGTCTCCCTCGGTCCGATGGGGCATCAGGTTCCGGGTGGCATTATGGATCCCAACGCCCTCTTGCCCAATGGTGAAAGCCACTTGCAGCATACGATCGCCCTGATTCTCTCGATTTTGAAGGGTCAGCTTCTCGTCAACACGCCACCCCGCCCCCGGCAGACCAGCAACTACGCGATTTATAAACAAGCCGACTTTAACAACCACACCTACTATCCCCTCGATCAAACCGTTGATCCCCAATGGTATCGCCCGATCGCCCCCTGGATCGGTCGGCTCATTTTGCCCCAGCCCTCAGAACGTCGTCAGGTACGCGGCGTTTGGTTTGAAGTTCATCACGCTCCCCCCGGCTATGAATCGCTCGTTGGACAAAAGGTGAAGCTGCGCTGGGCAAATGAACCGATCGTCAAACAATGGGTGAGAGCCGTTACCCGCGACGTTCATTTCAGCGTCGATGCTCAATACTCCAGCCAATATGGTGGAACCATTCACCCCGATCGCCTCAACCACTGGCGACAAGTCGGACCTCTCGAATCCTTAGCAGCCTCCCACCCCACCGATGATTTAACCGTGATGCTGCAAGGCGAAGTCGCGATCGAACAAACCAAGAATACCCCCCCATCTCCTTACCC
>Ga0224722_1001500_pt1 | contig 12874 bp, 10 predicted proteins | sample Balambano_FR1_Me_FD_161646 | JGI IMG/M metagenome (GOLD analysis project Ga0224722, IMG submission 161646) | Freshwater sediment microbial communities from Lake Towuti, South Sulawesi, Indonesia - Balambano_FR1_MetaG | ecosystem: Environmental > Aquatic > Freshwater > Lake > Sediment | place... | reverse complement strand
CGCTGTCGCTGCTGTATGAGGATGTGGAACCGTTGCTCTGACTAACGGGTCTCTCGATTTATTTCAATCCATTCCTCACAGGACTTACGCACTTCTCTACAGAACAAGGGGCTTAAGCCCCTTGTTGGTGCGGCAATCGCTATACAGACTGTACCAATAACAGGCAAGCCGAGTCGCTCTGCCAGCTTTCGGGCTTTTCCATCATCCAGAACCAGATAAGTGGCTGAAATCTCTTGTGCTAGGGCGATCGCTTGCCAAAGTTGGAGATAAGACCCGCGTTTTTGTGCAAAAAGCAATGGAGGTTGTCAACCGCAATGACGAATTTCTACCTCGTTCTTTTGATGTAGACGAGATGCGGCGAGCGGTAAAGCTGTATGAGAGCTTTACCCTATTCTCTTATCCCTGGGCCAGCTCCATGAACTTCTAGAAGACACTTACTATGTTGCTGCAAATGAGGCCTACGCTTCAGCCAGGGTAGTTTACCAATCTGCCAAAGCTCATGGTCGCGGCATTGGAGTTGATACAGTCGTAGAAGAGTTGGGCACTCGCTTTAGCCGCAAGTCACGCAAATCTCCACCTCAAACCAGGTAAGCGTGAGTCAAGCAATCGGACGAAATGGGGCGATCGCTTTTTCTCAATCCAGATGAGAGGGGGCGATCGCTTCAGATTATCTAAGAACCGAGCCAGTTTTCTATCTGAAGGTTAGGAATATTTTCAAAGTGCCGAATGTTGTTGCTCACTAAAACATCTTCACGAGAGCGAACCACAGCAGCGATCACGGCATCCAAGTTGCCAGTAGGTCTACCGATTCGTCTGAGTTCAGCCTGAATCTTACCAAATTCAATTGCTGCTAAGGAATTAAAAGGAACAATCTCAAAGGGTTTAATAAACTGCCGTAAAACTTCCACATTCTGCTCAACTCGTTGAGAACAATATACTCCTTTGTAAAGTTCCGCTAATACAATAGTGGAAAGATAGCAGTCTTCACGCTTGCGATTAAATTCGCGGATCGCTTCAGGATTAGCTTGAATTAGAGCGATGCAGATGTTGGTGTCTAGTAAATACACGAGGATCGAAGTAATTCAATCTACATCGTTAAAGTTTATAGGATTGCCAAGATCAACGTGCCGTTCATGATCAATCTCAGCGAAGAGTGTTTCAATCTCAGCATCGTTCTTCCAGCTTCCTACAATACCTTCTAGACTTGCCCATCGATTGTTCTGATCGGTCGCTTGAGCTTCAGAGATATCAATTTCAATCTCCATGCCATCAGGAATACTAGTGAGCGTTTCTAAAAGTTCAATGGTTTGTCCACGCTTAATGCCTTTGACTCTCATAAAAACTCTTTTGGATACAAAGTTAACGTAATGGATCAATTATAGAGTGATCAACGGCTGTAAACCCCTAGTTATAGAGGGGCGATCGCCTTTTCTCAATCCAGAAGCTACGGTGTACACACAAGTGATCAGATCTAGCCAAAGTCCTAGAGAATCGCCCCCCAACCCCCAATTCGGGGGGAGCCGAGCAGTTCAAAGTCCCCCAGAATTGGGAGATTTAAGAGGGCTGAAAAGCTTGAAACGAAGCAGATTTCGACTTGTGTGTACACCGTAGCAATCCAGATAAGAAGGGGCGATCGCTTTTCTTGTTTAAGAAGCGATCGCAATAATATTGCTAATCCGGAAGGATGCTGGAGTCAGTCAACTGAGAATTGCTTTTGATAAATTGAAGTAGTTGCCCATAACTTAATCCATTCTCAAGTCTGAATCGAGGCAGTTTGTGTGACCAGCGTATTCACGATAGAACAATCTCCTTTAACGGTACGGCTGCATCCAGTGGTCGAAATGACTGATGAGCAGTTTTTTGAACTTTGCCAGCTTAACCGCGATCTACACATCGAACGTACCGCTACGGGAGATCTGATCATCATGCCGCCAACCGGATCGGGGTCAGGAAATCGAAATGCCAGAATTACTCAGCAATTGATGAATTGGGCGGATCGAGATGGCACTGGCGTTGGGTTTGACTCCAGTACGGGTTTCACGTTGCCGAATGGAGCTAAGCGATCGCCTGATGCAGCCTGGATTCTGTTAGAGCGCTGGAATACACTAACCCCTGAGCAACAGGAAGGGTTTGCACCGATTTGTCCTGATTTTGTGGTGGAGTTGCGATCGCCCTCCGATAATTTGACCGAACTGCAAGCAAAAATGCAGGAATACATTGAAAATGGTATTCGTCTAGGTTGGCTGATTGACCGTCCACAGCGATCGGTCTATGTCTATCGTCCTGGTACAGCAGTTGAGATTCTAGAAAATCCTGAAACCCTGAGCGGTGAAACGGTGCTGCCTGAATTTACCTTAGATCTCAGTAAGATTTGGTGAGAGTGATACGCTTTTATAGCGGTTCTCTAGTGACTAAGGCATAGTCATTTGTCACTCGTTGTTTGTCATTGGTCATTTGTTACCGCTAATGACCAATGACCAATGACCAATGACCAATGACCCATAACCAACCCCAATGTCTGATCTATCCTCCCAATTTCATCACTACGTCAACTACCAAGTGGCGCGGGTGTTAACCCAAATGGATCGGGATCACGATTCACCCACCTTTGGCTGCTTTGATCGCAACTACTGGCACTACAAAATTCGCGATTTCCCCTCGGCGATTCTTCAGCAGGGCATTTTTACCTTAGAGGCAGTACGGACTGAACAAATTGCCACTAATGTTTCACTTGAGGTGATTGAGCGCTGGTGTGTCGGTGCGGTGAATGCGCTAGCGCGACAGGTCGATCGCCAGGGCGGTGTGGATGAATACTACCCGTTTGAGCGCAGCTTTCCGGCAGCGGCATTTGGGCTGTATGCGGTGGGTCGGGTGCTGTATGACTGGCAGACCCATGCTCCACATCTGCTCAATCTTGTAAACGAGGCTCCTCTCAAGCGACTGACGCAGAAGTTGGTAGGGCGGGTAGAGCAAAAGGCAATGAACCAGCAGGCAGCAGGGTTGGCAGGAATTGCGCTGGCGGCAAAGGTGGGAATTGTTGCTCCAAGTGCCATTCAACCGATCGCCGATCGCCTCTTTCAGTCACAGCATCCCGAAGGTTGGTTTAACGAATATGGTGGACCAGATTTTGGCTATCTGACCGTCACCCTCGATGCTCTGGCTGATTACTATGATGTAACTCATGACGAACGGGCACTCAAGGCAGCAGATGGGGCGATCGCCTTCCTCGCTCAACTTGTCGGTGCGGATGGCCGTTTGCCTTCTACCTTGAACTGTCGCAATACTGATTATGTGGTGCCTTACGGATTAGTTCGGGCTGCATCCCGCAATCCGCTGGCAGGCTGGTTAGTTGAAACGCTGTTTCAAGATTTGGGAGAGCCGACTCACCCCATCTGGGCGACGGACGATCGCTATCACTGTCACTATGTGTTTGCCAGCATCGTGCGAAGTTTGCCCCATTTAGACGCAATGCAGGTGGCTCAGGCTCCAGCTCTTCAACCTGAAATTTGGCTGAAGGGCTGTGGCTATTGGGTTTATTGGTCGGGCGATCGCCAGTGGAACGCCTACGTTGCGGCGCATAAAGGCGGCTTAGTCAGAATTCATCGCCAAAATCAGGCACCTATTGTTGATCACGGCTGGCGAATTGAGGCAAAAGGGGAACTTTGGACGAGCAACTGGTGGTCAGATGAGTGGACAATTCAGCGCCAGGGGCGGGAAATTTGCATTCGCGGCAACTGTCAAAAAGCTCAGTTTCATGTGGCTACTCCTGCAAAACACGCTGTTCTGCGGCTACTAGCCTGGTGGTTTGGCGAAAAGCTGGTTCCATTTCTGAAGCAAAAAATGATTTTTCGATCGGGCAAGGCAGATGGGCCGCAGTTTGAACGGCGGGTGCGGATTAGCTCTACAGGAGTGGAGCTTCAGGATCAAATAGAAACATGGGAGGGGGCGATCGCCATCACCAGTCCACGTCAAAACCTTCGCCATGTCGCTAGTGCAGACAGCTTTAGCCCTGAAGAATGGCAGCCTGCGCTGCTTCCCCCAACTCGTCAATCGCTTGACCGCAAGCTGCAAGCCAGTGCCAGTTGGCCATCGGGTTCAGACTCATGAAACGGCTGATCTCACTGGCAGTTAGCCTGCTGATCTTAGGCGTGATTTACTGGCAGATTGACACTCGTGGACTGGTGCAGGTATTCCAACGGAGCGATCGCCTCTGGCTAGCAACCAGTCTGGGAATGGTCATTCCGCTAACCTTGATGACGGGCTGGCGGCTCCAGCAACTCATGCCCCACGAGCAAGACAAGCAACAGGCGGCATCGCCCTTGCCATTTTGGGAAGCAAACCGCCTGATTTTAGTCGCCTGTGTGCTGAATATGGTGCTGCCCTCGAAAATGGGCGACATTGCCAAAGCCTACTTTATGCGCGATCGCGGACACTTGGACGGCTCTCTCGCAGTTTCCCTGGTGGTCTTTGAGAAAGCCTGCGATCTGCTGTCGCTGCTGCTGTGGTGCGCTCTGGGATTGGTACTTTACCCGCAAAAGGGTTGGATTTTCTGGGTGATGACCCTGAGCGTGGTATCCGGGTTAATCATAGGACTACTGCTATTAGGTTCGCGCAAATTCGCTCAGCTCTTTTTTCGATTAGGGCAGCTTATTGCTCCTAAAAAAACAAAAGCCAACCTTGAAGCTTTAGGCAAAGCCTGGGAAACCATGCACGCCTACTTTTGGAGCGATCGCCTGCACCTGCTCAAAATCGTCAGCACCTCAATTCTGATCTGGTTTTTTCATCTGCTGCAAATCTGGTTTTTTATCTTTGCGCTGAAAGCCTGGGCCCCGTTTCTAGCAAACCTGGCGCTAGCTCCTCTGGCAATTTTAGCAGGCCTACTGCCGCTCACCTTTGCGGGAGTGGGCACCCGTGACGCTGCGATTATTGCGTTTTATCAACCATTTCTCGATACGCCAACTGCCGCTGCGCTAGGGTTGTTGTGTACGTCACGCTATCTCTTGCCTGCGATCGTCGGACTGCCTTTCCTCAGCCAGTATTTAGGCAAACTACGTCGCTTTTAAAAAACAAGCAGTAACTCGGAAAACCTTTAGACAAGCAGCAGCGCTGGTAACATAAATAAACCTCTCCTTGACGAAAATAAAACGGTTGCAGCCGATGGAAAAATTATTCAAGCATCGGGTATTTGCCCCATTTAAGCTCAAGTTCTGGGTCATCCTTCTGTTAATTCTAGGTGTATTCTTTAGATGCGTTAATTTAGACCAAAAGTTGTATTGGGGCGATGAAGTTGCAACCTCTTTGCGATCGTCAGGTTACAGCCAGGAAGAGGTTGAACGGCAGATTTTTAATAACCAAATCATCGTATCTCAGGAACTACGAATCTATCAGGTTCCAACTTCTGAAAAAAGCCTAATTGACACTGTTAAGGCTCTATCAACCCATCCAGAACACCCGCCACTCTATTATCTCTTAGCTAGAATTTGGACACAGTTTTGGATGCAGTGGTTTGACAACTCAGTTGCAGTTTTTAGAAGTTTGTCGGTAGTCATTAGCATTCTGGTCTTGCCCTGTCTCTACTGGCTTTGTGTAGAACTCTTTGAGTCATCTCTGATGCGATCGGCAGTCCTCGCGCTTGTTGCAATTTCACCCTTACACGTTCTCTATGCTCAAGAAGCAAGGGAATATAGTTTGTGGATTTTGGCGATCGTGTTGTCGAGTGCAGCTTTACTCAGAGCTATGCGGCTACAAACCCAGGCGAGTTGGAGAACCTATGCAGCAACAATTGTTTTAGGGCTATATTCTCATTTACTGTTTGTTTGGGTGGCGATCGCCCAGGGTCTTTTCGTATTCCTCCAGGAAAACTTTCAACGCAGCAAACTAACAAGCTCTTATTTGCGGGCATCGTTAATTGGAGTCTTAGGCTTTTCCCCCTGGATATGTATTGCAGCTTTAAATTTCTCTCAGCTTAGCAGCGTTGTTGATGCAGCCATTAAAGAAACCTCTCCGTTCTACCTATTTTTTGTCTGGTCGCGCAGTTTAAACCGCGTTTTCTTTAGCGCCGATTTTGGTGCCTCAATCGATCGGTGGTCTGCTCTAGACCGATGGCTTCGCAACCTTACCTTTGACTATTTTCAAGTAGATTTGGGATTCTCTCAGCTAGTTTTGGTATTGGTGACTTTTGCCTCACTCTACTTTCTTTGCCGCCACGCGCCCAAACGGACTTGCCTATTTCTCCTGGTGCTGATTGGTGCTACCGCGATGCCGTTAATGGGGCCAGATCTGATTTTAGGCGGCACTCAGTCTACTCGAATTCGCTATTTAATCCCAGCTTATTTAGGAATTCAAATGGCGATCGCCTACCTCTTTTCAACCCAAATTAACACGCTCAAACATCTACAAAAAGCAATTTGGCAAATTGGTTTAGCGGCTTTGATTATGGGAGGAATCATCGGATGTTTCAACGATTTACCTCAACAAGTAACTTGGAATAAAGACAGTAAAACGGAAGATTACTTATCTATTGCTGAAGCCATCAATCAAACTCCTGACCCGCTTGTAATTAGCAACACGTCAGCCATTCGTGTGTTAACCCTAAGCTATCAACTTAATCCAGACACAGAACTGCTGCTGTTTGATTCTGATCAGATTCCTCAAGCTCCTAAACGCTTTCAGCAGGTATTTTTGTTTGATCCATCAGACGAATTGCTGGAGCAATTTGAAAGACGGCAAATTCAAATCACTCCGATTGTCGAATCTAAGATTCAATTGTGGCGACTACAAATGTGAACGACTACCGCCATTCATTCCTTGCTACGGGTCTGTTAAACCAAGCTGTGATTGGCTCATGATAGGTAAAGTGACAGTAAATTTAGTTCCAACATTAACTTTGCTCTCGACGGTAAGTGAACCTTGATGAAGATCTACGCATTTTTTGACAATGCTAAGTCCCATCCCTGTACCTGGAATAGTGCCAACGTTACTGGCACGAAAAAAGGGGGAAAATAATCGTTGCTGATCTGCGGTGGAAATACCAATTCCCTGATCTTGTATTTCAAAAACAACCTGATTTTCTTCACGGTGACTACGTACAGTCACGGTGCTTTGTTGAGGAGAGTACTTCACTGCATTCTCTAATAAATTAGTCAAAATATGACGTAGGAGAACTTCATCTAGACAGACTTCAGCTTCAGAACCTTCATGAGCATAGTTAAATTGATGAGAGCGCTCGTGAATAAGCAGTTGTTCTTCGATTAGCTCCTGGCAGAGAGAAACTACATCTATAAGCGCCACATTCAGACGCAAAATTCCAGCTTCTGCTTGACTAAATGTCATCACGTCTTCAACTAGCTGATTCAAGCGCTTTGTAGCAGCTCGAATTCGATCCAGGTAAGCTTCTCGCCTTTCTGGTTCTATCTGAGCATCAAAATGAGACAATAGCTCTGTTGAGGTCAAGATAATGGTTAAAGGCGTGCGAAATTCGTGAGAAATGGTAGCGATTAGATTAGATTTAAGTTCACTCAGCGCTCGCTCTGCCGTCAAAATTTCTAGCGTCTCATCTTCAGACCGTTGACGTTCTCGCACCTCGTCCTCAAGCTGGTCAATTCGCTGGCGATCGCTTGCATCTGAAATTACCAGCACTACCCCTGTGGGTGCTTCAGCATTTAAAGCAATTGGGGATGCACTGTCTGAGACGGGAGTTTGCCTTCCGTCTCTAGCCACAAGCGCCAACCCCTCCTCTAAATACAGGATTCGACCCTCTTGCAAGACTTGAGCTACCGGGTTATTTGCCACAAACTCTCCAGTTGCCGCATTGACCAGGCGGACAACCTGCATCGCTGTTTGCCCAACGGCTTCAGTTTGCGTCCACCCGGTTAGGGTTTCCGCGACCGGATTAAGATAAGTAATCTTGGCTGAGGCATCGGTCGTAATAATAGCATCGCCCGCAGATTGAAGAATTGTGGAGAAGAATTTCTCCCGCTCAATCAACTGTTGCTCAATCTGATATTTATGCAGAGCGATTTCAACCGTAATCCGTAGATCTTGAGGTCTAAATGGTTTAACAATATATCCCAGTGGCTCAGTTCGCTTGGCCCGTTCTAGAGTATCGCTGTCTGAATGGGCAGTGAGATAAACTACTGGAACATTACACTGCTGTCGAACGTATTCGGCGATAGCAATGCCATCTAATTCTTCACCCTCCAGCACAATATCTATGATGATTAAGTCGGGAGGCGTTTGATTTAGGCTAGCCATCAAACCTACAACTGTCCCTACGGTATCGGTGACAATATAGCCAAGTCGCCGCAGTTGCTCTGCAATTACCTCTGCTATAACGATCTCATCTTCGACGACCAAAATCTTGGCTAATGACATAAATAAAGCTAATTGGTAGTCAGGATTAAATCATTTTTGCTCTTAAAGTTAATCTTAAACGTTAATCCTTTGTTAGGCTTTAACACGTCTAGTGAGCCTCGCATTTGCTGAGTCACCAGCGAATGTACTAACCATAGCCCTAACGATTTTCTTCGACTGAAATCAAGGCTTTGGGTTAAACCTATTCCATTGTCGCGCACAACTAGCTCGAATAAACTCTCCTCAACTTGAGAGAAGAGGATTTGAATTTCGCCCGTCTGTTCGCCTGGAAAGGCGTGCTTTAGGGCATTAGAAACTAGCTCATTGACAATCAAGCCACAGTGCATAGCAGTGTCGATAGGCAACAAGACAGGCTGCAAGTTTAACGAGAGTGAAATTCGATTGGAGGTTGATGCATGAGACATCCACAAGTCTTGGGTGAGGCTTTTCACATAATTTGAAAAATCGATTTGGCCCAAGTCGGGAGAGTCATACAGTTTTTCATGAATTAACGACATCGAGTGGATCCGCTCCTGGCTGTCCTGCAATATTTTCAAGGTTTTTTCATCCTCGATTTGGTGCGATTGCAAATACAGTAATCCTGAAACAACTTGCAGGTTGTTTTTGACTCGGTGGTGAATTTCTCGGATTAGCGTTTCTCGCTGTCGGGCTGTCTCTTGGATTTTTTCAGCCTGCTTTTGAAAGGTGCAATCGATCGCCATTGAAAGTACTAATTGTCGCCCATCAGGTGCTTTCCCTAACGAGGATGAACTAAACTCCCAAATTCGGCGATCGCCCGTTTTAGTTGTAATGGTAAACTCCCCCTCACTGACGCGCCCCTCTAGTTGATAGAGCTGATCAATTACCGTCATAACTACGTGTTTGCGATCGCCATAGGCTTTTTCAGTCCAGTCAGCTAACGTAGGAATTTCAGCATGGGTATAACCCGTAATCTCTGTCCAGATATGATTGATGAGCAAAATTTCTCCCCCTTCAGCATGAATCATCATCGGGAAAGGTGCATCCAAGATAGCACGACTTAGTTGGGCTTCACTTGCCTGCAATCGGATCAACATCTGCTTTAGCTCATTCGTTTGAGCCGTGATTCGTGCTTCTAGTTGGGCATTCAGTTCTTCTAAAGCAGCCTCAGCCCGCTGCCGCTCTACCACCTCACGTCGCAGTTGCTGATTGACTTGCTGCAATTCAATCACCTGAGTGGCAACCACCTGATGCAACTGTTCCAACTCAATGTTGCGTTTCTGCAACGTTTCTTCTGCCACTTTTAGATAGGTAATATCGTTGTGCGCCCCCAACATTCTGATAGGTTTCCCTGCCTGATCTCGAATCGCAATGCCCCGACAGCGAACCCAGACCGTTGAACCGTTGGCATGGCGATAGCGCACCACCTGGTCATAGGGATAGGTAGCATCTCGACAGTGCAGTTCAAAATTGAACAAAGCCTGTTTCAAATCATCTGGGTTAATCAAATCTTGCCACTCAGAGGCTAAATGATTCTTCTGGGCAGGGTCATATCCTAACAGTTGCCAAAAGCCAGGACTCATCCATTCATGCTTTGGGCTAGTAATATCCCAGTACCAGATGCCGTCAAGTGAGCCTTGATGTAAAAACTCAAAGATAGAGCGATCGCTTTGGATTAGGTCATACAGCTCTCTCTTCAAGTAGTGTTCTTCTGTTTGGCTGACTGTTTTGCTCATGTTGCTGCGGTTTGCAATTACCTAAAACAAACTATCAATTCTTGTAATAGCACTTACAGCAATTATCGCTTGGGTAAGCTGCGATCTTGCGGTTCAAGCAAGCCTAGCGAGATAGGAGTTAGCCGCTCATGCCTGCACCTCTGTGTTCCCTAATTTTTACTCATCTGGGAAATCGCTCTGAAATAACTTTTTAATCACGCCTCTAGCGTTACTAAATCCCCCATCTAGATAAACTGCGCCAATAATCGCCTCTAGCGTTTCAGCTAATACATAGGGCTGCTCATTTGCTCGCAGTTTCTTTTCACCAACTCCAAGTTTAATAAATAGCCCAATTTCTAGACCTCTACCTAGTTTGGCAAGGTTTTCCTCCCGTTCTAGCTCAATTCTTTGTGTTGTAATTTCCTGTCGAGTATTGCAGCCCGATCGCACCAACAGCTCAGTTAATACTGTTTTTAGAACGCTATCTCCCAATGTGCGATAAATTTCCTGATCCTCATAGCTCTGGTTCTGTTGCTTTTGCTCCAGCGCATAGGCTTTGCGGGTCAGAGCGCGGTTGAGGAAGCGTTTATCAAAGAAGAAATATCCTAAATTTTGTTCGAGACTCATGGTTTAGCTCAAATAAAGCTGGATGAACTGTTGAGCCGCATCAGGGTTAATCTGCTTTAGAGCTTTAACGATTTCAACGATGGTTTCTGGAGCAGGCTCTTCCCGCTCATGCAGCCATATAAAGAGTGTAGATCGATCAATGCCCGAAGCCAAAGTTAGCCGACTTTGACTGATGCCGTAAGTTTCCAAAACCTGCTTGAGTGCTTTGTTTGCCTTTGCCATGCTGAATGTTGTCAGGGAATCCTGGGGTGGCGATCGCCACCCTGACACATAACTGAACAGGCTTTCGTCCCTACTTTCAGGATTTTGCGGTGAGAATGAGCTAAAGTTAGGGCGATGCTTGTCCCGAAAACGTCTGCTGGGGTGATTAGATGGCTAGTCAGTTTGCTCAACGGATGCCGCTCGTGAGCGTGGTGATCCCGACTTACAACTGCGATCGCTACATTGTTCAGGCAATTGAGAGCGTCCTTAGCCAAACCTACAGCAACTCCGAAATTATTGTCATTGACGACGGCTCTATCGACCAAACCCAGTGTGTCCTTGAGCCATACTTCGACCATATCCGCTATATTTACCAGCAAAATCAGGGAGTATCAGTTGCCCGCAATCGCGGCATTCAGGAAGCTAGCGGTGAATTGGTCGCGTTCCTGGATGCAGACGACTTCTTTCTGCCGGACAAACTAGCTGACCAGGTTGCCTGCTTTGAGGCGCAGCCCTCTCTGGGCGTGGTGTCCAGCGGTTGGTACATGGTTGACGAACAGGGTGAGGAAGTCATTGCAGAACACAAGCCCTGGCTGGGTTTGCCACACCTCAACCTGGAAACCTGGCTGCTGTGGCGACCCGTGCTGCCCAGCGCTCTCATGCTGCGGCGTAAATGGCTGGAGACAAACAAATTTGACACGCGGCTGCGCTATGCAGAGGATGCAGAACTGCTAATCCGTCTGGCATTGATGGGCTGTAAATCGGCTTGGCTAGAGAAGTTATCTCTGGGCTATCGGAAGCATTCGAGCAGCGCCACGAGTCACCAAAATGTGTTGAAGCAAGCAGAATCATTTGATGCAGTTTATGAGGACTTTTTTGCTCAACTCGACTTACCTGACTCTATTTCTAAACTAGAAAAATCGGCTTATTACAACTATTTGGTTTGGCTAGGCTGGCGATTTTGCCAAACTTTTCAACTGGCAAAAATGTCAGAATATCTGCGTCGTGCCTTGCTTTATTCACCTTATTCAGCTTCAGCAACCCTTGCTAATTGGGTGCAATCCTTCAGCGATTATGCCCTCGGTTCTGGTGAAGAATTGGATGCTCACGCACTGAGCAATTTACTAGAGTGGAAGCAGTTAACAAACGCTGTTCTAACTCTAAAAAGGCCCAGAGTAAGTGTAATTATTCCGGCCTATAACTGTGCTGAATATATTGCTGAAACGATTGAAAGTGTGTTGAATCAAACCTATCATGACTACGAAATTATTGTGGTTGATGATGGTTCAACGGATGCGACTCGTGAGGTGGTGAAGGGGTATGGCGATCGCCTCCAGTACATTTACCAGCAAAACCAGGGAGCCGCCGCCGCCCGCAATCGCGGCATTCGCTTAGCCAGAGGTAAACTGATTGCTTTTTTGGATGGAGACGATCTATTTTTGCCAAACAAATTAGCCGTTCAGGTTGCTTATTTGGATGCTAATCCATCCGTAGGCATGGTCAAAACAGGCTGGCAAATTATTGACCAGCACGGAAAATTTGTCTCAAATGTAAAACCCTGGCACTATGCGCCCAAACTTGATTTAGCTGCCCTGGTGCTTTACAAAGTCTCTCGACCCAGTGCCCTGATGCTGCGTCGTGATTGGTGCGAACGGGCTAACGGTTTTAACCCTAATTTTGCGATCGGAGAAGATCTAGATCTGATGCTTAGATTAGCGCTAATGGGCTGCAAAATTGCCTGGATTCGCCAGATTCACACCTGCTATCGCCAGCATTCGGATAGCCTGATGTCAAGCGGTTTGCGACTACGCACTGATATGGAAACCGTGATGGATCGGTTCTTCGATCGAGCCGATGTGCCCGACGCAATCCGTCAATTGAAAGCACAGGAACGCTATCAAAGTTTAGTCTGGATTGCCTGGAGAATGTACCGAGACGGTTGCAGTGAGGAGATGGCAAACTGTTTAGAAAAGTCTTTAAGCTACACATCACTTTCGCCC
>Ga0224722_1001499_pt1 | contig 12875 bp, 11 predicted proteins | sample Balambano_FR1_Me_FD_161646 | JGI IMG/M metagenome (GOLD analysis project Ga0224722, IMG submission 161646) | Freshwater sediment microbial communities from Lake Towuti, South Sulawesi, Indonesia - Balambano_FR1_MetaG | ecosystem: Environmental > Aquatic > Freshwater > Lake > Sediment | place... | reverse complement strand
GTCCCTGGTGACAGGCAGCGGCGGCCCCCCGATGTTCATCGCCGTTGACCAGGAAGGAGGCTTAATCAGCCGCCTGGAGGAGGGTTTTACTGACTGGCCAGCACCGGCTCTGTGGACAGCCACCAACAACCCTGATCTGATTTACCAGGTAGGGCAGGCGATGGCGCAGCAGATGCTGGCCGTGGGCGTGAACATGAACCTCGCCCCAGTTGCCGACGTGAACACCAATCCTACCAACCCCATCATTGGGCGGCGCGCGTTTGGCAGCCACCCGGAAATGGTAGCGATGGCGGTCAGCGCCTGGATTCGCGGCTCTCAGGATGCAGGTGTGATGGCGACAGCCAAGCACTTTCCTGGCCACGGTGATACGAGTGCCGATTCTCATGTGGAACTTCCGACTGTTCCCCATGATATGCAAAGGCTGGCCAGTGTGGAACTTGTGCCATTTTCTGCCAGCGTTCGGGATGGGGTAGGGGCAATCATGCTGGGCCACCTGTACATGGCCGCTCTGGAATCAGCGCCCGGCGTTCCCGCTTCGCTATCCCCGGTGGTCGTTCAACAGCTCCTGCGAGAAGGTTTAGGCTACAATGGTATCGTGATGACCGACGCGATGGACATGGACGCAATCGACACAGTGTATGGGCCAGCTGAACGTGCGCTGAAGGCGGTTGAAGCCGGAAACGACCTGATTTTGTTGGGCGCGCACATCAGCCCAGATGCCCAGATTGCCGCGATGGAGGCGATCGTGGCGGCTGTGGAGGCTGGCAACATCCCTGAAGAACGTGTTAATGCCAGCGTCCGGCGGATACTGCTTGCCAAGGCGCGCTTCGGGGTGCTTTCATGGGAGCCGCTGGATGTGGCTGACGCAGCGGCACGTATCGATCTGGCAGCTGGAAGCCAGCTAGTTGAAGACCTGTTTCGCCAGGGCACAACCATGGTGAAGGATAACTTCGGTGCGCTGCCGCTGCCCTCTGGCGCACTGATGATCTACCCCGCGTTTCGGCCATCTTTGTGGAATGACTGCAAACCAGAAGGCGTGCAGCCGCTGGGTGTGTCTGGTTCTCCGACGGATGACGAGATCGCATGGGCGCGCAGTGCATCGCGGGACGCGGCAGCTGTGGTGGTGTTTACCCAGAATGCAGCCGCTGACAGCCAGCAGGTGCGCCTGGTGCAGGCCCTGCCAAAGGATAGGACCCTGGTGATCGCCCTGCACGATGTTAATGATTTGCTGGCGTTTCCTGATATTGGGGCTTACGCAGTGACCTACAGCCCAAACCTTGGGAGTACACGCGTCCTGTGCGACCTGTTGATTGGGAATGCCCAGATAAGAGGGGTTTTCTCGTTACAAATCGGTCGCTAATTGGTGCTAGAATAGTAACATTGTCATCACTTAACAGGATCGTGCAATGGGGACATTGAACCCGGATTTACTTGGCAAAGACATGGATGCGGTGTTGAATGACGCCGTGGAAATGCGCAAGGAATTTCGCCAGACCGCTATACAACCAGAACTGATTCTGCTGGCTTTGCTGCGCCGCCCGGAGACCGCGGCGGCACGAATGCTGGCTGTGTTTAAGAATAATCGCGGCGTAGACCTTGAAAAGCTGGAACGGCAGGTTATTCTGGCGATCGAAAGCCGCCGGGACCAGAACGGAAACCTGGATTTTATTGCGCGCGGTAACAACAAAGTGCCGCTCAGCCGTCAGTCGATCGTCATGCTGGATGATGCGCTGAGTGTGGCCAATGCAGCCCACGAAGTGCGTATCGACACCGATCATGCGCTGCGGGTTTTGAGCGAAGCCAGCATGAGCACCAGCGGTCTGCTGCGCCAGGCAGGCATTACGCCCAAGGCAATACAGGATATTCTGAGCGACAGCAGCCAGGTGCTGCCAGTCAAGCGCAGCAGCGGCACAACACAGGATTTTGTGGCTACTGCGCGCCGCGGGAGCATGAAGGCCGTTTTCTTTAGGGAAACGCTTCTGCGCGACATTATCAACATTCTGACGCAGGCCGTAAACCGCCACATCATTCTTGTCGGGCCGGATGGCGTAGGCAAGAGAACGCTGGCCTACAGCCTGGCACTGCTCATCAGCGAGGGCAAGGGGCCAAAGGGCCTGGCCAGCCTGGTACAGATTGACGAGACAGCGCTGCTGGATAATGAACAGCAGGCGGTGCGTGCCGGTATGAGCCAGGCGCGTAATGGCATCCTGTTCATCCCACACATTCATCGTTTCTTCGGCGGGCCTATCAAGGCCGAGTTCAGCAAGGTAACCCCGCTTATTCAGAAAGCCTTTCTGGACGATGATCCTGTCATCATCTGCACGACCACCGAGGACGACTACAAGCAGCGTTTGTCTTCCGTCAGCGCCATTACGGAAAACTCTCAGTTGATTCGTGTGCCAGAGACAACGTTTGATGAAACGGTGGAGATCCTTAAGATCCTCAAGCCACATCTTCAGGCGGATTACGGCATTCAGGTAGACGATAAAGCGCTTTCTACGGCTGCCAACCTGGCCAAGCGATATCTGACGAGTATGCCGCTGCCGCGCAGCGCCGAGCATGTGCTGCATCGCAGCGCAGCACTGGTAAGCATGAGCCAGCAGCAGCACCTGGCGTTCAAGCCGGCAGAATCGGACGGTGTGCTGGATGTAGAGGATGTTACACTGGCAGTCAGCCAGATGACGGGCGTGCCAGTGAGTAAGCTCGGCGAGGATGAGCGTTTGCGTTACGCCAGCATGGTAGAGCATCTGAAGGAACGTATTATTGGCCAGGATGAGGCGGTTATCGTCGTCAGCCGCGCCATAAAGACTGCACGTGTGGGTCTTAAGGATGCCAAACGTCCTATCGGCGCGTTTCTGTTTCTAGGGCCAACAGGGGTAGGCAAGACCGAACTTGCTCGTGCCCTGGCTGACTTTATGTTCGGCAGCGAAGACGCCTTGCTGCCGATGGATATGTCTGAGTTCAAGGATGAGAGCAGCGTAAACCGCCTGATCGGTTCACCAATTGGTTACGTCGGCAGCGAAGACGGCGGTCAGCTTACCGAGCGAGTAAAGGCCCAGCCGTACCAGATCGTGCTGTTTGACGAAATCGAGAAAGGGCATCCACGCATTCTCGACCTGCTGCTTCAGGTGATAGAAGAGGGGCGCCTGACGGATGGTCGCGGCAATACCGTGCGCTTTAGCGAAACTGTCATAATTCTGACAAGCAACATTGGCAGCGAGCATCTGGCCGTACCCGTACTGGATGATGAGATCAAAGAAAACGTCATGGACGAAGTGCGGGATTTTCTGCGACCAGAGTTTATCAACCGACTGGACGAAGTTGTCATGTTCAATGCACTCAGCGCTGAAAATCTTGCAGACATTATGCGACTGCTGCTGAAGAAGGAAACCAAAATGGCCGAGGAACGCGGGCTGCACCTCACATTTACCGATGCAGCCGTCGAATGGCTGCTGGCGCAGAACGACGAGCCAGAATACGGCGCGCGCCCCTTAAAGCGAATTATCCGTCGCAGTGTTCGCGAACCCCTGGCAGACTTCCTGCTGAAAGCTAACCCCCCGATGGGCACAGAAGTGACCATTGGCACGGTGAAGAAACGCGGCGGCGGACTCAAATTCAGTGCCATTGTTGATGGCAAAGAAATTGCCGTAGGCTAGGCACCATGGATGACCAGAAAACACAGGAGAAACGACCCATTCCGCCACGCCCAAGGTGGGGGTGGTTTGCATGGGAAGCCACGGTTGGTTATATTCACGACGAATACAGCCCTGATGCAATGCTGACGCTGACTATGCTGCCGTCAGCCGGCGTCGTTACCTGGGGTGCTGCCCTTCAATGGGGCGAGCATCGTGAGTCGGTGCGTGATAGGGTGGGGTTCGCCATTGCTCTTGGCGATCTTTGGCGGCAGGTGGCCGCCAGCCACCAGATATTCAAAACCCTTGAAGCGGCTACACGACGCCCTGAGGGTTATGACGACGATAACTGGGTGGATCTTAGCACCCTGGACGTCCTGACGCGTCTTGTCGGGGTAACATCGACGGTGTTTAAGGAAGAATGGATGCTCTTTGTGACCTATCGCCCAATCAGCGTTTCTAATTACCGGCTCCAGGCCAGGCTTGTGGCACGTGGGGTTGAAGTGGTGCGTGCAGGCCGGGGTGCGACCTTGCGCGATGCCTGCCGCAACCTTTATCACAATGCAACGCCCGATTATAAGCGCTACTATGGGCAGCAGATGAAGCTTTCGTAATGAGTTTTTTGTGGTGAAACAGCCTTGTTGGCGTACTGTAAGTCTTTCAAGTAGATTTTGACACAGGAGCAGGTCTTATGGATACCTCTATCTTTCGTAAGTATGATATTCGCGGCGTGGCCTCTGACCATACAGGCAAGGTGGTGCAGCTTACGCCAGATGTGGCCCGCCTGGTAGGCAAGGCGCTGGGCACGTATCTGCCGCGCCATTTTGGCACAGATCGCGCATTTGTCGGCCAGGACAATCGCCTGACCAGTGCGCCGCTGAAGGCAGCCATCATCGAAGGCCTGCTCTCGACAGGGATGAATGTGACGGATATCGGGGAAGTCCTGACCCCCACCACTTACTTCGCCTGTGCCAGCTATGGCGATAAGGGCGCTGGCATCATGATAACGGGCAGCCACCTGACAACAGAATTTAACGGCATCAAGATGGCCTATGGTCGTCTGGCCCTGGCTGATCAGCAGATTCAGGATCTGCTGAAACTGATACAGGCCGAGGATTTCTCGGTGGGTCAGGGGCAGCTTGATCATGACATGAACATGATTCATAAACATATGGAGACCATCGGCAGCAAAGTCAAGATGCACAAGAAGATGAAGGTTGTGCTGGATGCGGGCAATGGGCTGAGCGGCACTTATATTCCACCGCTTCTGGAAAAACTCGGCCTCGAAGTCGTTGGCTTGTACCTGGAGCCCGACGGCCGCTTCCCTAACCATCTGCCGAACCCGGAAGATCCAGAGATGACCAGGGACCTGGAAGCAAAAGTCGTAGAGGTTGGGGCTGACATGGGCCTGGCGTTTGACGGTGACAGCGACCGCTGCGGCTTCATCGACAATCATGGCCATCACATTGCCGCAGACCGCCTGCTGGCGCTGCTGGCGCGTGATCTTCTGTCGCGGCACCCCGGGGCACCAATTGTATTTGATGTTAAGGCCTCGCAGGCGCTGCCGGACGAGATTAAGAAGTATGGTGGCGTGCCCGTGATGTGGAAAAGCGGACACAGCCTTATGAAGGCCAAAATGAACGAGATTGGCTCGCCGCTGGGCGGTGAGGTAAGCGGGCACCTGTTCGTGGGCGAAAACTATTACGGTTTTGATGATGCTCCGCTGGTCGCACTCAAGACCCTGGAAATATTCAGTCGTACCGATAAAACTGTGAGTGAAGTGTTTGCGGAATTCCCGAAGCTGGAAGCAACGCCAGAAATTATCCTGACAGCACCCGATAACGTGAAGTTCACCATCATCGACGAAATCGGCAGGACACTGGCCAGCCGGTATGAAATGGTAACTGTCGATGGCGCGCGGGCCGTGTTTGAGCATGGCTGGGGCCTGGTGCGCGCCAGCAACACCCAGCCGGCTATCACGCTGCGTTTTGAGGCCTATACGCGTGAGCAGTTGGTTGAGTATATGAAAATCTTCAAGGCAGAGCTGGACAAACATCCGGAAATTGATCAGAGCAGATTTGTGCAGCAGATTGCTGCGTTTGGCGGCTGATGGGAGATTTCTTCAAGGACATCTACAATAACAAATCAGATCAGTATGACCGTCTCGTCTCACGCGAGGATCATCGCGGCAACCTGTTCGCTGCGCTGACAGAGATAAGGCCGCTGGAGGGCCTTACCATTGTAGACATGGGCGCGGGCACTGGCCGCATGACGCGCATCCTTGCGCTGATGGCAGCCAGGGTAATCGCCGTTGATCAGGCGTTCTCTATGCTGGCAACCGCATCCAGGGTTCTCGGTGAAAGCGGCCTGGAAAACTGGCACGTGCTGAATGGTCAGAACGAATACCTGCCGCTGCGATCTGGCTTCGCAGATGTAGTGGTGGAGGGCTGGTCATTTGGCCACAGCCCAAGCTGGTACCCTGAGACCTGGCAGTCACATATTGATACTTTGCTGGCAGAGGCTGCGCGTGTGCTGCGTCCTGGTGGAACCATCATCCTCATAGAAACGCTTGGCACCGGGGCGCGCAAGCCTCACCCGCCAACGGAACGGCTGGCGCGGCTGTTCAGCTACTGGGAGCAGCTTGGCTTTCACCACAGGTGGGTTCGTACCGATTATCAGTTTGAAAGTGTAGACGAAGCTGACGAACTGACCCGTTTTTTCTTCGGCGATGCGCTGGCTGATGAGGTGCGCGCTGGCAGTATGACTATTTTGCCGGAGTGTACGGGATTGTGGTGGAAGCACGTCTGAAAGCCGCGCCGCTGGAAAGCGCCAACCCCAGCAGGACACATGCGGTCGTTTCAAGGATCAGACTGAGCCTTAGCAGGCTGTCAACGCCACTGGCATTGCCTAACATGGCTGAGCCGCACAGTACAGCCATGATGGTGAGCGAGATGCCATTTCCCAGCCACTCAAAGCCTGTAGCATATGCTTCCACACGAAGCGCAGCATGCAGCGTGGAAGGTACGAACAGCAGCGCTACAATTGCCAGTATATCGGCAGACGGCAGGTAATCTCGGCCAAATACCAGCAGGACGAGTGGCTGCGCCAGCCCGATGAGCAGACTGCTGGTTAAGAGCGCGTAGGCAAGGGTGATGACCGTGATCTGCTGGCGCATTCGCCGCACGGCGGCAGCGTCGCCGCGTCTGGCGCTTAACTGGGGGAATACAGCATCGAAGTAGGCCATTGGCAGCAGGCGCCCAGCATCTGAGAATTTGGTTGCAGCCACATAGAAGCCCATTTGCAGATGGTAATCGTGGATGCCCAGCAGCAGCACGATGAGGCGGGCCTGAAGTGCGCCGAGAAGGTTGGCCACAGCGAAGGGAATGCAGCGCATCATCCAGTTCCTGTATTCAAAGCGCATCATCTTTGGTTCGTCGTTACGCGTCATCCACAGAAAGATGATTGCAGCAGCCAGGAGCTGGCCAGCAGCAGCCACCGACTGAATTGCCAGGGCACGCTGGATGCCAAGCGTGTGGCGTTCAGCCAGCAGCAAGGTGGCCTGGGCTACAAGCAGGCCAATATTCAGCAGGCTTATCCACGCCATGCGCTGGCGCGCCCGGAACACCGCAGTCAGCATTGCAAACAGCGGATATGTCACAATAATCGGCAGCACAAGCAGCAGATAGGCCACGTGATAAGCGCCGCTTAAACCTGCTACCAGCCCAGCGACGACTACGATGACGACTGTGCTGATGACCAGTCGAAGCGGCAGCAGACTGCGAAGCAGGGGGCGCGCCAGGTGCTCAGCGCCAGAAATGTCCCTCACGATCAGCGTGCTGAAGCCGAATTCTGCGATCAGCATAGACGGATACACGATGGCCAGTATAAAGTTGTATTCCCCGTAGCCGGCTGGCATCAACGCCTGTGCCAGGACCATGCTGAGGAACATCGTCACGATAACCGATGTGCCGCTGCCTGCCACAAGGTAGAGCGTGTTGCTGAACAGGGTTCTCATGTCTTTTTGTGGGTTGCCAGGCATACGGTTATAGTAGCTTTCGCAAACATCATCGCTGAAAGAGCATATCATGAATTCTGCAATTTTACTGGTGTCCTGTCCTGATCGCGCTGGGCTGGTGGCGACGATTACCCAGTTTATCTACGCACGCGGCGGCAATATTCTGCACCTGGATCAGCATGTGGATGCGCAGGCTAACGTCTTCTTTATGCGTGTAGAGTGGGATCTGGCGTCCTTTACGCTGCCGTCATCGGAAATTTACCACCAGTTCGAACCGCTGGCCAGGGGCTTTGACATGCGCTGGCACCTGCATTTCAGCGATCGTCGATTACGTATGGCCGTGCTTGTAAGCCGCGAAAGCCACGCTTTGTACGATCTGCTGTCACGCTGGCAGTCAGGCGATCTGCCAGTCGAGATTCCCTGCGTGATCGGCAACCATCGCGACCTTGAAGCTGTTGTCCGCCAGTTTGGCATTGCCTTTCACCACATCCCGGTAGAGCCGGGCGCGAAACATCACGCGGAACAGGAGCAGTTGGCGGTTCTTGATGCGCAGAGTGTCGATATTGTCGTGCTGGCCAAGTACATGCAAATCCTTACGCCTGATTTCATTGCGCGTTATCCCCAGCGCATTATCAACATCCATCATTCGTTCCTGCCAGCATTTGTAGGGGCAAAGCCTTATCATCAGGCGTTTGAACGCGGTGTAAAGATTATCGGCGCGACGAGCCACTATGTTACCGAGGATTTGGATGCCGGGCCGATCATTGAGCAGGATGTGACGCGTGTTACACACAAGGACAGCATTGCAGATCTGGTGCGGCGCGGGAAAGATCTTGAAAAGACGGTGCTTTCACGAGCTGTGTATTATCATGTGCAGCATCGTGTGCTAGTGTATAACAACAAGACAATTGTGTTCAGCTAATCACCCACAGGAAGTGCGATGGCGCGTTTAGGTATACTGGGTGGCGGCCAACTGGCAAAGATGACAGCCCTGGCGGCTGCGAAACTGGGCGTTGAAGTGGCGATATTCGCACAATCTGTAGATGAGCCTGCGCTGAAGGTTACGCCATTTCATGTGATTGGCGCCTGGGATGATAGCGCAAAACTGCGCGCATTTGCCGACCAATGCGACGTTGTGACGCTTGAAAGTGAGTTTGTGGATGTGCCTGTGCTGGAGCAGATCATGGCATTTGGCACCTCCGTCTGGCCAGCGCCCGCCACTGTTGCGCAGATTCAGGATAAGCTCACACAGAAACGTGCGATGCAGCAGGCCGGCCTTGAAGTGCCACGCTTTCGTCGCGTGAGTGTGGCTACCGATGTTCTGGACGCCGCGGCAGAGTTCGGGTTTCCTGTTGTAGTGAAGGCACGGCGCAATGGGTATGATGGCTATGGCAACGCTGTTGTCAATCGTGCCCATGACATCGCTCCGGCGCTTGAAAAGCTGGCAGGGCGCGATCTGATGGTAGAGGCTAATGTGCCATTTATACGGGAACTCGCGGTGATTGTGGCGCGCACACCAGCCGGTGAAATGCTCACATACCCGGTTGTCGAAACGGTGCAGCGCAGCGGCATTTGCCATGTCGTGCGGTGCCCTGCGCCTATCGATGAAGCCACGGCGCTGGCCGCTGTGGCAATGGCGCGTGCCGCAGTTGAGAGTGTTCATGGGGTAGGCGTGTTCGGCGTAGAGATGTTTGAGGTTGCCGGCAATGAGGTTGTGTACAATGAAATAGCCCCACGCCCACACAACACTGGTCACTATACCATAGAAGGCGTCATTACCAGCCAGTTTGAAAACCATGTGCGGGCAGTCATGGGGTATCCTCTGGGGGACGTGGAACAGATAGCGCCGGCAACTGCCATGATCAACATTCTGGGGGAGCGTAATGGCATACCAAACCCCGATGCGTTGAAAGAGGCGCTGGCTACCGGTGGCGCTCACATCCACCTCTATGGCAAACGTGAGGTGCGTATCGGGCGGAAGATGGGGCACATCACCGTGTTGGGCTACAGCGTGGATGGTGCTGAAAAGGTCGCCAGGCTGGCGCTGAGCCGCTTGAAACTGTGAGGACGAATATGCAGGCACTGGTTGGCATTGTCATGGGCAGTGACAGCGACTGGCCGACGATGGAGGCAGCCTACCGTATCTGTCAGGAATTTGATGTGGCTGCGGAAGTGCGTGTTGTCAGCGCGCATCGAACGCCCATGGACATGGCAGAGTACGCACAGGCGGCCCACACGCGCGGCCTGCGGGTGATCATCGCAGGCGCTGGCGGTGCGGCGCACCTGCCAGGCATGATCGCTGCCTACACCCCACTGCCGGTTATCGGGGTGCCTGTTCACAGCAGGGCGCTCAATGGGCTGGATTCGCTGCTTAGTATTGTTCAGATGCCGGGTGGTGTGCCAGTGGCTACGGTGGCTATTGGCCAGGCGTTGAACGCTGGCCTGCTGGCTGTGCAGGTACTGGCTGCCGGAAGGCCGGAACTTCTTGAGCGTGTGCTGGCATACAAGGCCCGGCTGGCTGCCGAGAGCCGGGCCAAGAATGAAGGACTGCCCAATGCGCGTGATTAAGTTCTGGAAGCCTTTCCAGGTGCTGACGCAGTTCACCGACTCGTCTGGCCGCCGAACACTGGCAGATTTCATCAAGATACCTGGTATTTACGCGGCGGGCCGCCTTGATTACGACAGCGAAGGACTGCTCATCCTTACCGATGACGGGGGGCTCAACGCACAGCTTACAAATCCGCGTTATGAACATCCCAAAACGTACTGGGTGCAGGTAGAGCGTGTGCCGGACGCAAATGCTTTGTACAGGCTGCGGGAAGGCGTGGAACTGAGCGACGGCATCACCCGGCCTGCCGAAGTGCGCCTGATGAAGGATGAACCGCGTCTTCCCGAACGCAGTGTGCCGATACGTTTTCGCAAGAATGTGCCGACTGCATGGCTGGAGATGACCATCACAGAAGGGCGCAACCGGCAGGTGCGCCGCATGACCGCGGCGGTCGGCCATCCCACGTTGCGCCTGGTGCGCTGGGGCATCGGCGATGTAACGCTGAACGGCCTGAGCGAGGGGCACTGGGATGATCTGCTGCCTTCAGAGATGATTGCGCTCCAGCGAAGCATTAAGAAGCGCTGACACGCAAATTGCCACCAACTTCAGGCACTATAGCGCGAGGCCTGTTTAGCTACCACGCACACCAGGGTCTGCGGCAGTGTGACAGTATACAGGTGCAGGCCATGTGTCACAAGCTGCTCCACATCTACCAGGTCGTTTACCCGGCCAGCATCACGCAGAACGTTCAGGCATTCTTCCGGATCGCGCAGGTCAAAGGCTGCCCCGTTCCACACCATGGGGCCGGCGAAGTACTCAACACCAGAAAACCTGATATACTGTACCTCCGGGCTGTTCTGGCGGCGAAGGCGAACAAGGAGTGTTGCCCGGCCCCAGTGATACTCCATAACCTGGCAGGCTACATTGTCGGGCACGGGCACCTTAAAGAAGTTTTCTTCCGTCATGCTGATCTCCGAAAGACGATCCAGTAATGATCTGCAAAGTTTGCCAGCCACGGCATGGTGGCTGTCCTTGCATCCCATTGTAACAGGGTTCGCATTACGCGGGGACGCCTTTCAACAGCCGGGTAGGCAGCGCTGTGCGGCAGCAGTACGCCCAGCGGTGAGAGCCTCTCCACCTTGAAGTAAGGGGCGAAATCCTGCTTCAGGCGGCCAGGCGAAGGGCAGCGGACTTCAACGGGTGCATCGGCACCCTTCGGCCAGAAGCCGCTGACCCGCTGCCGTCGTGTGGCCTTCGCCCATTCAAAGTGCGCAGCATGCCAAAGGAATTCCCAGGCACACAGCGGTGGCATCACACCCAGCGCCACAAACGCGCCTGGCGCTGTGCGCTGGTAGAGCCATGCTGCCAGCGCTGTTCGATCAACCACGCAGTTGATGGGCCCAAAATTAGACAACACCCCCTGAAAGAGAGGTGCGGTGAAAGTCTGGGGAAGTTGATTCAGATCTAACTGAACGAAGGTGATTTCAGCGTCAGCAGCCTTGCGCGCTGCGGTGGCCAGCATGCCTGCGCTGGCGTCGGCAGCCACGACGTGGGCACCAAGGCCCACGGTAAAGATTGCATCTTCACCTGTACCACAGCCTAGTTCGAGAATATGGTCGCCTGGCTTTACCAGTGTCATCAACGCCGCGTGAGTGCGTTCCCTGAGGTGGCGCCCGATGGTGGTGTGGGTAAAGGTCAGGTCGTAATCAGGAGCCAGGGTGTCGAAAGCGTTCATGGGATACTTGTGGCGTGATGAAGCGGGATGCCCTGGGTTTCTCGTTCATGCTGGCTGAGCCGCATGCCATACCAGCCGATCCTGGCATTCAGCCACCAGCGAGCCCGCAGGGCTGCGGTGCCGGTGCCTTTCAGGCGTGCGCGGTTCAGCGCTACCTCGTTGACCATCCAGCGCGTGGCAAAGCTGTAAAATCGTTTGCTGTGGCGCCCGGCGATTGTCAGGTCACGATCAGCCGTTTCTTCCCAGGAGCCGCTTGTTAAAATGTCTGCTTCAACTTCGGCGTAGTATGGGGTGCCTTTGATCGGGTAGGCGACGGTCGTAAGGAAAATATCGGGGTTGCTGGCCTTGAGATGCTGAACTGTCTCGACAAGGTCGCCTATCGTTTCACCTTTGTAACCCAGCATGATAAACATGCCTGTTTCTATGCCGGCCTGACGCAGCAGATGTGTCTTGTGGCGCACATCAGCGGCGTCCACCCTGCGCTTCATGGCGTCCAGGATACGCTGGCTGCCGCTTTCGCTGCCGTTCCACAGCCGGTAACATCCCATGTCTGCCAGCAGTTGAATGATCTGCTTGTTCAGGCGGTCAGCGCGGCTGATACATTCGAATGGGATGCGTACACCGCGCTTTTTAAGCGCTTCTGCATAGGCGTACAACCACTTGTGATTAATGGCAAATACGTCGTCCGCGTACCATATCTGATCTGGGTTGTAGACGTCTCTGATCCAGAGCAGTTCATCGGCAGCGTCATCAGGTGTCCTGCGGCGATGGGTGTTGCCGTACACACTGTGGCTGCACCAGGTACATGTGTAGGGGCATCCACGCGCGTGGATGACGCTAAGGCTGCTGCGCCCATGAAAGGTCTTCCAGGTATCCAGATACCTGCCCATGTCGATTGCGCTGCGGTCTGGCCAGGGGTTAGTGCTGAGGTCTGGCATCATAGGG
>Ga0224722_1001498_pt1 | contig 12886 bp, 11 predicted proteins | sample Balambano_FR1_Me_FD_161646 | JGI IMG/M metagenome (GOLD analysis project Ga0224722, IMG submission 161646) | Freshwater sediment microbial communities from Lake Towuti, South Sulawesi, Indonesia - Balambano_FR1_MetaG | ecosystem: Environmental > Aquatic > Freshwater > Lake > Sediment | place... | reverse complement strand
ATATAGCGCCGGCTCCACCAAGAACGAGCCGATCTCCTTCCAGTCAAAATACGGCTTGAGCAAGGGGTTATTCCGGTGCAGGAAGATCAGCCCGGCCTGATGGCGCTGCTGTTCGAAGCCCTGTGCGCGCCGCATCTGCGCGATGTAGTGATTGCGCAGCCGGAAGTGCAACTGGCGATAGGTCTCGAAGTCGCGCCAGCGCGCCTCGTTATCCAGCACATCGCGCGCCAGGTCGTGCGGGTAGATGCCCTGCGGCCCGCTCTCGATGAATGACAGCCCACGCAGCCAGTCGAACAGGTCGTGCACGTCCTGCTGCGCCAGCGCCTCGCGCAACAGCGGCTCGGTCAAGGCTTGGGTGTGCGCGCACACCTGCAGCGCCAGGCGATGCTGCGGGCTCGGCACGCGCTCGACGAACGTCTCGACCAATGTCGTGAGCACATCCGGAGTGCGATCCAGCAACAGCGGCGGGCTGCCGTCTTGCGCGGCGATGTCCGCCACCAGCGCCAGCGCCAGCGGATGGCCGTGCGTTGCGACCCATATCGCATCGTGCTGCGCCGCCGGCACACGGCGCGCATTCAGCAACGCCCGCGCATCTTCCTGGCCGAGATTGCGCAGCGACAGCACGCGCATGAGGTCGCGCCAATCGGGGTGGGTGCGCCAAATCGCGTCCGGCGCATTGCGGCCAGCGATGATGACGCGGGCGCAGGCCGGCAGGCACGGCAGAACGTCTTTGCGCAACCACGGCGCCAACGGTGAGAGTTGTTCGTACGTATCGAGGATCAGGACGCTGACGCCCGTCTGTGGCCAAGCTTCGATGGGGTCGTCACCCACCTTCAATTTCAGCTCGGCGCGCAACGCAGCGAGAAAGCTAGTGGGCGTAGCATCAAGGGTGCGCCCATCGAGCTGAACGACCTGCGCGCCAGCATCCTGGGCAATGCGCGCGCATTCGCGCAACAAGGTGGTCTTGCCTACGCCGCCTGGGCCGTGGATGAACCATACGGCGAAGGACGGCTCAACAGCGGACAGCGCCTCGCGGAAGAGCGCCAGCTCGCGCTCACGCCCAACGAAATGTTTGCGCCGCGCGGCGGCTTGCCGGTCGGCAATCCGCGAGGGGTGTTCTGAGGCCGTCATGCGGCGCGTATTGTAGCGATGCGCCGTCTAGAAGCACATCCACGAAAGTCAGGAAGTTACGGATTACTGCCTTTCGTCCTGCTTCGGCGGCTCGGCCATGCGCCAGCCGTCCGTGCGGCCCGCCGGCCACAGCCCCATCACTTGCCGCAGCACGGCAATCTCGCCGGTGTGATAGGCGTTGTGGTCGGCCAGCACCAGAAAAGTGCGATATGGCGTGTGGTGCGGTTCCCAGGCGTGGGTCGGCGCAGTGAAGAGGTCATACGAGGCGTCGCGGATCAACCCCTCAACAGCGTCCAGATCAGCGTAGAACTGGCCCGTCGTCTCGCGCCACTGGTCGGGCGTTGCCACAGCATCGGGCGTGGGCCAGTAGTCGTCGGGGAATTTGGGCGCAACGTAGCGCGAGTTGCGAACGTAATCGAGGATGTCCCACTGGCAGATGCGCACATGCTCAAGAATGTGCCAGAAGGTGTAGGGCGCGTTGGGCACACGCGTGTTGATGTGACCAGGCGGGAAGTCGGCAATAGCCTCATCCAGCGTCATGTGCGCTTCGCCCTTGCGCAGGGTAAAGATCAACTGCTCACGGGCGACCGCCTCGGCCTCAGTCATGTCGGGCCTGCGAAGTTACGCCCGTTCGTTGTCGTTGCTCACCACTTCGCGCACGTCCACTGTGGTGGTTCGCTCTTTCACGTCTTTGATCAGCAGTGTGAGCTTGTTGTCGGAGATGGCGGTCACGGTGGCGCGGTCGGTGACGATGATGCCGTTGTGTTTGTGCCGCCACATCACCGACGAACCGATCTTGATTCCGCGCTCCTCGGGCGTGCGGGTGTCTCGTTGCTGCTCCGACTCCCAATCTTCAAACGTGCGATACACGCGCGGCTGTGAGCCATTTCCTAATGCGATGGATTTTGATCGCGGACTCTTCATCATCCTCCTGTCTTTTTGGACGAGCTAAAGCACTTCAGCAGTTTGCAATACAAACGCCTCACCCAAAAGGGTGAGGCGTGTCTTGTGTCTCACACCAGTCTTTAGACGGCGCGGTTTGACGATCTAGTAGCGGCGATTGCCGCCGCTGCTGCGGCGATCGTTGTTGCGGTTGCCACCGCCGTAGCCGCCGCCACCGTTGTTGCTGCGCTGCTCCGGGGGACGGGCCTCGTTCACCTTCAGCGCGCGGCCATCCACTTCCTGGCCGTTGACCAGTTGAATGGCCTTGAGCGCCTCGGCCGGTGTCTCCATCTCAACGAAAGCGAAGCCGCGAGGCTGGTTGGTCATGCGGTCCATCATCACGGTGATGGAGCGGATGTTGCCGGCCGGCGAGAACACCTCGCGCAGCGTGGCCTCATCGGTGCTGTAAGACAAGTTGCCGACATACAGTTTGTTGTTCACGTTTGATCCTCCTGGGAATCACTCAAAAATACTTGCGGGGCGATCAGCCTCCGCAACAGGCGAAAAAGTAGGCGACTAAGCGAATACGTCGGTCGTGCAATCTTGCAGCGGCAGGCCAGGGGGATAAACCGAGGACCAACTGAAAAACTGAGCGCCCAAACACTTGCGTTGTGATCGCTACCAACGCGCGGAGTATACCATGCGCGCGTCAGGCATCTGCGACGCCAGACGGCGTCTGCACCGCATGAAATGTGAACGCGTGCGGCGTCTCGCCGTGTTCGCGCAGGTGCATCAGGCGCTCTTTGGCCTCATTGACCGTGGGGATGTGACCTTCCGGAATCCACCATAGCACCACGAAGGCGTCACGCATCTTCTCGAACCACTTGCGCCGGTCGCGCATCACCCGGGCGTGATCGCTGCGATACACATACGCCTTCAGCGACGCCACGTCCTGCCACACGCTCATGTTGACGATGATGAAGTCATCGTCGAATGGCCGTAACGAGGTGGCGTCGTTGCCCGCGCCGACCAACCGCCACACAAAGCCGGGACTGCGCTCGGCCAGGGCGTTGATCTCGTCGAGCTGGGCCACAAATTCAGCCATCACTGGCGAGTCAATCGGCCCAAGCATGCGCCCGATATTCAACTGGGCGAGCTGATTCCTAGGTTGAGACATAGGCTCATCATCCCCGAATGGCTCTTTGCGATCAAGCGCCAATTCAGCACATGTCTCGCGCTCACCTACATCGCGTCGCGGGCAAGCATGACCTCGGTCACATCCTGACCTGACCGCGCGCACTCACGCACCGCGCTCAATTTCCCTAGCATCCTGCCGGATAACAGCGGAGAAATACGGAGGAAACCGAGATGAAACGAACGCTCTTAACGGTCGGCGGATGTGTGGCAGCTGCCGCGCTACTTACAGCGTGTGCATTGCCCAACGCGCCCGGCCTGCCTGGCACGGCCAACACTGCCGGTGCAGCCGCAGATGCTGCACAGACTGCCACGCGCGTCACGGCCGAGACCGGCTCGATTGAAGAAGAGGTGGTCGGCACCGGTTCGATCACGGCCAACACCACCGTTGACGTGGCCTTCCAGACCGGCGGCACGATCAAAGATGTGCTGGTGAGTGTGGGCGACCAGGTGAAGAAGGGCCAAACGCTGGCTACACTGGATGATAGCGATCTGCGGCTGACGGCCGAATCGCGCTGGGCCAGCTACATCTCGGCTCAAGCGGCGCTGAGCGAAACGGTCAAAGGCCCCAGCAGCGCCGAACTGAAGAAGGCACAGGCCGCGCTGTCGAGCGCGCAGGCCGCATATAGCGACCTGTTCAAGGAGCCGAGCGAGACCGACTTGATCCAAGTGCAGGCCGACCTGCAGAGCGCCGAGGCGGCGGTGAAAGCGGCGCAAGCAGCGTATGACCGGCGGGCCGCGCGTGATCCGGGCGTGGGCGCATCGTCCGAGGCGTTGGAACTGGAGAAGGCCACTATCAGCTTTAACAAAGCCAAGGCGGCATACGACGCCAAATTTGCCAAGCCGTCAAATGCGTCCGTGTCCAGCGCGTCGTCGCAAATCCAATCGGCCCGCGCGGCCCTGGATGCGCTGCAACCCGTCAGCGAGACCATCACCCAGCGCCAGGCGAGTGTGGATCAGGCCTACATCGCCTGGCAGCAGGCCGATAAGGACGTGTCCAAGGCCACATTGGTCGCGCCGATGGACGGCTTGGTGACCGCTGTGAACATCGTGGCGGGCGCGAACGCCAATTCCGGCGCAGCAGCGGTGCAGATCGCCGACTTTGCCGAGCCGATCTTCGTGGTGAATATTGACGAGGCCGACCTGGGTTCGGTGCAGATTGGGCAGAACGCGCGCGTGCGCTTGCAGACCTATCCCGATCAACAGATTCCGGCCAAAGTCACCTCGATCTCGCCCATCGGCACCACAAGCAGCGGCATCACCACCTATCAGGTCAAGCTAACCATCCCGCGCTCAAGCGACACGCCCAACATTCTGTTGAACATGAGCGGCACGAGCGAAATCGTGACCACGCAGATCAACGATGCGATCCTGGTGCCAAGCGGCGCGCTGGTCGAGAGCGGCGAAGGCAACGCCAGGGAATACAGCTTGCTGGTCGAGCGTGGCAACGGCCAACCGCAATCGGTGCGGGTCACGATCGGCGAGCGCAGCGGGAGCAAGGTGCAGATTCTGACCGGCATCAGCGCGGGCGACGTGATTGTGTATACGCCGGCTGCGTCGAGCGCGACCGGCGCGCAGACGACTCAGCAGCAGCAAGGTGGCTTTGGCCCGCCGGCTGGCGCACCGCTGCCCGCACCGTAGTGGCCCTCACCCCAACCCTCTCCCGCCGAGCGGGAGAGGGGGAGGATGAACATGATCGAACTCAAGAACATCACCAAGGCCTACCAGATGGGCGACCAGACTATCCGCGCGCTGGACGATGTCAGCCTGACCATCAAGGACGGCGAATATGTCGCCATCATTGGGCCGAGCGGCAGCGGCAAGAGCACGCTGATGAACGTGTTGGGATGTCTGGACAACCCGTCATCGGGCCAATACCTGTTGAACGGCAAGGACGTGAGCAAGCTGCGTGATGACCAGTTGGCCGACGCGCGCAACAAGAACATCGGCTTCGTCTTCCAGCGCTTCAACCTGATGGGCCGCATGAGCGCGCTGCGCAATGTGGAGATGCCGGCCCGCTACGGCGGAGCAAACAGCCGCAAGCGCAAGCAGCAGGCCGTAGAGGCGCTCACGGCCGTCGGCCTGGGCGACCGGGTGAATCACAAGCCGGTCGAACTATCGGGCGGCCAGCAACAACGCGTGGCGATTGCGCGCGCGCTGGTGAATCAGCCCAACATCCTGCTGGCCGACGAGCCCACCGGGGCGCTGGACAGCAAGACCGGCAAAGACATTTTGGATTTGTTTGAGCAGTTGCACCGCGAGCGCGGCATCACCCTCATCGTGGTGACGCACGATCCCAGCGTGGCCAAGCGGGCCGACCGCGTGATCTCGATCCGCGATGGCCGCATCGAGAGCGACATTGCCACCGGCGTCGCGCACGCTCATGCCAATGCCAACGGCCGCGTCCAAGTGGTTCACGAGCCAATGATGGCGGCTGAGACGGTGCTGGTAGGCGTCGTTGTCGCCGAAACAGCACCGATGAACGGCGCTGGCCGAGCACAGACGCGACAACGCGAAGGCGCAGCTGCCCTGACCACGCGAGACGTCGCCCCAAGCGGCGTGATACAGGAGAGTGCACACATGGAAATGACAAATACAGCAACTGTGACTGCGGCGCAGCCGACACCGGCATCAGCGCCAATGGAACAGCACCCACCCTCAACCCCGACCGCAAAGCCACAACGCATGCCCGGCCGGCAAGTGCTAAAGCGCGGCCTGATCGCTGTGGCTGTTGCGGTAGTGGTGAACATGATCCTCGGCCTGGCCTTGGGCGCGGTGCTGCCGTTCGCCAACCGGCTGCCGATGTTCTCGCCCATCCCGATTGCGCTGTTCACGGCGCTGTTTGGCCTGATCGGCGTGGGCGTGTTTGCGCTCATCAACCGCCTCGCCAAAAGGCCGGTTCGGCTGTTCCGCTGGGTCGCCGTCGGGGCGCTGGTGCTGTCGTTCGTGCCCAACATTCTGATGATCTCGAACCCGGCCATGCTGCGCCAGATGATGGGTGGGCCGGGTGGTTTTGGGCCGAACGCGCCGCAAGGCGGCTTTCCTGGCGGCGCTCCTCCTGGTGCAGGACAAGGGCAGTTCCAGGGCAACGCTCAGGGCGGCTTCCCCGGCGGACAGCAACCTGGACAGGGCCAAGGTCAAGGCAATCGCGGCGTGCCGGGGCTTGGGCCATTTGGCGCGGCCGTGGGCGGCAACAATGCGCAGGGTCAGCGCGGTCCAGGCGGGGCTGGCTTCCTGGCCATCCCTGTGGTCGCGTTGATGCTGCTGCACGTGGTCGCGTTTGGAATCATCGTCGGCGTGCTCACACGCCGGACGGGTGGCACCACCGGCCCGCAATTGAGCGCGAGTGGATTGACATAAACAGTAATCAGTAATTGGTAATTGCACGAGTCGCACATCTCCAATTACTGATTACCAATTACCACTCACCAATCACAGCACCAGCAACATCATGAATTTACTAGAGATCTTCCGCACCGCGATCGAGAGCCTATCGGCCAACAAGCTGCGCACGGCGCTCACGATGCTGGGCGTCATCATCGGCGTCGGCTCGGTCGTCACGCTGTTGGCCATCGGCACCGGCGTGGGCAACAACATCACCAGCCGCATCCAGAGCAACGGCACGAACATCCTGACCATTCAGCCGGACAATCGCGCCAGTTCGACCGCGCGGCTGACGGCCAAAGACGTGGAGGCGCTGGCCGAGGTGCCGCAGTTGAAGGCGGTGGTGCCCAGCGTGACCGGTAACTCCCGCGTCGTCGCCGGGCTGGAGTCGCAGTCAGCCTCGATCAATGGCACGCTGCCATCCTATTTCGAGGCGCGCAGCCTGACCATCAACGATGGCGACCTGTTCACCGCAGATGATTCGGATGCCCGCAAGCGCGTGGCGGTGCTGGGTGCGACCATCGCCGAGGAACTCTTCCCCGACGGCGACGCCATCGGCGAGACGATCCTGATCGCCAACGTGCCGTTCAAGGTCAGCGGCGTGTTGAAGGCATCCGGCACCTCCTTTGGCGCCAGCCCGGACGACAGCGTGTTTGTGCCGCTGGCGGTAGCGCAGGAGAAGCTCTTCCCACAGCGCAACGGCGGGCTTTACAGCATCTCCAGCATCATCGCAGTGCTGCGCTCCGAAGACGAAAGCGCCGCTGCACAGACGGCCATCAGCGCTGTGCTGCGCGAGCAACACGGGTTGGAGGCCAGCCAGGCCGATGACTTCCGCATCTTCAATCAGGCCCAACTGGCCGAGACGCTCAACAGCGTGTCGGCGACGCTGACGGCGTTCCTGGGCGCAATCGGCGCGATCTCACTCATCGTCGGCGGCATCGGCATCATGAACATCATGCTGGTGAGTGTGACCGAGCGCACCCGCGAGATCGGCGTGCGCAAGGCCATCGGCGCGCGGCGCGGCTCGATTCGGCTGCAATTTCTGATCGAGGCGCTGACGGTGACGGTGATCGCGGGTTTGATCGGCATCGGCATCGGCGTGGGTATTTCCGCCCTGGTGGCCAGCACCGGAGCGATTACCCCCGAAGTCAGCATGACGACCATCGCAATCGCCTTCGCAGTGTCGGTGTTGATTGGGGTGATCTTCGGGCTGTATCCGGCCTGGCGCGCCAGCCTGCTCTCGCCGGTCGAGGCGCTGCGATACGAGTGACCGGTTACAACGCAAAGCGCAAAGCGTAAAACGTATAACGTGAATCGTTGCGTTTTATGCTTTGCGTTTTGCGCGTCAGGCGTTACCCTACGCGGCACTCATCATGACCGAAGTCATCCGGCTGCTTCGCTTTAGCCTGATTCTGCGCGTCGCCATAGCCATCCTGGTCGCGCTCATGGTTGGCATGGTGAACGGCAACAACTTCGCCATCAGCCTGGCCGTGGCGTTGCCCAGTCTTGCCTTGCTGGCGTTGACGTTTATTGGCCCGGCGCGTGGCTGGGTCAACCCAGGATTCGTCAACGGCATGCTGGCGGCGGCGATTGTGGCGCAAACGATGGAGGAGGTTGCCATGCGCCTGCTGCTGCGCGCGAATGTGTTTAGCACGCCGGATGCTACCGACCTGCCGCGTGGCCCGCGCGGGCCGGTCGAGTTGCTGGTGTCGCGAGGTTTGTTCGGCGGGGCGTTGCTAACGGCTGTGCCGGCTGTGCTAGGCGCATGGCTCAGCGGCAAGCGCGGCGCGCTGCCGTGGGCGGCATTTGCCGTCGCCGTCACTGCGCTCGGTGAATTGGTCACCGCTTTCCCAAACTTCTCCGCCATCCGGTTCATCACCGGGCCGGTGGTGGCGCAGGGCGTGGCCGTGGCCGTGCTGGCCTATTTCGTCGGCTCGCTGGCCGATCAACAGCGCGCCGAGCAACGCCAGCTTGAACAGGCCAACCGCCAACTGGCCGAGCAGGGGCGTGTGCGCGAACAACTGGCCGCCTCGCGCGAGCGCATGCGCCTCTCGCGCGACCTGCACGACACGCTGGCCCACACGCTGGCCGGGCTGATCGTGCAACTCAAGGCCATCGGCATGCTTCTGGATAAGCAACCCGAGGCCGCCAAACGCGAAGTCTTGAAGGCGGAGGGCGCGGCCAGACAGGGGTTGGATGACACGCGGGCGGCTATCGGCGACCTGCGCGCCACCATGGTGCGCGATCTGGGGTTGAGCGGCGCATTGCAGCGCCAGGTGCAGACGATGAATGAGCGCGGCACGACGCGCGCCTCCTTTCAACACATTGGCGATGAGCCGGCATTGAGTGATACCGAGGCTGAAGGATTGTTCCGCATTGCACAGGAGGCGCTGAATAATGTGCAGCGGCACGCCGGCGCGTCGCAGGCGTCGGTCACGCTCGAATCGTCGCCCTCGGCCGCCGATCCCGAATTGCGCCGGGTGACGATTGTGGTCGTGGACGACGGCGTAGGCTTTGACGCGAACACACTGGATGACAGCCGCTTTGGGTTGCGCGGCATGCGCGAACGGGCCGAAGAATTGGGCGCACACCTGCGCGTGGACAGCGCGGCTGGCCGGGGCACGGCAGTCAGCGTGATGCTGAACGGCAAGGCATAGCGCGAGCGCGATGCGTTGGTCATGTCGTGGCCCCTACAATCAACGCCCATGAGTGACGTGCTCATCCGCCTGATGATCGCCGATGACCAGGAGATCATCCGCCAGGGGTTGACCATCATCCTGGACAGCCAGAGCGACATGCGCGTGGCCGGTCAAGCCGAGGATGGCCAACAGGCGGTGGCGATGGCGCGCGCACTGCGGCCGGACGTGATCCTGATGGACATCAAGATGCCGCGCATGAACGGCATCCAGGCCACGCGCATCATCACGCGTGAGTTGCCGGACACGCAGGTCATCATCCTCACCACCTATGACAGCGACGACTGGGTGTTCGATGGCGTTCGCGCGGGCGCGCAAGCCTATCTGCTCAAGGACGCCAGCACCGAGGCATTGACGGCGGCGATTCGGGGTGTGCATCGGGGCGAATCGCAGCTCGACCCGGCCATCGCCCGAAAAGTAATGGACGAGTTCCGGCGCATGAGCGGGGCTGGAACGGATACGACGGAGGCGCGCCAGGGTGCATCGTTGCAAGGCACCGCGCCGCCCATCGAAGAGTTGACCGAGCGCGAGATGGACGTGCTGTCGCTCGTGGCGCAAGGCATGAGCAACAAAGACATCGCTGCGACGCTGTTTCTGAGCGAGGGCACGGTCAAGAACTACGTCAGCACCATCATGTCCAAGTTTCATGCCAACGACCGCACCCAGGTTGTGGTGCGGGCGTTGAAAGAGGGCCTGGTGAAGCTGTGATCGCAGGCCGCATGAGACAATTTGCGCATGGCAAAGCAATACAAGACCGCACCCGCGATGGTGATTGACCCCAACAAGAAATACAAGGCGCGCATGAAGACGAGCAAGGGCGATGTCGTGATCGAGCTGTTCGCCGACAAAGTGCCGACGACCGTCAACAACTTTGTGTTTCTGGCGCGCGATGGGTATTACGATGGCACGACCTTTCACCGCGTGATCAAGGACTTCATGGTGCAGGGCGGCGATCCGACCGGCACCGGCCGCGGCGGCCCCGGCTATCAGTTCAAAGACGAGTTTGGGCCGAACCTCAAGCACAGCGGCCCCGGCATTTTGTCCATGGCCAACGCCGGGCCAAACACCAACGGCAGCCAGTTCTTCATCACACACACGGCCACGCCGTGGCTGGACGGCAAGCACGCCGTGTTTGGCAAAGTGGTCGAGGGCATGGATGTGGTCAACGCCATCCCCGAGCGCGACCCCGGCCGGGCCAAGCAGCCGGGCGAGTCACTCATCAGCGTCGAGATCATTGAGGAGTAAAGGCTTCGTCCGCTGTGCCAGCTTCGAAACAGCGGACACTTCTCTTTTCAGCGCCTCTTTGGTTTCTTCCATTTCGGCCCGGATCGTATCTTTGTGAGTGTGCTTTGTCCGGCGACATAGGCCGTGATGAACTTCGTCGCAATACACCTCGAAATTCATGGCACACGCCTACCCAAACTATCCAAACCGCTGCTTGATATACACGCCCATCTCGCTTGGCGAGAGCGATGCGGTGGACGCGCCGGCCCGAATAAAGAACTCTTCGTCTGTTCCCGACTTCATGTAGACCGGCGCGCCGCTTGGGGCGCACGCCACCACCAGCACGCGCTTGCCTCGAAGATCCTCGAACTGAAGGTTGACGTTGAGCATCGAACTAGCGCCCAGCTTGGCCTTGATCAAGTTCGTGAGGTGGAGATTCATCTTGTCTTCATTCGGAAACTTGTCGGCCTCCAGCCCCAGCGCCGTGCCGGAATCGTCCACGCCGATCACCAGCGTCCCACCGTCGCGCGAGTTTAGAAAGGCGGCGATGGTCTTCAGCACCGCATGCTCCATCTTCGCATCGGTCTGGCCGGTGTGCAGATTCGCGCGTAGCGTGGACTTGAACTCGACCGTATTGCCTTCGCCCGCCGCCACGATCTGCTCGATGGTTGGCTTGGCGGCATTGGCGTTGGCCTGGATGGCATCGAAGATTTCTTTCGCCAGGATCGGCAGCGCTGCCCCCTGAAACGCACCATCTTCCATATAACGCGTGACGATGCTGTCGTTCTCGCCCAGCCGCTCGACCATCAAGTTTTCGAGCAGCTTCTTGACGCCGAATTGGAACTTGTCCAATGGGTTCGACAGCGCCGTGTCTATGACGTTGCGGTTGTTGATCGCTTTCTCCTTGATCTGCTCGAAGAACAACCGGTCGGCCTCGGTGAATTGGGTGCCGAAGCGTTCGTTTAGCACTTGGATGATCTCGGATAGCGCCGCCTTCTCGTCCTTGGCCTTGCGCGTCCCAACGTCTGTCGGGCTTTTCACTGACGCAGGCTCGCCGTCGCGCAACGCGATGCCGCCATCGAAGATACGCTGAAGCCGGTAGTATTGCAGCCCGATGGTGTCGCCCAGGTCCAACCGCTCGGTGTCGCGGTCGAGCGGCAGGTGCGGCAACAGAAACCGCCCGAAGCTGTAGAGCATCTCTTGGGCAGGGTCGCCATACGGCATGATCTGGCTGAGAAACGCATACAGGCGCACGTAGCCAGTCAACTTGTCGCGGAAGTCCGCGCGACGCTGGTCGTCCAACGCCTTGAAGCGGTCTACGGCCGGCTGCAAGTGCTTTTGCAATTCGGCGTGATCGGCCGCCGACTGTTGCGCGACCGGCTTGTAGAACACCTGCGCAAACGCTTCGACCTCGCTGCCGTAATACACCTGCGTCGCGTCCAACTCGTGCTTCATCGTCTCGAGTTGGTGCGGGTCGGAGTTCGCCTCCAGGTTCGTCGCGTCGTAATACGGCTTGAAGGCGCGGTAAATGTCCTCGGCCTCGTTCACGAAATCCAACACAAACGGCGCCTCTTTGCCAGGCACCTTGCGGTTCAACCGCGAGAGCGTCTGCACCGCCTGCACGCCGTCCAGGCGCTTGTCCACATACATGGCGCACAGCAGTGGCTGGTCGAAGCCGGTCTGGTATTTGTTCGCCACCAGCAGCACCTGGTAATCCGGCGACGCAAATCGCTCCGGCAATTGCTTCTCGCCGATCGGCTTGCCCGTCACCACATCGGTGTTCATGCCCGGCTCGGTGTAGTCCAAACCGCTGTCGGGGTCTTTGACCGTGCCGCTGAAGGCCACCAGCGGGCGGATATTGGTGTAGCCCTGCGCCGAGATGTAGCGCTGGAACGCCTGCATGTAGCGCACGGCGTGCAGCCGCGACGAGGTGACGACCATGGCCTTGGCCCGCCCGCCCAAGCCGCTCTGCACCTTCTGCCGGAAGTGCTCGACCATCACCTCGGTCTTCTGCTCGATGTTGTGCGGGTGCAGGCTCATGAACTTGGCCAGGGCGAGGGCCGCCTTGCGCTTGGGCAGGTTGGGGTCGTCCTCGGCCGCCTTCACCAGCTTGTAGTAGGTGTTGTAGGTGGTGTAGTGCGTCAGGACGTCGAGGATGAAACCCTCCTCGATGGCCTGGCGCATGCTGTAGAGGTGAAACGGCTCCGGCAGCCCGCCCGGCCCGACGCGGCCAAACAGCTCCAGCGTCTTGCCCTTGGGCGTGGCCGTGAAGGCGAAGAAGCTGAGGTTGGGTTGCCGCCCGCGCGATTGCAACACCTGGTTCAGGCCGTCTTCCCAATCCGGCCCGTCCTCGCCATCGCTCAGCCGCCCCTGCC
>Ga0224722_1001497_pt1 | contig 12895 bp, 12 predicted proteins | sample Balambano_FR1_Me_FD_161646 | JGI IMG/M metagenome (GOLD analysis project Ga0224722, IMG submission 161646) | Freshwater sediment microbial communities from Lake Towuti, South Sulawesi, Indonesia - Balambano_FR1_MetaG | ecosystem: Environmental > Aquatic > Freshwater > Lake > Sediment | place... | reverse complement strand
GAGCGGGGGCTTCGGACCACGCTTCTTAATTTCCCGTTCACGGGCATTGGTGGTGGGCGGGGCAGTCCCCTCCTCCACACAGACCGTGATATGGCTGGTGCGCTTTAGGATGCGGTAGGCACGACCTTGAGCGCGAGGACGAACCCGCTTCATTGTCGGTCCCACATCCACAAAACACCGGGAGATTTTCAGATAATCGGTCTTCATCCCATGGTTTTCTTCGGCATTTGCTACCGCAGAGCGAAGCACATTAGCGATTTCGTCGGCGGCATGGTTTTGTGTGAAGCGCAGAATATCTAACGCCTCTTGGGCATACTTGCCACGAATGGTATCCATGACAAAGCGTACTTTGCGCGGAGCCATCCGCACAAATTTTGCTGTGGCTTTTGCTTCCATTTGTCCTTCTCTATCCCTTCTTACTTTCGCATCTTCGAGGACTGCCCGGTTCCTCCGGCGTGTCCTTTGAAGGGTCGAGTCAGAGCAAATTCGCCAAGTTTATGACCAACCATGTTCTCGGTAATGAATACCGGAACGTGCTTTTTGCCGTCATGCACTGCGAGAGTATGCCCGATAAAATCCGGGAAGATTGTCGAACGCCGGGACCACGTTTTAATGATACGTTTTTCGCCCCGGAGGTTCATATCTTCAATTTTTTTTAGTAGTTTGGGGTCTGCATATGGACCCTTCTTCAAAGATCGTCCCATAAATCACTCCTGATACGGAACCCCGTATCGTTCCTATGCCCCGTTCCCGAAGTTATTGTAGTTCCCCTCGGTTGGGAGCGTGGTCAGGGCAGTTTCCTGCCCTGCCAACATGGACGCTATTTATTGCGCCGCTTGACGATATATTTGTTCGTAGACTTGTTGCGCCGGGTCTTGTAGCCCAGTGCGAGGACACCAGTTGCGGAAACCGGTCCCTTCTTACGTCCTACAGGGGATTGACCTTCCCCTCCACCGTGTGGGTGGTCTCGCGGGTTCATTGCGACCCCACGAACGTGCGGACGGCGACCCTTCCATCGGTTCTTTCCTGCCTTACCCACGGTTTCATTCTCATGCTCCAGGTTCCCCACCTGTCCCACCGTTGCACGGCAGACTAAGAGAACACGGCGCATCTCCCCGGAAGGCAGACGCAAGAGAGCGTACTTGTCTTCCTTCGCCATCAACTGTGCAGAGGCTCCGGCAGACCGCACCATTTGACCGCCACGCCCCGGATGAAGTTCCACATTGTGAACCAGTGTACCCACCGGGATATTGGCAATCGGAAGAGCATTACCGGGTTTGATGTCGGCTTTCTCACCGTTGGCAACGATATCTCCCACTTTCAGTCCCACAGGGCAGAGGATGTATCGCTTTTCGCCATCCTCATACTGCACCAGAGCGATGCGACAGGTGCGGTTCGGGTCGTATTCGACAGCAATAACAGTTGCTTTTATCCCATCTTTGACTCGCTTGAAGTCAATGATGCGGTACATCCGCTTGTTGCCGCCCCCGTGGTTACGGACGGTCATCTTACCACGGTTATTACGTCCTGCCGTCTTTTTAATTGGAACGGTCAGGCTCTTCTCCGGCTTGCTCTTAGTGATTTCCTCATACGTAGGAATCACCATAAAGCGTCGTCCCGGCGAGGTAGGTTTATACTTTCGTACTGGCATAGTTTACTTTTATACCCCCTCGAAGATTTCGATAGACTGTCCCTCAGCGAGGGTAATGATTGCCTTTTTGTAGGTCGGGGTCTTACCGACATGGATTCGACCTGCCCCACGGAACCGCTTCGTGCGTCCCTTGACATTGATGGTGTTCACATCGGTCACGGTGAGGGGTTCCCCTTCCGGGGTGGTAAACAGCAGTTCAATTGCTTGACGAATCTGAATCTTGTTTGCTTCGCGATGCACCACGAAAGCGTAGCGATTCTGACCGTTCAAGCCTAACGCCTTTTCAGTAATCAGGGGGCGTTCAATCACGTTATATAAATCAGGCATTATTCGTCCCCTTCCGTTTCTCCGGTTGACGCTTTCGCCACAACGACCTTGCCATCATTCCATGTCGCATCAATCTTTTCGGCGGCGGCACGAGTGATAAGCACGATTCCCCCATCCACGACATCACGGGTGGAGAACTGCGGTGCAACGCGCACGGTGACATTTGCGATATTGCGAAGCGATTTCCAGGTGACTTCCTGATGCTCTTCGACAATCACCAACACCTTTTTGGCATTGGGAACGATTTCGCCAATAAATGCCGCCGCGATTTTTGTCGAGATGGCTCCTTCGAGCGGAATCTGGTCTATGATAATCAGTTCGCCATCTGCCAGTTTCGCTGACAGTGCCGAGCGAATGGCTTGTCGTCGCATCTTCTTCGGCAAGGAGTGCGATAGGTCACGCGGGTGCGGACCGTGGGCAACGCCCCCTTTGCGCCAGTGTGGTGCTGTGGTCGTTCCCTGCCGGGAGCGTCCTGTTCCTTTTTGGCGGAACGGCTTTTTGCCTCCCCAATCCATATCGCCGCGTGTCTTGGTATTGCGCGTATCTTGTCGTGAATTTTCCAGTTCGGCGCGTACTGCTTGGTGCATGAGCGGGATATTTCGCGTCGCGCCAAAAACGCGCTCAGACAGGGAAACTTCCCCGGCTGTCCCGCCGCCCTTTGTTTTAATTGCCACTGTTGGCATCGTTTTTTCTCCGCATCAGTAAACAAGCCCGTATACAATGTCAGCCGTACACCACAAAGCGTGGTTGAGGATTCAGCCTTCGCACGGGCAAGGGGTCGCAAATTGCACTAACTGGCGCAGTCCCGATAGGACGCGACCCCATACGATGTAAAAGAAGTTCGCTTACTTCTTCTTCGAGGAGCGTTGTACCTCTTGGCGTTGCTTAATCTTCTCGGCACGGTGTGCTTTACGCAAGACTAGCAGACCACCATTTGCTCCCGGTACGGCTCCTTTGACAAGAATATAGTTCTCGTCCAGATTGATAGCAACCACCTTTAGACCTTGTTGGGTCACTTGCTCGTTCCCCATGTGACCCGGTTTGCGCGTTCCTTTGAAGGTACGAGCGGCATCGGTTGCCCCGGAGGATTGTGGTTTTCGGTGAATCATCGAACCGTGAGTCATCGGACCCCCACGGAAGTGATACCGCTTCATCGCACCGGCAAAGCCTTTTCCCTTGCTAATCCCGGTAACACGAATCTTTTCGCCTACCGCGAAGATGTCCGCCTTTATCTCTTCGCCTACTGCCACTGCCGAGCCGTTTTGCAGTTCAAACTCTTTGAGATACCGCTTAGGCATCACTCCGGCTTTCGCCAAGTGTCCTTGCTCAGGGCGGGTCAATCGCCGCACTTCCACATCTTCATAGGCAAGCTGAACGGCGGAATAGCCATCGTTATCCACGCTACGTACTTGGGAAACCGTGTTCGGTTCCACCGAGATAACCGTTACGGGAATAACGCGCTTACCTTCATCATCAAAAATTTGTGTCATCCCGACTTTTTTGCCGAGAATCCCTTTTACAGACATACCAACCTCCACGGCGCACCTGGGGATAGCGTGTACCCGAAGGCACAAGGCTTCCTTGCGTGACGCGGTTTTCGTTTCTTGTTACAGTTTGATTTCGATGTCTACCCCTGACGGTAGGTCAAGGCGCATCAACGCATCAATGGTCTTGGGTCCGGGGCTTAGGATGTCAATCAGACGCTTGTGCGTCCGCATCTCGAAATGCTCCATGGACTCTTTGTCAATTGTGGCATTACGTTGGACGGTGAAGATTTTTCGCTCCGTCGGAAGTAACACCGGTCCGGAGATACGCGCACCGGTACTTCGGGCGGTATCCACGATTTTCTCTGCGCTCTGGTCGAGGATTCGATGGTCGAACGCTTTGAGTCGAATTCGTACTTTGTTGTCTTTCCGCATTATGTCTGGTTAACCTTATAGCGTCTCTTTTCGAGGACGCGAAAAAACGGAGCCGCCTGACAGCCAAGCGGCTCCGTCTGATACCTACGCAATCACTTTAGCGACTACTCCCGCACCCACCGTGTGACCACCCTCACGAATCGCGAAACGAAGACCCTCTTCCATCGCTATCGGAGCTATCAACTCCGCCGTTATCGTCACATTGTCACCCGGCATAATCATCTCAACACCTTCCGGCAAATTGAGACTACCCGTCACATCCGTCGTCCGAAAGTAGAACTGAGGACGATACCCGTTGAAGAAAGGCGTGTGACGACCACCCTCCTCCTTAGACAAAATATAAACCTCCGCCTCAAACTTCGTATGCGGCTTGATAGAACCCGGCTTAGCCAACACCTGACCACGCTCTATCTTGCTGCGGTCAACACCACGAAGCAAAATTCCCGCGTTGTCACCCGCCTCCACATACGTCAACGTCTTGCGGAACATCTCCATCGAGGTCGCAACCGTCGTCGCCGTGTCCTTCAAACCCACTATCTCCAGTTGCTCACCCGCCTTGAGTTGACCACGCTCCACACGACCCGTCGCAACCGTACCACGACCCGTTATCGTAAACACATCCTCCACCGGCATCAAGAAAGGCAAGTCCTTCGGACGCTCCGGGGTCGGAATATAACTATCCACCGCCTCCATCAACTTCAGAATCGCAGGTTCCCCAATCTCCTCCTGAGAACCAGAGAGTGCTTCCGTCGCCGAACCAATGATAATCGGCGTGTCATCCCCCGGAAACTCATACTTGGAGAGAAGTTCGCGCACCTCAAGTTCCACCAACTCCAACAGTTCCGGGTCATCCACCATGTCTGCCTTGTTCAAAAAGACAACGATGTAAGGAACCCCAACCTGTCGTGCCAGCAGAATATGCTCCCGTGTCTGGGGCATCGGACCATCGGCAGCGGACACCACCAGAATGGCTCCGTCCATCTGTGCCGCTCCGGTAATCATGTTCTTGATGTAGTCGGCGTGACCGGGACAGTCCACATGGGCGTAGTGCCGTTTGTCGGTTTCGTACTCGACGTGTGCGGTATTGATGGTGATACCGCGCTCTTTTTCTTCGGGAGCGGCATCAATGGCTTCGTAAGCCATGGCTTTTGCTTTTCCCTGCTTGGCAAGGACGGTGGTAATGGCTGCCGTCAGTGATGTTTTTCCGTGGTCAACGTGTCCAATCGTCCCGATGTTCACGTGCGGTTTGTCACGGCTAAACGCTTCTTTTCCCATGGTATAAACCCTAAATCGCTTTCTTGAGTTCTTTCCGAATTCGGTATTGTTTTATCAAGGTAGGTCGCCACTTCGGTTCTGAAATGACGTTGGGTTCAGAGAACCCGTGCATTATATCATACTCGTCTATCTTGGCAAGTTTCCTCGCCAAGCGTTCTGGAATTGGGGCAGTCGCGGTTTTTCCACGACCACCCCTGAAATCCTCGGACTACCTGAACTCCTCGGACGAACCGATGAATCCTACTTAGTCTTCGCTGGACTTCACACGCCCGGAGTTCTTCGCCATAATCTCTTCGGCAACGTTTCGCGGCACATCCTCATAGTGCGACGGTTCCATCGTTGAGGACGCACGTCCCTGTGTCATTGAGCGCAGGGTGGTTACATAACCGAACATCTCTGCGAGCGGAACCTTTGCCTTAACGACACGGGTTCCTCCGGCTCCGACTTCCTGACCTTCAATCAGACCACGGCGGCGGTTCAAGTCCCCGATAACGTCTCCGAGGAACTGTTCCGGGGTCACGACTTCCACTGCCATAATCGGTTCCATAATGACCGGCGTTGCTTTTCGCAGTGCCGAGCGAATCGCCATACGACCCGCCTCACGGAACGAGATTTCGTCCGAGTCTACATCATGGTAGGAGCCATCCACGCAGAAAACCTTCACATCCACTACCGGGAACCCGGCAAGGACTCCACTATGGAGGGCATCTTGAATACCCCGGTCTACCGCCGGAATGTATTCACGGGGAATCGCTCCCCCGACAACCTTGTTGACAAACTCGTACCCTGCGCCCGATTCGTTCGGTTCGATTTCGATGGTACAGTCACCGAACTTACCACGACCACCGGTTTGTTTCTTGAACAGACCTTGCGCTCGTGCATTCCCGCGAATGGTTTCACGGTAAGCGACCTGCGGTTGCCCCTGATTGGCTTCGACCTTGAACTCACGTTTCATACGGTCAACGATGATTTCCAAGTGCAACTCACCCATCCCTCGGATGATGGTCTGACCCGTATCTTGGTCGGTATACATCTTGAAGGTCGGGTCTTCTGCTGCCAATCGGGAGAGGGCAACACCCATCTTATCTTGGTCGGTTTTGGTTTTCGGTTCGATGGACATTTCGATAACCGGTTCGGGGAACGACATGGACTCCAGAACAATCGGAGCCTTTTCGTCGCTCAGAGTATCTCCCGTGGTGGTATCGGAAAGCCCTACTGCCGCCGCAATATCTCCGGCGTATACCGTGTCAATTTCCTGACGCTTGTTGGCGTGCATCTGTAGCAGGCGACCAATGCGCTCCTTCTTGCCCTTTGTCGAGTTGTAGACATACGAGCCTTTGTCGAGTGTACCAGAGTACACCCGGAAGAAGGTCAAGTTTCCGACGTGCGGGTCGTTTGCCAACTTAAAGGCGAGTGCAGAGAACGGTGCAGAGTCGGATGGTTCTCGGCTGTCCGGTTGCTCGGAATCGGGGTTGGTTCCTTCAATCGAAGGTACATCCACCGGAGACGGCAGGTACAGCAGAACCGCGTCCAGCATCGGTTGCACACCTTTATTCTTGAATGCCGAGCCACAAATCATCGGGACGAGTTTCATCTCGATGGTTCCCTTGCGGAGGGCGGCTTTAATCTCATCGTTTGAGATGGCTTCCCCACCGAGGAACTTCTCAATCAGATTGTCATCCACTTCGGCGATGGCTTCCAAGAGTTTTTCGCGCCATTCATTGGCTTGGTCGCGCAGATGTTCGGGAATTTCGGTAATATCCGGTGCTTTCCCAAAGTCATCGTTGCGATACACCACGGCTTTCATCTCCACGAGGTCTACGACACCCACGAAGTCGGCTTCAGCACCAATCGGGATTTGAATGGCGACTGCATTTGCCCCAAGTCGTTCGCGTACCTGCTTGTAGACATTGAAGAAATCGGCTCCCATGCGGTCCATCTTGTTGACAAACGCAATCCGCGGAACCTTGTACTTGGTGGCTTGTCGCCAGACGGTTTCCGATTGGGGTTGCACCCCGGCTACCGCACAGAAGACTGCTACCGCCCCATCCAGAACCCGCATCGAGCGTTCGACTTCCACAGTAAAGTCTACGTGACCGGGAGTATCAATAATATTGATACGTACCCCACCGTGGTCAGGACGGGTATCGCGTGCGCCATCGGCTCCCTTTTCGGGGTGCGGTTGCAAGCCCCAGAAACAGGTGGTTGCCGCCGAAGTGATGGTGATACCGCGTTCGCGCTCCTGCTCCATCCAGTCCATGGTGGCAGAGCCTTCATGGACTTCACCGATTTTGTAGTTTACACCGGTATATAGGAGGATGCGTTCTGTCGTTGTGGTCTTACCAGCATCAATGTGAGCCGCAATACCAATATTGCGGGTATTCGCCAGACTGTATTCTCTTGCCATAGTTTTCTATCGCCTCCGTATCATCCTATTTGTGTATTCGCTCGGTTCGCCTGAAGCGTTCCCCCACGAAGACACCGGTGCAATGGTATTTGCTCCCCAATTCTCCTAGAACGTTACGGTTGCGCCTCTCAGCATAGATGCGTTTGGGAACAGCCGAAGCCGTTGTTGCATCTGAATTCGGGCATAAAAAGTGCCGCAACGTTATATCATAGTAGACCCCGTTGCGGCGAGGAGATTCGGGAGAGTAGTATCGGTCTCCCGGTTCCTCACTGCACGGGTACTATGGTGTCCCAACGCAGTGAGGAGCAGTGACGTGTTCTGTCTTACCAGTTCTGTCTTGTCTGCGTTAGAAACGGTAGTGGGAGAAAGCCTTGTTGGCTTCTGCCATTTTGAAACCTTCTTCTCGGCGACGCACTGCGCCTCCGGTTCCGTTTGCCGCATCAATCAGTTCGGCGGTCAGTTTTTCCACCATTGAGCGTCCGTTGCGTCGTCGCGCAAAGGTCACTAACCAGCGGATACCGAGAGCCATACGCCGTTCGGGGCGGACTTCAACGGGAACTTGATAGGTCGCCCCCCCGACACGTCGGGGCTTCACCTCAATCGCGGGCATCACACGCTTCAGGGCTTCCTGAAACACCTCGATGCCGGGTCTCCCCGTTCGGGATTCAATTGCGTCCATTGTGGAGTAAAAAATACGTTCCGCAACAGACTTCTTACCATCTACCATCATCCGGTTGATAAACCGGGTTACATCCCGACTGTTAAAGAGCGGGTCTGGGGTGATAGCGCGTTTTGGCGCGGGTCCCTTTCGTGGCATATTTTAGTCCTTATACCTTACTTCTTTCCTTTGGTAGGAGCCGCCGCCTGACCGGGCTTGGGCTTCTTCGTTCCATACTTCGAGCGGCTGGACTTGCGGTCTTTGGTTCCCTGCGAGTCTAACGCGCCGCGAACGATGTGATAGCGAACACCCGGCAAATCCTTCACACGACCACCACGAATCATAACCACACTGTGTTCTTGAAGGTTATGCCCGATGCCCGGAATGTACGCGGTAACTTCGATGCCGTTGGTGAGTCGGACACGAGCAACTTTCCGTAGCGCGGAGTTCGGTTTTTTCGGTGTCATGGTTCGGACAACGGTGCATACACCCCGCTTCTGCGGGTTACCCTTCATCGCAGGCGACTTGGACTTTTTCTCGACCTTTTTGCGCCCCTTGCGTACCAGTTGGCTAATTGTTGGCATTCGGTTCTTTCTGCTCCTGTAGGTTCTACAAGACAATTTCACTTCGACGGTCAGGCAATAAAAAACCCGCCGTATTCCTGAGACATACGCGGGGCAGGGTAAGACGTAGCAATAGATACCGTCGTCGTTTCATTCACATCGCTTCGTAGGGGAGTCTTTCCCCGCAAGCGTATCGAAATACCCCCTGCGCTCCGCAAATTCCTCTGCTGTTTCACCAACAGAAGTGGGTAAATTGAGTATGGGGAGGAAATTACCTTCCCATAAGCCTAAAGAGTATACCGGTCAGTTCTTTTCCTGTCAAGAAAAATCCTTATCCGGCATCAGATTCCTCGGTCAGATTCCGGTAGCATCCTGAGGCATCTCGCTTACTCACGCCGTTTTGGCAAATACGGTCTATTCGGCAAACAGACCTCCCAATCGGTCTTGCTCGTTATCGGGCAGAAGTTTCTCGAACTCCTCTTCGGTTAGAACCGGAATATTGAGTTCTTCCGCCTTTGCCAACTTGGAACCGGCTCCCTCTCCGGCAACTAAGTAGTCGGTCTTTTTGGAGACAGACCCCGATGCACGCCCCCCCAAGCGTCGAACTAACTCCTCAGCGTCCTCTCGGCTCCGGCGCACCAAACCGCCCGTAAAGACAAAGACCTTTCCTGCAAAGTGGTCGGAAACTGGGGCAGAACTATCTCCTTGTGCCTCGACTCCTGCCTCTTTTAACTTATGCAAGAGTTGGCGTGTCTCTTCCAGACCGAAGAATGCCGCCACCGATTCTGCCGTGGTGCGCCCGATTTCATGTATCTGCTCTATCTCATCGGCGGAGGCGGCGGCAATCCGCTCCAGAGTCCCCAACTGCTGCGCCAGTATTCCGGCTCCCCGCTCTCCCACATGACGAATCCCAAAAGCAAAAAGCAAACGTGCCAGCGTGGTCTGCTTGCGGGAAGCAATCGCACTCAGAATGTTATCCGCTAACTTATCGCCCATGCGTTCGAGCGGCAAAAGGTCGTCTTTTTTCAGGAAGAACAGGTCAGCCGGGTCACGCACTAACCCCACAGCAATTAACTGCGCGATATGTCTCTCCCCTAACCCAGCAATATCTAAAGCGTTCCGGCTAACAAAATGCTCCAATCGCGTCTGTAACTGGGCGGGGCAACCACTGCTATTGGGGCAACGGGTGACGGCTTCTCCGGCAGGTTTTACCACAGTAGTGCCGCAGGAGGGACACTCCGCAGGGAGGCGGTAAGGCATGGTTCCCACAGGTCGCTTCTCTATCACTACCCGCACCACTTCGGGGATAACCTCTCCGGCACGCTGAATCACCACGGTATCGCCGATACGAATATCTTTGCGGTCTATCTCATCCTGATTGTGCAGGGTTGCTCGGCTCACGGTCACTCCGGCAACCCCCACAGGCTTCAAAATCGCAGTCGGTGTAATTGCCCCGGTGCGCCCCACCTGCGCCACCACATCGTCAATCACTGTCTCTACCTGCATCGCCGGGTACTTGTACGCGATTGCCCAACGTGGGGCACGTGCCACTTGTCCCAGTTCGTTCTGCAATGTGATTGAATTCACCTTAATAACTACGCCATCGGTATCATAGTCCAGCGTGTTTTTTTTGCCTTCCCACGCCTCCACAAACCGGATAACCTCCTCTATATTAGTACATAGTGTTCGATGCTGATTGACCGGGACACCCCATGCTTTGTACTGCTCCAACAGCCCTTCCTGTGTCTGGGGCGTATAACCCGATGATTCTCCTACCGCATAGCAGTAGAGTTGCAGACGGCGTTTTGCCGTGATGGTGGAATCCAGTTGGCGGAGAGAGCCCGCGGCGGCATTACGGGGGTTGGCAAAGGTGGGTTCGCCGCTCGCCTCGCGTTCGCTATTGATTCGGGCAAATTCGTTGTGGGTAAGAAACACCTCTCCGCGAATCTCAATTCGTTCAGGGAGATTTGTTCCGGTTAGGCGAAGTGGTAGAGATTTGATAGTCCGTAGGTTTTGGGTGATATTCTCTCCGGTGGTTCCATCGCCTCGGGTTGCGCCTTGCACAAAGACCCCCGCTTCGTAGGTGAGGGAGACTGCCAAGCCATCTAACTTCAGTTCGCAGATATAAGCGATTGGTTCCCCCTCATTCATCCCCAGAGTACGCTTTGCCCGCTTGTCAAACTCGCGTAAATCCTCTGCGGAGAAGGCATTCCCTAAGGAGAGCATCGGGCGGCGGTGTGTCACACTCTCAAAGGCGGTGAGGGGTATTGTGCCAACACGCTGTGTTGGGGAGTCGGGAGAGATTAACTGCGGGTACTCCGCTTCAATCGCATGGAGTTCGTGTAGCAGAGCATCATATTCGGCATCACTGATAGTGGGGGAATCGTGAATATAGTAGGCGATATTGTGCTTTTCAATCTCATCGCGCAGAAATCGCGCTCGTTCGGCAGCAGGATAAATATCGGTAGGTGGTAGATGGGATTGGCTCATAGAGACTCCTTTGGACAACGGTTTCCGTTCCTCCTGCCTCAATTTCCCTTCCCTTGTTGACAAGCAGAGGAACAGCAAAGAACTCCTCAACCACCTTCTAAACCGGAATTGCACTATGAAATATGCCACATATAGCACTCAGTCTCCCTACAGAAAATTTTTTCCTTACTCGCAAAAATACGGTATTTTCAAATTACCAGTTTTCATTTTCTGTTTTTATGGATATACTCAAAATGTCCGTTAACCATGCAGGCAATTTGCGGATTCATCTGTTTCTGCAAACTCAATTGCTAAACCCATCCTGAAAAATTCGAGGTATTATCATGTTTTGTTCTACAAACCTCAAGATGTTTCGTACATTAGGAACCTCTGCGCTCGCATTTGTTGCTGTTCTGGGGTTGGCATCTGTCAGCCAAGCCAACAACACCCCAGATGTCTTTATCAAAATCAACACCAAGAACGGTGTTAACGGGAATTACTCGCTTGATGGTAATGCAAGCAGTAGCTTTGTCGGTTCGCTTTCGCTGTCGTTCTTTAACGGGTCGAACCAACCTGTCAACCTGCCTAACTATACCGACCCCTTCGATGTTTTCTGTATTGATATCGAAGATACCATCAATACCAACACCCTGTATGCTTCCTATATCAAGTCTACCAACACCTACCTTGCCCCCAACGGTTCGGCGGCGGCATGGTTATACAATAACTATGTGGATGCAGTAGTGGGGAACAACCATAAATCGGCAGGTTTACAGTTAGCCATCTGGGAAGTTCTGTACGACTGGAATGCTAACGCTATAGACTTGAACAATGGGCGTTTCAAGGTCAATAGTATTAACTCCAATGCGAAAAACTTTGCGAACCAGTATCTGACTGCATGGGTTAACAGTGGCTACAAAACCTCGGATGCCACTTGGTTCGACAACTACGGCACACAAGGTTCCGGGGCGAACCGCCGTGCAAACCTTAATGACCCCAAGCAGTCGCTCATCGGTCCGCGCCGTGTTCCCGAACCCGGCACAATGGCTCTGCTTGCCCTCGGTAGCATGGCTTTTGTCGCGGTGCGCCGACGTAAGTAGTTTGTCTCGCCGATTTGTTTTCTGAAGAAGCAAGTCTCGGAGGCAGGAGTATTCCTGCCTCCTTTTTTTTGCTTCACGTTGCCACTCCGCCAACCCTACCACTCAGCCTCACCACCCCAACCCTACCCACCACTATTGGTAAGCGGCAACCGCCATCCCAAAGTAGGTGGGGGCTTCGTAGGAGAGCAGTTCGCCCTGTAGAGGAGTATGCCCCAATGCCCCTGCCAACATCAATGCTTGCCAGTAAGCATCCACCTTCGCGGACTCCAAAAACGCCTCTGACCAATCGAGTAATCGCCCCAAGTCATTCTCTTGCACTGCCGCACAGAACGCCGCATCATGCTCCGACGATGCCGGGTCATAGCCATACGGTCCGTCGGGGTCATGGGCATGACCGAGGTCACAGGAGGCGATAAAGGCAATTCGCTTCCCAGAGTCTTGCGCGGCTTGGGCAATTGCCACTCCTGCCCGCACCAACACCTCACGCGGCAAATATCTATCCGGGGCAAGCACGACTACTTTCGGA
>Ga0224722_1001496_pt1 | contig 12895 bp, 8 predicted proteins | sample Balambano_FR1_Me_FD_161646 | JGI IMG/M metagenome (GOLD analysis project Ga0224722, IMG submission 161646) | Freshwater sediment microbial communities from Lake Towuti, South Sulawesi, Indonesia - Balambano_FR1_MetaG | ecosystem: Environmental > Aquatic > Freshwater > Lake > Sediment | place... | reverse complement strand
ATTTCGATATTTTTAAAACCTATCAATCATTCCAAGAATCTAACCTTTCTAGCCAAATCCTTGTTTCTAAACAAGTTTTTATCTGCATCACCGCCGATGGATGTGCATTCTACAGTATTTCAGATCCAACGCAACACCTTTTAAAAATTTAATGAATCGGTTGTTTTATTTTTAAACCACAATACACTCAAATTACTGATTTATATAGTTTAAAGTTATTTAATTATCTTAATAGACAGTTTCAATAATGTAAGTGTCTGTAATATAAAGACTTAATATAGATTTTGTTTTAATTATCGGCAGAAAAGCAGCTTTATTTTTATATTTAGCCATTATTTTGAGCAAATCTTTCAGCCAGAAAATCTTTCTAATATTTTATTCATGCTTAAATTTCAACCAACACAAATAAAAACAACGGTTTTGAGTCAGTCAAAACCGTTGTTTTTATGATTACAGTGAGAATCTTCCGTTAAGAAGTCGTGCCTCTCACAATATTCAGGAAGTAAAGATGACGTTCATATTGGTCAATAATGTCTTGGATTAAATCTTCTTGCGTCCAGTCCATCACATCATAGTTTTGACCGCCCTCTCGTAAAAACACTTCTGCTTGAAAGTAATTGGCTTCATCTTCATCTGATCGTCCCAACATAAAGCTTGGCGGAACGGTGGCATGCGAAATCACTTTATAGGTAAAGTTAATTTCATAGTGATGATCAACATGCAGTTGTAAGCCATGTTCAATCTCTCGGATTTCCACTTCTAAGTGACGGCGTTTAAATTCACGTTGAATACTTTCAAAAGCCTTACGGACTTGCGTGTCGATATAGTGCTGAACTTCCGCTTCAGTGTGCGGATAATGCATGATCAAACCTAAACGCTGTTGCCAACTCCGTGGCGTATTGATGGCACGTGGTGTGACTCGGGCTTCTTGAATAGCTTGCATTTTGGTGACATCCAGTTTTAAGGCTTTGAGCAAACCCCAACTCATGAATAACATGACCAATGTAAATGGCAAGGCACTCATAATAATTGAAGCTTGTAAGGCAGATAATCCTCCGACTAGAAGCAAAATAATTGCCAATACTGCCATCAACACAGTCCAGAATAATCGTTGCCATGTTGGTGAGTTTTCAGTTTTAGCAGTCAGATAGTCTGTGACCAATGCACCTGAATCAGCTGAGGTCACAAAGAAAAGCATCACCAGTACCGTAGCAAGTAAACTCATCACACCTGAAAATGGTAAATGATTCAAAAATTCAAACAAAGCCACTGATGAATCGTGCTGTACTGCTTGAATTAAGACAACATTATGTTCTTGCATAATGCTAAACAGTGCTGCATTCCCTAAAAACCCCATCCAGATAATGGTGAAACCTGTTGGAATGAGTAACACACCCACAATAAACTCACGGATGGTTCGACCTCGTGACACACGCGCAATAAACATGCCCACAAACGGCGACCATGAAATCCACCATGCCCAATAAAGAATCGTCCAACCGCCAATCCAGCCATTGGGTTGATAGGCATATAGGTTGAAAGTCATGCTAAATAAATTCGAAATATACGATCCTGTATTTTGAATCGTCGTTTGCAGCAAGTAGATACTTGGGCCCGCAATAAATACAAAGGCGAGCAATACTAAAGCCAAGATTAAATTCAGTTCTGAGAGACGCTTTACACCTTTATCAAGCCCTAAAAAAACAGATAAAGATGCTAAAGCACTCACAAAAATAATCAGGATGACTTGAACATGATTACTTTGCTCAATACCAAACAGATAATGTAGACCTGAGTTGATTTGAGTCACACCAAAACCTAAAGACGTGGCAACACCAAATACTGTTCCAATCGTTGCAAAAGTATCAATACTGTCGCCCCAAGGACCATAAATTTTCTTGCCAATAATAGGATATAAAGCGGAACGGGTTTTTAGAGGAAGATTATGTCGGTAAGCAAAATAGGCTAAGGCTAATCCGACAATGGCGTAAATCGCCCATGCATGTAATCCCCAATGGAAAAAAGTAATGCGTAATGCTTGTTGAGCCGCTGCAACACTTTCAGGATCACCACTTGGTGGACTGATATAGTGCATCACAGGTTCAGCAACACCAAAGAACATTAGACCAATTCCCATTCCTGCCGTAAATAACATGGCAAACCATGAACCATTACTGTAATCAGGTTGGCTATGATCGGGTCCTAACTTAATTTTCCCACTGGCAGAACAGGCCATATAAATCAGTAGAATCAGAAAAACAGCAACAGATAAAACATAAAACCAGCTAAACGAATCTGTAATCCATTGCTTTAACTGTTGGGTGAGAAGTTCAAATGAACTCGGTACGATAATGACAATTGCGAGAAAAATTGCAATCACAATCACTGTGCTTAAGAACACGTTTGGATTCACATTCGCAAACTGCGAAGATGGCTTGGAAGGCATAATTCCCCCATGTTTTTTTAATGATAACGACAGACCCTAGGGATCAAAGAAGACATTCACATTGTGAATTAAAGGCAAGTTCAGAAAATACAGAACTCAAAATATTATATAAAAACATGAAAAGTACCGCAGTTGTAATGCTGTAACAGCATTGTTGATGCTGAATAATTACTTAGAGAAATATGGGGCAACCCAAAGATAATTCAATGAAAATTAAATATTTATATGTAATAACAATCAGCTAAAGGTATTTTAATATGTGCTTACTTTTTTCTAGAGATATGTGATCACAAGTATTTTTTCATGGCATCAAACGGTATCCAAAAAAGAAAGAATCATTTTCGAAAGCTCTTGTTGTAGCCGCTGTTCTTCAATCAAAAAGGTATTTTTACTGGCATAGCGCATCATGGTAAATAAGGTACTATTAATAATCACAAAAGATTTATGTTTCAAGGTTTCAAAGTCCCAATGCGGATAATAGCGCCCGAATAAGTACATACCAACTTCTAAAAAATGGCTTTCTAATACTTGGGCCGCTTCGGAGTCACTATAAGCATGCCAGTTTTTTAAAATTTCGATAAAAAAACCTTGATCAGATTTTAGTGATTCAAAGCCAAAAGCAATGCTTAATGTGATGATGTCTTGAATAGAAGTTTGTTGTTGCAACATCACTAACTGTTTTAAAGCTTGCCCTAAGTTCTCACTTTTACGTAGCAACAGCTCTGCCACAATCTGTTCTTTATTCTCGAAATACTGATAAATCGATCCAACGCTTACCCCTGATTTTTCAGAAATTTTAGGTGTCGTTACCTGTAAAACACCATATTCTGAAATACATTTCTGCGTCCCTTCCAAAATACTTTCAACAATCATTTTTGCGCGTTGCTGCTGTGGTCGTTTTCTCATACTTAGCCTCAATTTAAATGCGAATTGAATGCGAATATTTATTCATATTATGCTGTAATTAAATAACAAACACAGGCTTTATGCAATGCAAAGCATCACTAAACCAAAACGCTTGGCTGCGTTTGAAGACATGAGTCAAGCCAATATTAAAACCAAAATTTTAAGTTATATGACCCATCAGCAGGTACAGCCGAATTATCAAGAGTATCTCGCACTGAATACCGCACTACAAAGTGGTGATGCGCCGATGGATCAGCTGCTACTTTGGGTACTACAAAATCCAAAACAGCATCGAAAATATTTTGAAACGGCGCTGTATGAAGGTTTAGACAAGCTGCCGCTTGAAATTCCTGAACTCAACTGCTTCTTTCAATTGGTTGAGCAAAAACCTAATTGGTACGATCAAAACAAAGTCGATGAGGCACTCAAGTTTACCTATCGCTTAGGGGCTAATAATGGCTTCATCCTCAGAGATCTATCCTTAATGACAGGCTATATGTATCCAGGCTTTAATCAGCCATTGGTTCTCACAGGTGCATTAAAGAAACAAGCAGGTACTCGTTTAGCCGAAACAACTAAATGGTGGGTTGATATCACCGAACAAGATGGATTTGAACGTTTTAGCAAAGGCTTTACCTCCACGATCTTTGTGCGTTTTATCCACTCACTGGTACGCCATCAATTACAGAAATCTGAAAAATGGGATACCGAAACGTGGGGGCTACCCATCAATCAATATGATCAGGCGATGACCAACATTGCTTTTAGTGGCGTGGTACTGATTGGTATACGGGCTTTGGGAATTTTCCCAAACGCGCAGGAAATCGACAGCTTTTTACATTTTTGGAAATATGCAGGTTGGTTAATGGGCGTTGAAGAAAAATGGTTAGTGGATAATGAAGCTGACGGCTGGAAACTAATGTACTGGATGCAATTTGCACATCCTCAATCTGATGAGAGCAGTGTTTCTCTTGGCGCTAGCCTTTCCAAAGAACCCTTTGAACGTAAATATCGTTACCTACGCTCTTTTCAGCAAAAACTAGCCTATAAACAACACCTCGAAATTACCCAATTCTTTATTGGCCGTAAGAAAATGTGGAAATTGGGTTTAGCACCTCAGTCAGCCTCATGGTTTGCTTATTATTTAATTGGTCGAAATCTAGCACTTTATACAGGTGCGAAACATATTCCAAAATTAAATCAGCTGCTTGAAGAAAAAGGGCGGCATTTGCAACGAATCGGTTTATCACTCTATCGTAATCAAGCGCAACAACTCGCCAGCATGCATCAATAATACAAAAAGCCCTCAAAAGTTGAGGGCTTTAATTTTAGGATTCGATCTACTTAGTGATCAGATGCACCAGAGATACCAATACCTGTTTGTGAACGAACAAACTGAGCATCGAACGCTTTACGCTCTTTCTCTGCACGTGCACTTTTATCTGTTACTGAGAAGAACCAGCAGCAAAGGAAAGATAATGGCATCGCAAAAATTGCAGGCCCATTAAATGGATTCACTGGAGTATCTGAAAGTTTCAAGGTATCAACCCAAACCGCTTTAGATAGAATGATTAGAGTCACAGCAGTCACTAGACCAACAACACCACCGATCACCGCACCACGTGTCGTTAAACCTTTCCAGAACATAGATAATACAAGTACTGGGAAGTTTGCACAACATGCAACAGAGAATGCTAAACCAACCATGAACGCAACGTTTTGTTTCTCAAACAAGATACCAAGAATCATGGCAAAGATTGCTAAACCTAAAGTCGCAATTTTTGACATACGTAATTCAGATTGAGGCGTTGTTTGACCTTTTTTGAATACGTTTGCATATAAGTCATGTGAAATCGCAGATGCACCTGAAAGTGTTAAGCCCGCAACTACAGCGAGAATCGTTGCGAATGCAACTGCTGAGATGAAGCCCATGAACAAGTCACCACCAACTGCATCACTAAGGTGAACCGCAGCCATGTTGTTACCACCAACCAACTCTAATTTACCTGTTACCGCTGCTTTCGCAACATCAAGGAATTGAGGGTTGTTTGAAACGAATAGGATCGCACCGAAACCAATGATGAAGGTTAATAGATAGAAGTAACCAATAAAGCCTGTTGCAACAACAACTGATTTACGTGCTTCTTTTGCATCTTTAACCGTAAAGAAACGCATTAAGATATGTGGTAAGCCCGCAGTACCAAACATTAATGCAAGACCAAGTGATAATGCATCAATTGGGTTTGCAGCCAATTTACCAGGCCCCATGATTTTTGCAGCTTCATCCCAGCTAATGCTGTGAGATTGGCTATACATACCAATTGCTTGATTAAACATATTGGTGAAGCTAAAACCAACCTCTTTCATCACCATAAATGCCATGAAAGTTGCGCCACTGAGCAACATCACCGCTTTAATGATTTGCACCCATGTTGTTGCCAACATACCACCAAAAATTACGTATGCCATCATCAATAAACCGACGATTACAACCGCAATATTATAGTTCAGACCAAAAAGTAATTTGATTAACTGACCTGCACCCACCATCTGAGCAATGAGATAGAACGCAACAACAACCAAAGAACTTAATGCAGCTAGGGTACGAACTGGCTTTTCTTCCAAACGGAATGAAACTACATCCGAAAGATTGTATTTACCTAAGTTACGTAAACGCTCAGCAACAAGGAAAAGTACGATTGGCCAACCAACCATAAACCCAAGTGAATAGAGCAAACCATCAAAGCCTGAACTAAACACAAGTGCGGAAATACCTAAGAACGATGCGGCTGACATATAGTCACCTGCAATCGCTAAACCATTTTGGAAACCACTAATACCACCACCTGCGGTATAGAAATCTGCAGTGCTTGTGGTTTGTTTTGCTGCCCACTTGGTAATAAACAAAGTGAAACCAACAAAAATGGTAAACATGATGATTGCATGCCAGTTGGTTGCTTGTTGCTCTGCTGCACCTAAATCAGGGCCTGCAAACGCAGCATGAGAACAACACAGACTTGCAAATGCGAACAGCTTCGCCTTGAATGATGTCCCTTTCATCTCAGTGCATCCCTTTTTCATGTGTGATTGCCTCAACTTCCTTGAGCGCTTCTTCATTGAGCTGATCAAGTGTATTATTGGCAATATATGAATACACACCACATAATAAAAATGACAACACGATAATGCCTAAACCAAGGGGCATGCCCCATGTGGTTACACCACCACTAAACGAACTTGCTAGGAACTCTTTGTTATAGCCAACTAAAAGCATAAATCCGACATAGATAAACAACATGATTGCTGTTAATGTCCAACTTAATGTACGTTTTTTGCTGACCATTTCTTGAAACTTTGGATTGTGTAGAATGCGATCTACCTGTGAGTCATCCATCATTAACTCCTTATTTTTGTGTCCAACCGTGGACCCCTTTTGTACTAGGGATTTTTCATTATTTAAATTAACAAGATTATGCTTGACTCGTAACTTAGACTTTGGTCTCTAAATACAAATCTCTGCTCATTGCCCTTCTTATGCTTCGGGTATGATAGAAAATGGAGTTTGATCACGTGAGCAATATGAACAATTGGCTTATTATTGGGGTACTTGCCCTGTATATCGTGCTGTTATTCGGTTGTGCTTTTTTTGGAGAAAAACACGCCAGCCGCTTAAGCACACGTGGTCGTATGTTAATGTTCAGCCTAACTTTAGGCGTATATTGCTCATCTTGGACATTTTATGGCGCAACGGGTGCAGCCGTCCGTGAAGGGATTATTTTCCTCCCGATCTATCTAGGTCCGTTGCTGTTTATCTGGTTTGGTTACGATATTTGGAAACGTTTGGGTCGGATTCGACAGCACCATGCGATTTCGTCAATTGCCGATTTTGTTGCTGCTCGCTATGGCAAAAGTGGCAGCTTAGCGGCACTGGTCACCATTCTTGCCGTGATTGCAATTGTGCCCTATCTTGCGCTGCAATTACGTGCAATCGCACTGAGTGCTTCAGTCATTCTTGAACAGAATGCACACGTCCATACCACCACCAATAGCGTGTTGTTGCTCACTGCGGTACTGGCAATTTTAGCCATGATTTTTGGTACACGGCATATTGCACATACCGAACAACATGGCGGTTTGATGCTAGCAGTCGCATTTGAATCTTTTGTCAAACTGTTTGCTTTACTCAGTGTCGCTGTTTTTTTCTTATTCCAGTCTCCTGAAAATATCAAACAGGTCAGTAATGATGTCTCTCAGCATTTTCATGACTTACAACAACTTGGTGTACCTGAAACCTTCTGGGTTCAAACACTTTTAGCCGCACTGGCAATGATTTGTTTACCTCGGCAATTCCATGTTGCTGTGGTCGAATTACGTGATGAAAAACATATTCGTGGCGCAAGACGTTGGTTTGCAGCGTATTTGATTTTGACCATCATGGCGATTATTCCAATTGCCAGTTGGGCATTACATTCCTTACCTGAATCACTGGGTACACCTGATATTGCTGTATTGGCCTTACCACTCAGCTATCAACAAGATTGGTTAGCATTACTGGCATTTTTAGGTGGCTTTTCTGCATCAACAGGCATGTTATTAGTCGCCTCTGTTGCACTCTCGATCATGCTCAGTAATGACTTAATTATGCCCGCTCTGTGGCATTTTAAGATTATCTCTCGACACGATCAGCAATTACCAAAAGTACTCAAACTCACTCGTCGGATCAGCATTGTCAGTGTGATGTTACTCGGTTTTCTATTTTTTCACTTTTTTAACGATATTAATCAACTTTCAGTGTTTGGCTTATTGGCTTTTAGCGCCGTTGCCCAATTTTCACCTGCGCTAATTGGCGGTTTATATTGGCGTGGTGCAAGCCGTCAGGGTGTCTATGCAGGTCTAATTATTGGTTTCGTGATGTGGAGTTATACACTGCTCTTTCCAACCATGTTACGTAGCCTGCCTGAGCAATATCAAACCTTTGCACAACATTTATTGTTGTTCGGGCCATTTGATATCAATAGCTTGCGCCCTGAAGCTTTACTCGGTTTTGAGTCCTTTGCTCCATTGACGCATGGGGTGATGTGGTCTTTAGGACTCAATATTATTTGCTATATTTGGGGCTCTCGTCTTTATCGCCCGAGTGTTGCGGAACAAATTCAAGCCGAAAGCTTTTTTTATTATGAAAGCAAACCATTACCCTCTACACAAACCACCATTGATCTCACTGATTTACCACAAAATGCAGCACGCCTCAAAGTTGGGGATTTATTGGCTTTGGCTAAACGCATTACTGGTGATCGACCAACGACTCAAGCATTCCAACAATTTTGTGAACAAAATCATGTGATGCTAAACGAAAATCATGTTGCAAATGGCATGTGGTGGCGCTTCACTGAACAATACTTGGCAGGCATCATTGGTGCTGCCTCAGCGCGTACCCTACTTACCACTGCCATGATTAATAATGGTTTAGCGCTTGGGCAGGTTGCGAACATTCTCGATCAAGCTTCACAATGGCAACGCTTTAACCAAAATCTCCTGATGACCATGATCGACCACATGACACAAGGCGTTAGTGTCGTTGATAAAAATATGTGTTTGGTCGCATGGAATAATCAATATCTCAAACTATTTGATTATCCAAAAGATCTTGTTTATGTCGGTTGCCCAATTGCAGATTTGATTCGATATAACGCAGAACGTGGTGAATGTGGACCAGGCTCTGTTGAAGAACATGTCCGTAAACGAATCCATTGGATGAAAGTCGGTAGCGCCCATGAGTTTGAACGTATTCGTAAAGATGGACTCGTCATCCAAATGCGCGGTAATCCAATCGAAGGTGGTGGCTTTGTCACGACCTTTGCAGATATTACGGCGTTCCGTGAAAATGAAGCCATTCTTGAAGAAAGAGTCAGTGATCGAACGCAACAGCTCGCAAATGCGCTGACTGAACAACAGCTTGCACGTGAACAAGCAGACAAAGCCAATCAATCTAAAAGTCGCTTTTTGGCAGCAGCCAGTCACGATTTACTCCAACCTATGCACGCTGCTCGTTTATTTAGTACTGCATTAGAACAAAGCGTACATTCCAATGAAGACCAGCAAACGTTACAGCAACTAGATCGCGCACTCTATGGTGCAGAAAGTATGCTCTCCGCGCTGTTGGATATTGCTCGTTTAGAAGGTGGAACGATCCAACCAAAACGCCAAGCCTATTCATTACACGACCTATTAAATGATCTTGAATTGCAATTTAAATCAATTGCTGCGCAACGTAATATTCAATTCACTGTACATGATACCCAATTTTGGATTGATACCGACCCACAATGGATGCGACGGATCATTCAAAACTTTGTGAGCAATGCATTACGTTATACCGCACAAGGTCGTGTGATCGTTGGTGTCTTACGTTCTGCACAACGCCCCAAACATATTCGGATTGGCGTCTGGGATACGGGGCCTGGTATTCATGAACAACAACGGGTCAAATTATTCCAAGAATTTGAGCGTTGTGGGCATACCTCTCCTTGGGGTGAACAAGGTCTTGGACTTGGTCTCGCGATTGTGCAACGTATGACGAGCCTGCTCGATTTCCCTGTGCATGTGTATTCAGAGTTAGGCAAAGGCTCTTGTTTCATGATTGAAGTGCCTTTGGTTGATGCACCCAACGTTCAAACATCTCTACCGCAAATTACAGCACTTCAGCATACTGCTTATAAAGTGCTGTGTTTAGACAATGATGAAACCATTCTCGAAGGCATGCGAACCTTACTCAGTAAATGGGGCTATCAGATTTTCACAGCAACCGAACCAGCAGAAGCGCTTAGATTGATTGAACAAGAAGATATTCAAGTTTGGTTGATTGATCAGCATTTAAATCGTGATCAACGCGGCTTAGATTTTATTGAACAATATCGACCAGCACATACTCCAGTTGCGCTGATTACAGCCGATTCTGATCCTGAATTACCTCAATACTTGAAACAACAAAATATTGTGCTGCTAAAAAAACCACTCAAACCTGCGGGTTTACGTGCATGGCTTTCTGGTTTAAAAATTATGCCGATGTCTTAACATTGAGCTGAGCTAAACAATCTAGAACTTAGGATATTTATGCAATTACAACCTATCGAGCAAGATTGCCTATTTGCCCTAATAAGTGCATATACAACTGAGAATTTTGGAGCAGATCAGATCAATGAATTATTTGAAAATTATCTAAAACCAATTTTTGGTTATGAAAGCTTGATTGCAGGCGTAGGAGAAATCGAATTTACCCGAATCAAAATTGGAAAAATAATATCAACCAACTATCCCGAGGCATTTCTAAAACAAATCGAAACAGTAACTTCTGTAGAAAAGCGTTCACTTCTAGCTTACTGGTTAGAGCATCAACAACCTCTATTTATTCATCAAAATAATTTTGATCATATTTTATCAGATAACGAAAAATTCGAAATTCAACACTTTGATTTATGTCCCATGTTAATACATGGGCAACGGGATTTATCTGGGAAATTTTCAAGTTATTTTAGTTTCAGGCAATGCCGCATTGACGAAGAAAAAGCAAATTTTTTACTGAAAATATATATGCCTTATTTACACCTTATTTTAGCCAAAGGGCTGAAATGGCAATATCACTCAACATATAACAGCATCCAAAAACTAACACCTAGAGAATGGCAATTGGTTGATTTTATTAAACAAGGAAAATCCAATAAAGAAATCGCACAATTACTACAAAAGAGTCCATCCACGATTAAGCATCAGACCGTACAGCTTTTCAGAAAACTCAATGTAGCCACAAGATCAGAGGTTTTAGCAAAAATAGAATCGTATTCCAGTGTACAAATAAATGATTAGTATTGTGAGGAAATAGCCCATTTGGTCTATTGTGTTATGTATCTATTCTGCTTTAAATAAAATCATCTTCATAATCAAAAAATATTCAAATGTTGGTCACTATTTTTATCATTTTTATTTTCTGTTTTCTTATTGAACGTTTAAAAACTGGCTGGGTTTTACCTAAAGTTCGTACTTGGTGGGTCAGGGTTGTCTTGATTAATATCGCTCAACTTGGCGTTGTACTTCTTGCTGGGGTGACTTGGGAACATTGGTTCTCTGCATGGTCAATTTTCCAATTATCAGATTATGTTTCAAATACTCTGGGTGGATTTATTGCTTACTTTATCGCAACGTTTCTGTTCTATTGGTGGCATCGTTGGCGACATGAGAGTGATTTTCTTTGGCGAATGTTTCATCAAATTCACCACAGTCCACAGCGTTTAGAAGTGATTACTTCCTTTTATAAACACCCTCTCGAAATGATCGTCAACTCCATTATTGGTAGTTTATTAGTCTATACTTTTTTAGGTTTATCTTTAGAAGCAGGTGCAATTTATACTTTTCTGACGGCGATCGGTGAGTTTTTTTATCATACCAATATTAAAACACCACGTTGGGTTGGGTTCATTTTTCAGCGCCCAGAAATGCACCGCATCCATCATCAATATAATCGGCATAAAAATAACTATGGTGATATTACTTGGTGGGATATGTTATTTGGCACTTATGAAAATCCCAAAGAATGGACAAAAACATGTGGATTCACACCACAGAAAGAAGAGCAACTGATCGATATGTTAAAGTTTAAAGATATTCATAAGAAAAAATGATCAGCTGATTTTACTTGCTTTGAATATATCCGTGTAAAGATGATATTTTTTATAAATTTGCAAAATATTTTTAAGCATAGGCAAAAATCATCACAAAACTAGATGTTAATTAGAAATAAATTGACCAAAGTGCTCAAATATTTTTTTGACTATGGCAAAAACGTTCACTTACATTAGTGAACGTTCGTACACTTACTTACAATTAATTAAGGTATTGTTTTTATTGCTAAATTTCACCATGAAAATCACATCTACAACTTTAGTCGTATTCTACTTGTTTTCTGAATCACGCATAAATTGATTACATCAATAGAAACCTATTCATCTTCCTTTTTAGGTTTCTAACACTAAACCATATAAAAGGACATTGATCATGAATAGTAGCTCTCTTAGCTCTGATACTTCACAACAATTTTTCCGTCAATACAGCGCTAATGCTCTATTACCACAACTCAACTGGCAAAATATTTTTGTACAAAGCAACTTAGATGATACGCACCTAAATGCTTTAAATACCATTTATCAAGCTGCTGTTCCTTTGGCACTCAATGTTTTCCATGAGCTTAATTTTGATGTTTTCACACCAACAGCTTATCAACCACAAGGTTTAGGTTTATTTGAAAAATTAGCACAACAAGAACAAAAATTCTTAGATGTACTTGAAGCAGAATCGGCACATCTTGATCATGAGACACGTCATCATATGTGGAGCATGCTACTTCGTGGTGGTGCAGTATTGGTATTCAAAGCATGGCTCGGTCATGTGAAGGGTGGAGAAAGTCAACTGGATAAAACACAATTTGACGAACTTTCAGATTTACTCTTTATCAAAACACGCCCTGCTCAACTTGCCCAACGTTTAAGAGTC
>Ga0224722_1001495_pt1 | contig 12899 bp, 12 predicted proteins | sample Balambano_FR1_Me_FD_161646 | JGI IMG/M metagenome (GOLD analysis project Ga0224722, IMG submission 161646) | Freshwater sediment microbial communities from Lake Towuti, South Sulawesi, Indonesia - Balambano_FR1_MetaG | ecosystem: Environmental > Aquatic > Freshwater > Lake > Sediment | place... | reverse complement strand
GGAATATGAAGGTGAGCAAATTGCACTTGGGCAATATGAATATGAATCGTGGTTGGCTGAAGGTGATTCTGAGTTTGACTGGCTACTTCCACAAGATGAATGGGATGCAATTAGTTTAAATTACACCTCAGGCACAACAGGTAATCCGAAAGGTGTGGTTTATCACCATCGCGGCGCTTATCTGAATGCAGCCAGTAACATCTTGGCATGTGGTATGAAACCTCGTGCAGTTTATCTATGGACACTGCCGCTATTTCACTGTAATGGTTGGTGTTTTGCATGGTCAATTGCAGCCAGTGGCGGCACCAATATTTGCTTACGTCGAGTTGACCCCGTTCTCATCTTTCAATACATCGCTGAACACAAAGTCGATTATTTCTGTGGCGCACCAATTGTCTTATCCATGCTCATCAATACACCACTCGAACAAAAGACAGCTTTTGAGCACCATGTCGAAGTGATGGTTGCAGGTGCTGCCCCACCCGTTGCGATTATTGAAGGTATGCGTCATATTGGAATTAATGTTAATCATGTCTATGGTTTGACAGAAACGTATGGTCCATCAGCATTATGTGCTTCGCAAGCAGGATGGAGTGATTTATCCATTCAAGAACAGGCTCAACTACACTCCCGTCAAGGTGTTCCTTATCCACTCCAAGACAGCATGCGGGTACTTGATCCTGAAACGATGCAACCAGTACCGAATGATGGTCAAACCATGGGCGAAATTATGTTCCGTGGTAATATCGTGATGAAAGGTTATCTTAAAAATCCACAAGCGACTGAAGAAGCCTTTAAAGGTGGTTGGTTCCATACAGGCGATTTAGCAGTCTGCCATGCTGATGGCTATGCCAAAATTACTGATCGCTCTAAAGATATTATCATTTCAGGTGGTGAAAATATTTCATCGCTCGAAGTCGAAGATGTACTTTACCGCCACCCTGCTGTACTCACCGCCGCAGTGGTCGCAAAACCTGATGAACGTTGGCAAGAAGTGCCTTGTGCTTTTATTGAACTCAAACAAGGTGCATCTGCATCCGCCGAAGAGATTATTGCACATTGCCAAAAAGAACTGGCTCGCTTTAAAGTTCCCAAAGATGTCGTAATTACTGAGATTCCAAAAACATCAACAGGGAAATTACAAAAGTTTATTTTAAGAGAATGGGCAAAACAACGAGCAGATGGCTCATTTGAAAGTTAATACCCCAAAATAAAAAGAAGTTTCCGAGGAAACTTCTTTTTGGCTTTAACCTTGATCAGATAACAAGGCGACTTGCTGTACATAGTTCACAAATTTAAGCTTGGATGCTGCAAGCTCTTCTTCACTCACCTGCTGTTTGATATCTCGATGAATGCGCAAAACATGCTGACGTAAAGTATGGCGTTCAGAAGCATTAAAAACTTTACTAAACTCATTAATGATTGGGTCACCTTGATCAATCATCCGATCAACCCAACGCATCAATTGCATTTGTTTTTTAGCACCTTGCTGCGGTGTCAAATAAGATAAAATCGTGGTTTCATTTTCATTACGCAATAACTTACCAACACGTTGAAACTGACGACGACGTGCTTCAAATGAACTGATCTTTTGCACTTCAAGTAATGCATCAATCAAACGCTCATCGACAGGAAGCTTTTGAATTTGCTTTGGATTGAGTTGAGCCAATTGCTCACCTAAAGCAGCCATACGTTGCACAGCTTTTTTTTGCTCGGTTCTACTCGCACGCCCTTCTAATGACTCAAAATCTTCATCTGTATAACGTTGTTGGGTACCACGTGCCACTATTACTCTGCCTCATAAAATTTTGCTGCGAACAGCATTTGAATTTCTTCCAGTGCCTTTTCTTCATCAGCACCCTCAATCACCAATCTTAATGTTGTGCCTTTACCAGCACCCAACATCAACAATGACATAATATTTTTTGCATCAATCAATTTTTCACCCTTACCAATTTGTATCGAAGAGCTAAACTTGGTTGTGACTTCAATAAGTTTACCAGATGCACGGGCATGTAAACCGAGTTTATTAATTACATCAATTGTTGTGTCTATCATGACCAGTGCTTCATTTCTCTATGTAAGATTTGGACAGTCCATTTTGCCTTAAGAGCCTGTTTGAGTCTATCCACGATATAAACTGAACGATGTTGCCCACCTGTACATCCCACTGAAATGGTCATGTAATGTCGATGTCCTTCTGCAAAAGCTGGCAACCATTTTTCCAAGAAGTTATAAATATCGGTAAACATCTCATTGGTTTGTTGATTGCTTTCTAGAAAACGACAGACAGGATCATCCAAGCCAGAAAGACGACGTAACTCTAAATCCCAATGCGGATTAGGTAAATGACGCACATCAAATACATAATCGGCATCAAGCGGGATGCCATGTTTATAGCCAAAGGATTGTAGAATCACAATCAACTTATCGGACTGCCCCAATCGAGACAGCAAAATATGTTTGAGATCATGAACACTTTTACCTGTCGTATCAATATGCACAGTCGAACGAAATTGTATCGGAATCAGCAGTTGCTTTTCTTCCTGTATACATTGCAACAGACTATTAAAACGATTTGCCAACGGGTGTGGTCTACGCGAAGAGCTAAACCGTGCAACCAAATCTTGATCTTGCGTGGTTAAGTAAATGATATCAACCGTACCATGCTTTTTTAATTGCTCAAAAACATGGTCAAACTCCTGCATATCCGCACGAGTACTCCGAATATCCACACCTAATGCCAACTGTTCTAAGTTATTCTCATGATCCAGTTTAGCCACAATTTCAGGCAACAATGCCAAAGGTAAATTATCTATACAATAATAGCCCAAATCTTCAAGCACCTGTAATGCAGAAGATTTTCCTGAGCCTGATTGTCCTGTAACGATAAGAATACGCTTCATCGCATATCGCCCTTTAATTTATTTTATGTTTTAAAGTTAATTTGTAAATTATCAATCAAACGTGTCGAACCCAATTTAGCCGCAACAAACAAAACTAAATCGCGATCAAATTGTTCAATTGGTTGCAAGTTAGGCTGACGCGCTTCTACATAATCCACAACAAAGCCAACTTGTGTCAATTCAATTGAGATATTTGCTAACACTTGTGAAAGTGCCTGCCCTTCTCCCAATGCAACTTCTGCTTGTTTTAATAATTGATAAATCGTTGGAGCAGCGATTCGCTCTTCCTCTGATAAATAACCGTTACGTGAGCTTAAAGCCAAGCCATCTGCTGCTCGTACAATCGGCACACCAATCACTTCAAGCGGAATATTTAAATCTTGTACCAACTGACGGATCACTGCCAATTGTTGATAATCTTTCTGACCAAAAAAAGCATAGTCTGGTTGTACAATATTGAATAATTTGGTTACAACAACTGCAACACCATCAAAATGACCAGGTCGTGATTCGCCACATAAATCATTGGTAATTTGACTAACACGAATATTGGTTAAACGAGGATGTTTTCCATACATTTGCTCAACAGAAGGTGCAAAAATAATATCGCACCCCACATCTGCCAATAAACGACTATCTTGTTCTAAAGTACGTGGATAGCTATCAAAATCCTCGCCTGCACCAAACTGAATTGGGTTGACAAAAATACTCACCACCACAACATCACAGATTTTTTTTGCAGCGCGCACTAAGGTCAAATGACCTTCATGCAAATTCCCCATGGTTGGTACAAAACCAATTAATTTTTTTGTTGTTCTTGCTGGTGCTAATGATGCAGTTAAGCCTTGTATTGTTGTTTCTGTTTTCATGAGTTAGAGCTCAACTTGAAAAGTATGTTCTTTCGCTGGAAATGACTGATCTTGAACAGCAGCATGATACGATTTAAACGCATCTATAATTGCTGTTTCCCCCGCTTGTTCTTTCATAAAATTACGCACAAAACGTGCGACTCGACCAAAAGTTAAACCAAGCATATCTTGTACAACCAACACTTGCCCATCAGTTTGATTACCTGCCCCAATGCCAATCACAGGTGTATTTGGAAATAATTCAGCAATTTCCTGACCTAATTGTGCTGGCACGCATTCAAGCAACAAAACAGCTGCTCCCGCATCAACCACAGCTTGGCAATCTGCAATCAACTGATCTGCTGCTTCGCGTGTGCGCGCTTGAAGTTTATAACCACCAAATACATGTACCGATTGTGGCGTTAAACCCAAATGTACACACACAGGAATACCATTACGGGTCAAAACTTGTACCAACTCACCAAGCCACGCACCGCCTTCAATCTTGACCATTTGTGCGCCTACTTGCATCACAGCTTTGGCATTTTTTAGACCATCTTCAAGCGTCGCATAACTCATAAATGGCAGATCAGTCATAATTAAAGCATGTGAATTTCCACGGCGCACGGCTGCCGTATGGTAAGCCATATCTTCAACTGTCACAGGCAGCGTAGAATCTCTGCCTTGAATTGCCATGCCTAGAGAATCACCGATTAAAATCGTATCAATTTCAGCCAATTCCATCGCTTTAGCCATACTTGCATCGTAACAAGTGAGACATGAGAACTTACGTCCTTCGGCTTTAAATTTTCTTAAGTCACTTAGACTAATCATGATGATGTCCTCTACGGCGTTTCCAGAACGAAACAATCTTACGCAGTTGCCCAAGATTGATCTGTGATTACAGTCAAGTTTGCTTGCTGCACTAGTTCTAAATCTTTTAATGAATACCCATTCAACTGTAAATGAGCATCTAAATCTAATAAGGGAACAATCACAAAATCACGTTCTAAAAGACCAATATGCGGCACTGTCAAACGTTCATTTTGAATCTGTTCTTGACCATAGATCAGCAAGTCAAGATCAAGCGTTCGTTCGCCCCAACGTCGCGCACGGATACGCCCTGCATCTTGCTCGAATTGTTGTAATTGATCTAATAGAGCAAGTGGTGCAAGAGTGGTATCGAGTTGAACAACCGCATTTAAATAATTCGGCTGATCTTGCGGCCCCATTGGCGGACTTTGATAAAGTCGTGAAACCTGTACTAAACCTAAGCTTGCTAGCTTCGCAACAGCTTCACTCAGAATCTGTTGCGAATCACCTAAATTGCTACCAAGACCAATATAAGTACGAGTCGTCATTGTGTCGGTCCAAAAACAACTTGGGCTAAATCACGTTGTACCCGTTTACGCTTGAGGATCGGGTGATCCGTATGAATTTGACCAGAATCCATAGTCGCTTTTTCGATAAAACGACTCGCAGATTCATCTGCTCTCACACGTTCTTTTTTAGCTCGACGACTTCTCGGCTCAGGCACATTCACCAAAGGTTCAATCTCTGTCACTTTCGCTTCATCGACTTCCACAGCCTTACGACGTGTCTTACTCCGTTGACGATTGTATTGACGAATTGCTGCTTCTTTTTGGTCGGTTGACATTTCTTGGTAGGCTTCCCACCAAACACCCATACCATCAGTACTACGATCGCCTGATTTTTCACGCAGCAATAAGAAGTCAAATCCTGCACGGAAACGTGCATGTCCAGCCAAAGCCTCGATTTGTTGTGGTTTTGGATTCAACAAACGGGTTTGCATTTCCCAAACTTCACGAATAAAGGTTTCTGCAAAACGCGGAATAATGGTTCGTGTCGCCTGACGTTTAAGCACATCAAGCCCCGCTTGCGCACGCGCTTCAGCAGGCACAACACCTTTATTTAAATAAAAATCACAGCGTTCTAAAAATGGCTTCCACAACAAGACCGCATAGAAGAATGCTGGATTAATGGTCTTGCCAATTTGAATTCGCTGATCGGTATTCTTGGCTGCACGTTCAATAAAAGTCGTGAGTTCTGGAGGAATTTCAGCAAATAACTGTTTCCAAACCCCAAACTCAATCAACATCGGCAAAACGCGCGCAAGATGCCCCATGGTAAAGAGCTTTTGAGACTCATCATATAAACGATGCGGTGAGACATCACGTAACAGTTGCGTCAGCTCAACATTAAAAACATCAATAATCGATTGATCAATTTGAAAGTTAAGTTTCGCAGCAAAACGTAAGGCACGTAACATTCGCACAGGGTCTTCTTCAAACCGCTGCGCAGGTTCACCCAAAAACCGTAAAGTACGGGTTTTAATATCATCAACTGCATGGCAAAAATCAAGTACAATGGCTTGGCGCGGTTGATAATACAAAGTATTAATTGAGAAATCTCGACGTGCAAAGTCTTGCTCAATCGTTCCCCAATTATTATCCCGCAGAATCATGCCAGACGCACTGGTCACTGCCTTTTTTGGGGGAGCGCGAAAGGTCGCAACTTCAATTAGTTCACGACCAGAATAAACATGTGCTAGTTCGAAACGTCGACCAATAATTCGGCAACGTCGACCAAAAACTTCTTTCACTTGAGCTGGTGTTGCATTGGTAACAGCATCAAAATCCTTTGGATTAAGACCTAACATCATATCGCGAACACCGCCGCCTACAATATATGCCTCATAGCCAGCTTTCGTCAGGCTATCAATCACATCTAATATTGAAGAAGGGAGTTGGGTTGTGGACAGACCACATTTTGACGCACGCAAAGTTTGCAAAAGACACTGTCTCCTACGTCAGGACGTAAATAACAATTTGTCGCTAATCATAGCTCTAACACACACAAAGGGCAATTTATTCTGTTGAAGTTTCAACAGATCAGCCTGTTTAATTCGCGAATTCATTTCACTTTTCATCCTACAACACCAACCTTGCCTTATTTTTTTCGAGCAATTTGGGTCCAATTCCTTTGACATTCACCAACTCATCAACCGTTTTAAAACCACCATTCTTTTGGCGATATTCAACGATTGCCTGAGCCTTTTTCTCGCCCACACCATTCAACGTCTGTAACTGCTGTAAATTTGCTTGGTTCAAACTAATTTTATCTCCTTGAATGTTTACAGAAGATGAAACTTGCTGAGAACTTTTCTGTAGCGTGGGTCTTGATAAATAATAATTATTGTTTGGTTGCTTCGCCAATTGCTGATCACGTGCCTGTTGTTGCGCTTTCCATTTTTCATAGGACTGATCAAAAGGCTGTGCATCCACATACAAAAAACACCCGAAGTATAAAAAAATGAATAGAAAAAGATTATGTTTGCTGCGTAGCTGCGGCAAATTCATTGGATTTCCCCTGAAGTTTTAAGTGTCTTTTTGCTTGCTCCCATAGTTCGTCCATTTCTGCCAAACTCATTTCTTGCAAGTCTTTGTCTTGTCTTTGTGCTTGTTGTTCAATATATGCAAATCGGCTTCTAAATTTATGAATGGTTGCCAATAATGCGGTCTCACTCGACAGACCAAGTTTACGTCCTACATTGATTAAAGAAAATAGACAATCGCCAAACTCTTCTTGTATTTCATCACTTTTTTGATTTTTGATTGCTTGTTGTAACTCTTCTAGTTCTTCATCCAGTTTTACATAAGCATCATCAACCGTTTCAAAATCAAAACCGAGCTGTGCGGCTTTTTTTTGAATTTCTTGTGCTTGTAGCAACGCAGGTGCATGCTTCACGTCATCTAAACGTGATTGAGCTTTGCCTTGTTTCTCTTGTTGTTTAATTTGCTTCCATAATTCACTAACTTGTTCCGAATCTAGGTGCTGATATTTCTCTGTCTGAAAGACATGCGGATGGCGACGAATTAACTTCTCACTAATTGCATCCACCACATCATGAAAGTTAAATGCGCCTTGCTCACTGTACATTTGGGATTGAAAAACCACTTGTAATAATAAATCACCTAACTCGTTGCGAATTTCATTGAGATCCCCCTTTCGAATCGCTGCTTCAACCTCATAAGCTTCTTCGATCGCATAATGAGTCAAGCTATTAGGTGTTTGTTGTTGATCCCATGGGCATTTTTGTCGCAACTCTTGCATAATTTCTAATAACTTTTCCATGATCCTCTCCAAATACAGCCAAATTGTTGCAGCTTGAACCTGCTTATGCGTAATATACGCCGATTAAAGAAATATGATAAAGCAAGGGAAAGCAATGCAACATAGCGTATTTATTAGTGGAGCGGCACAAGGAATTGGTGCTGAGATTGCGCGCATCTTTCATCGTCACGGTTATAAAGTCGGTATTTATGATATTAATGATGAGCAAGCGCTTCGTTTAGCCAACGAGCTTGGTGAAAATGCTAAAGCTGGTTATTTGGATGTTAGTAACTTTCGCCAGTGGAAAATGGCACTACAAGATTTTAAAAATTGGGCAGGCGAACTGAATATTTTAATTAATAACGCTGGAATTTTATACTCTGGCGCATTTGAAGATACATCGATTCAATCCCATCATCGCACTGTGGATATCAATATCAAAGGGGTTCTGAATGGTTGCCATGCTGGATTACCCCATCTAGAAAAAGCAAGTTTTGCCCGTGTGATTAATTTATCCTCCGCCTCAGCAATTTATGGACAAGCCGATTTAGCATCGTACTCTGCGAGTAAATTTGCGGTTCGAGGCTTAACAGAGGCCTTAGATGTAGAATGGCAAAAATATAATATTCGGGTACTCGATGTAATGCCTCTATTTGTACAAACCGATATGGTAAAGAATATGGATGCTGGCAGTATTCAAAATATTGGTGTGGATTTAACCCCTGCGGATGTTGCGAAACAAGTCTTACAGTTAGCCCAACAAAAAGATCATGCCCTGATCCCAACCCATACCCCTGTAGGCATAAAAACCAAACTGATGTATCAATTATCGAGTATTAGCCCGCAGTTTTTAAATCGGCTTACCAATATCTTTTTAGCTAAACGCTAAAAAAAAGAGGCTTTAATTCATTTAAAGCCTCTTTTTAATAAATTGAATCGTTAATTGCTAAAACAACCTAAACGGCAAATCGTGAATCTAATCCATTCACCAACAAGCTGCTCATCACTTGAGACAACAACATCTTCAACCCGTAAAACCTGACAATCAACTACAACGGGATTAACACGAACAATTTGACCAAATGCATGATAAGTCCATCCACTGAGATGCACTAAACCATACTTTTGTTCAGCATTATTCTTGAATATTTCATCCCAATTTTCATCATCAGAGCACTGTATAGACCAGTCAAAATCAAAACAGTGCTGCTCTTCGTTATTCACCTCATCAAGGCTAAACTCATCAAATACATGATAGATCTGTTGATCAACCTCGATCACAGCAGCTAAATATCGCCCTCTAGTCGAAATTAACTTTGCACGAGGCATCGTATGATCATCCTTTCAGAAATATGATGAAATTAGCTACCCTGAACCAAACGTCGTGCGCTGATAATCCCGGGTTGCTGCTCTAAACGAGCCAACAAACGAGACAATTGCGCCAAACCTTTGACTTCAATCAACAATTTCATATTGGCAATCCCATCTGCTTCAGAAATGGTATTCACCTGACGAATATTGATTAGGTCTGAGAAAATCACTTGGGTGAGGTCTTTAAGTAGACCACGGCGATCATAAGCCTCAACCACGATTTGCACACTCTGACCACGGGTCGGTTGCATTTCCCAATCTGCTTCAACAGCACGCTCAGGCTCTTGTGTCGTCATGCGCAAATAATCTGGACAAGCGATCTTATGGATACTGACACCACGGTTTAAAGTGATATAACCACCAATCGACTCACCATGCACAGGTTGACAACATTGCGCAATATGCAGCTCAACATTATCCAAACCATCAATCAAAATCCCGTGTGCTGAGAGCGTATGGCTCGCACGAGGATTTAACGCAGGTTTTAAAACCAGTTCAGGCTCATCTTGATCCAAGTGCATCTGACGATTGACTTGATTCATCAAGGCATGAAGGCTGATATCACCACTCACCAAAGCCACTAAAATATCATCACCCGCTTTCAAGTTGAAATGAGATGAATAATCTTTTAAATCAATACTCTTTGGATGAATAGCTAAACGAGATAATTCTTTATTCAGTAACTCACGTCCAACTTCAACGTTTTTGCTGCGATCTTGCTGCCTAAACCAATGGCGTAACTTGTCACGCGCACGCGCCGTTTTGATATAGCCTAAAGAATTGACTAACCAATCACGGTTGGGTTCGCGGTCTTTCTTGGTTAAGATTTCAACCTGCTCACCTGTTTTCAAGGTATAGGTTAATGGCACATAGCGCTGATTGACACGTGCTGCGTAGCACTTGTTTCCAACTTCAGTATGCACATGATAGGCGAAATCTAAAACGGTTGAACCTCGTGGTAATTCCTTAATATCACCATCACGACTAAATACATAAATCTTTTCAAAATTCTCAAAATCTTGAATTTGGTCTATGCCATTTGACTCTTCATCTTCGCCATGTGGCGTCGTTTCAGTACGCTCTTGATAATGCTCAAGTACGGCACGTAAAGAATGCAAACGATGGTTAAATGAATGATCGGTATTTTTTGCGCCTTCTTTATAATTGAAGTGCGAACAAACACCTAACTCCGCTTCATTGTGCATTTCAAAGGTACGAATTTGCACTTCTAAAGATTTATTTTCTGCAATCACCGCAGTATGTAATGAGCGATAACCATTTGCCTTTGGATTGGTGACATAGTCATCAAACTGGTTCGGAATATGCCGCCATAATTGATGCACAATGCCTAAAGCGTGATAACAATCAGGTACACTTTTTACCAATACACGTACTGCACGAATATCGTAAAGCTGATCAAAACTCAGGTTTTTGCTTTTCATTTTTCGATAAATCGAATAAATGTGCTTCACTCGCCCAGTGATTTCAGCTTGGATATGATGCGTACCCAATTCCGTTTTCAACTTATCAATGACAAATTGAATATACTGCTCACGCTCTAAACGTTTTTCGTTCAGTAACGATGCAATTTCTTTATAGCGTTCTGGTGCTAAATAACGGAAAGCAAGATCTTCTAGCTCCCATTTGAGCTGTGCTATACCTAAGCGATGTGCAAGTGGTGAGTAGATCGTTAAAATCTCACGTGCAACACGCTCTTGACGTTCTTTACTCGCCGTTGCCAATTCACGTAAGGCATAAGTACGTTCAGCCAGTTTGATTAAAACGACACGTACATCTTCTGTCACCGAAATCAGCATTTTATAAATGCCGTTTAAGTGCTCACGTTGATTATTATTGAAATGGTCTTCTAAACGTTTATTTTTTTCAATCAACTCGGAGAGCTTACCCATTGCAAGCGTGCCTTGTACAAGACTCAGCACCTGTTCGCCAAATTGTTGTTGGATATCCTCTAAGGTAATTAAGCCTTCGCGCACACTGCGATATAACACTGCCGCTGACAATGTGTCTTCATCAACATGTAAATGCGCTAAAATATCAGCCATACCAATACCTGTACTAAAGGTATTGCTACGACGATTCACCGTAGTTTCTAATTCTTTTGCCAAGGTCAGCTCTGCAACCTGTTGAAGTTGCTTTAGCTGCGCCCCATCCAAAATATCACGCACTCGATCTAGCCAAGATACCAGACCACTTTGCGCTTCAGCGGCATGTTCTACAGTCGTTTCCTCAGACAACTCGTGGAGTCGTCCTGGTAACTGCTCACGTACTGTGACCATACCATTCTCCTCTGGATATGTAACTCATTCTCTAATCGTTTATCTCGTGGGGCTTGTCAAACTGCCTGCTCAGTTTTTTCAAATAAAGCAATCGATTCAACATGTTCAGTATGGGTAAACATATCCATCACTGCTGCTTTCTTGAGTCGATAGCCATATTGTGCCAGTACACCCGCATCCCTTGCCAGTGTTGATGGGTTACATGAAACATAAACGATTCTTTTTGCTCCGAAATTAGGTACATATTGCATAACTTCAAACGCACCCGATCGTGGAGGATCAATTAATAATGCATCAAATCCTTGTTTTGCCCAAGAATGATGCGAAAAGTCTTTTGTTAAATCTTGTGAAAAGAACACAGCCTGAGACAATTGATTTGCTTTCGCATTGTCAGTTGCTCGCTGTACCATTTCATCACTTGCTTCAACACCCACCACTTGACCCGTCTCACCCACACAACGTGCTAAAGGGAGAGAAAAATTGCCTAACCCACAGAATAGGTCAAGTACTCTTTCCCCATCCTGCAACTGTAGCAATTCACATGCCAACTGAATCATTTTTGCATTTACACCACTGTTTACTTGAGTAAAATCTAATGGTGAAAATGCAAATTTGATCGCAAACTCGTCCAGACTGTAATGCAGACGCATCGGTGCCTGAGCATCATCTACTCGATATACACTATCTGCGCCTTTAGGTTGCAAATACAACTGCCAATCCTTTAGTAACGCAAATTGACGCAATTGGTTGACATCCGACACATTTAATTCATCTAAGTGACGAATCAATAATGCAACTTCAGTGTCTCCCATTGCCAATTCTATATGACCAATGTGGGCTTTGCCTGTTAGACTTTCGAGTAGTTTTTTTAACTCTACCAAACTATCAGACAAGATTTGATCAAGAACACGACATTGCTGAATTGCGGTTAACTGATTACTGTGATGTTCCCGAAACCCCATCACCAAACGATTTTGTTTAGCAAGGTAGCGAACGCCTACTCGAGCGCGACGACGATAATCTATTTTTTCAGAACGGATCGGATCTAACCATTGTTCTGGTTGCAAACCAGCAAAATGCTGTAAATGGGATTGTAAAACATTCTGCTTAAGGCGAATCTGTTCGTCAGGATGAATGTGCTGCAAGCTACAACCGCCACACACACCAAAATGTGGGCAAATAGGCTCAACTCGCTCAAGAGCAGCATCACTTTCAAGCTTGACCATGTCTGCTTCTTCTAAACGCGAAGTTTGATTGGTGATCTTGGCTTGAACCGTCTCACCCACTAAGGCATAGCGGATGAACACTTTCTTACCATGCTTTTCTTTAGGATGATCTGGATG
>Ga0224722_1001494_pt1 | contig 12903 bp, 8 predicted proteins | sample Balambano_FR1_Me_FD_161646 | JGI IMG/M metagenome (GOLD analysis project Ga0224722, IMG submission 161646) | Freshwater sediment microbial communities from Lake Towuti, South Sulawesi, Indonesia - Balambano_FR1_MetaG | ecosystem: Environmental > Aquatic > Freshwater > Lake > Sediment | place... | reverse complement strand
TGATTTTGTAATTGTGATTTTGTAATTGTGATTTTGCGCTGCTCCCCGTGCCGTATCTCTCGCCATATCCCCCTTCTGATACTCATTTATGCTGCAGCTTAACCCGACCATCGATACAACCGCGCTGGTTGCTTACGATTTGTACAAGCAGTATGGTGGAACTCCTGTGGTTCAAAATGTGAGTTTTACCCTCAATTCTGGCGAGGTTCTGGGGCTGCTGGGTCCTAACGGAGCCGGAAAAACCACCATTGTGGGAATGCTCTATGGTGGCGTTGCCCCCGATCGAGGATTTGTGCAGCTTGGCTCGACTCAGGTTCAGAGCGATGGTCGCACCGCCCGCGCCAAAATGGGCATTGTCACCCAGGAAGACAACCTCGATCCTGATTTCTCCGTTTTTGAAAACCTGCTCCACTTTGCCCACCACTACCGCATCACGGGCAAGGCGGCAAGAAAGCGAGTGGGCGAACTGCTGGCACAGGTGAATTTAGAAGAACACGCCCAAAAACGAATCGACGAACTCTCTGGAGGAATGAAGCGTCGCCTGGTGCTGGCTCGCGCCCTGATTAATTATCCTCATGCTGTGTTTCTGGATGAGCCAACGACTGGACTTGATCCCGATGCGCGACAGGAATTCTGGAAGCTCGTTATTGACCTCAAACAGCAAGGCTGTGGCGTGCTGCTCACCACTCACTACATGGATGAAGCACAGCGATTGTGCGATCGCCTTTTGCTGCTGCTGCAAGGACAGGTGATTGATCAGGGAACTCCAACGGAGCTGATCGATCGGACGATCGGCAAAGAAGTGGTAGAAATCGAAGGCGTTGACGAAGCAACCCTCCAGGCGTTGGCAGCTCAGTTCAGGACCTGGTGGCGTCCGTTTGGCAGCGGCTACCTGCTGTCATTGCCTGTCCCCCCGACCCCGCTTTGGGATCGCCTGGCTGCCACCCAACCGCAACGCCTGACCCGTCGCCACGCCAACCTCGAAGATGTATTCCTTCGCCTAACCGGAAAAGTTTTAGAATGAAACGACTCTCTGCAAGCCCCTGGGGCATTTACTCGGTCTGGCATCGCCACGCGAAGGTGTATCAACGCACCTGGTTGGTGAATTGCCTCCCTCCTGTTTCCGAACCGATTATGTATCTGATTGCCTTCGGCTTTGGGCTTTCTCCCCTGGTCGGAGAGATTACTTATGCGGGTCAGCCTGTCTCTTATTTACGGTTTATTGCCCCTGCGATGATTGCGATCGGGGTTCTCTTTCAATCCTTTTTTGAAGGCGCTTACGCCAGTTTCATCCGACTCAATTTTCAGAAAACCTGGCAGGCGCTGCTGACAGCTCCCCTGAGCTTCACAGAAGTTTTTTTGGGAGATTGGCTTTGGGCAGCCACAAAAGGCATGATTGCGGGAGGTTTAACAGGATTAGTTGCTGTCATTTGGGGACTTTATTCCCCGCTCAACCTGCTGCTTTCGTTGCCAATTATGCTGCTGGGCAGTTTCCTATTTGGGGCAATGGGTCTTTTTACGGCAGGAAGCGTTCGCCAGATCGACCAGATCAACATTCCCATCTTCCTGTTTATCATCCCCATGTTTACGCTGTGCGGCACTTACTTTCCCCGCGAAACCCTACCGCCGTTCCTGCACGCGATCGCTACCGTTCTCCCGCTTTCTTCCCTCATCGATCTCCTGCGATGGAACTTGGGGCTTCAACCTTACTGGTGGCTACAGCTTCTCTGGCTGATCATCCTGATGCTGATTTTTGTGCATCTCGCAATTCGCAAAATTTATCCGCATCTCATTAAATAATTCGTTATTGCGGGTTATTTTTATCACTCGAACTAATCGGGTTAAAAAATTGATTGACCGGACGCGCCAGTCCCAGATTCTCGCGCAGCGTTTTGCCTTCGTAGTCTCTGCGAAATATTCCACGCCGCTGAAGTTCTGGAATCACGCGATCGATAAAATCGTTCAGCCCTTCAGGAAGGAAAGGAAACATCACATTAAAGCCATCAGCTCCTTCTTCGTTGAGCCATTGCTCCATTTCATCGGCGATCGTCTCCGGTGTACCGACAAAAATCAGCCCCCCATAGCTGGCAGCTCGCTGGGCAAGTTGGCGAATGGTCAGGTTCTCACGCTGGGCAAGGGACACAATTCGATCGCGCCCGGTGTGGCTGCCGTTAGTCTCTGGAATTTCCGGCAGCGGTCCATCGGGGTCGAAGCCGGAAACATCATAGCCCAGCGCAAGATTGAGGCTGCTGATCCCGCTGTCATAATGCACTAGGCTGTTGAGATGGGCGAGTTTCGCCTGTGCTGCTTCGATCGTTTCACCCACCACCACCAGCACACCCGGAAGAATTTTGATGCTGTTAGGATCTCGTCCGATCGCCTGAGCACGCCCCTTCACATCTGCAAAAAATGCTTTTCCTGCTTCCAGCGTGTTGACCCCCGAAAACACGATCTCAGCCGTTTCGGCAGCGAGCTGTCGCCCCACTTCAGATGCCCCTGCCTGCACAATCACCGGATACCCCTGAATGGGTCGGGCAATGTTTAAGGGACCGCGCACTGAGAAATATTTGCCCTTGTAATTCAGCACATGCATTTTTGCCGGGTCGAGATAGATCCCCGCTTCCACATCTCGAACAAAGGCATCGTCCGCAAAGGAATCCCACAGACCCGTGACCACGTCGTAAAACTCGCGGGCACGCACGTAGCGTTCGTCATGTTCAATTTCTTCTTCTAAACCAAAGTTGAGCGCAGCATCAGGATTGTAGGTGGTAACAATGTTCCAGCCTGCACGACCCCCGCTAAGATGATCCAGCGATGCAAACCGCCGAGCCACATGGTAGGGCGCGTCGTAGGTGGTTGATGCGGTCGCAATTAGCCCGATGCGATCGGTCGAAGCGGCAAGGGCAGAAAGCAGCGTGAACGGCTCGAAGGAGGTAACCGTATGGCTGCGTTTCAGGGCATGAATGGGCATGTTGAGCACTGCTAGATGATCTGCCATAAAGAAGGCGTCGAATTTGCCCTGCTCTAGTTTCTGGATAAGTTGCTTCAGTGCCGGAAAGTTAAAGTTTGCATCGGGGACTGCGCCCGGATAACGCCAGGCAGCCGTGTGAATGCTCACGGGACGCATAAACGCACCCAACTTTAATTGCTTCGCTCCGCCCATTTGTCCTCCGCAGTCACTAGGATGAGTTTTGAACCCTCAGATAGCTGATGGGTTACGTCCTGCATTGCCCCCTCAATCCCCACTCGGAGGCTACCGCACTCGAAGTGCGAGGTAGGGGACTTGGAGCGGTTGGAGGTCCCCCTCGCGCTTTGAACGCGGCAACTCAGCAAGTTGGGGGGTTGGGGGGACGGCAAGACTTTTAAAGCACGCCCTAGCCCTCTTCAAGGGTAACGCTTATGATTGCAGTCCGCGTGCAGAGAGCATTTTTATTCTTGTTTGATTCCCTTCACTGCTTCTGTTCCCTTCATTGCTTCTGAGTGCGTAAAAAGAGCATGGTTGACTTCGTGCTTTTCCCGTGGAAGATGGTACTCAGCAAATGTCACTCAGCAAAAAGTTCCCCCTGTAATAGGCTACGGTTGTCGATTTGCACCATTCATATCCTGATTCAGCAACGCCACAGGATTTCTATAATTGGAACTATCTATTTTTGTTAGTTCCAATTAGCTAGCCTGGGTTTGAGTATCAAATATTACATGCCTCTTGCATGGCTAAACTTGGTAGAGTGCAGCTTCTGATTCTGCTGAATCAAGTCCTACTAAGTATTACCTGCTTATCAACCAGGATAACCAACCATGATTATATTGGTATAGATAGTTGATTTGCATTTATTATTTTTCTGCGATCCTCAGGTTGGCGAGCGTGTAAAATTCACTTACTATAGCGGTAAGCAAACACAAGGAAGCCTGGTCTGGAACGATAAGGTAAGTGCGATCGCGTCAGCGGTTCACCGTTTGCTAGCTTACTGTCTCAGCTTTGCTCAGAACGCTTTGATAAAGTCTCTCGCTCTAGGGGATTGAGGAATGTCTAGCGTTTGACACAAGAAACCAATTGAAACTAGCCGGTTTCAAGTTTAAGGTAGCTAAGTTTGAGATAGCTCCCTCGCTGATTGCTCAACCCAGGCAGTTAGCCTAATCAGATTGAGCAGCTTTGAGCCAATTCCTTGAGATAACCTGCTTTCTGGATTAGCTGATCGCACTCGGATCTACTGAAAACTCCCCGGTGCAACGCCATTCCACCCTCTTTAACTTTTGCTCAAAGACAGGGATTTCGATCGCGTTCTGAGATTTTTTTGCATTGTTTTTTTGCATTGTTTTTTTGCATTGTTGGATTCGTTCAGTTTGAAGCTCAGGTTTTTCCTGGCTGCTCACTGACAATCGCAATTTTGTTCAATTCACAAGGACTTTGTCATGGTTAATTCCACCCAGAAACAGCTTGATGCAATTCTTGCGCTGTTGGAAAAGAACGAAGAAGTAAGACCCATCAGAGGAAGAAAACGCTTCCGGGGCACTCGTGCCGACGACATTTTCCTGGGTTCAACAGGCAATCTCATCGCGAACGGTAGAGGTGGAGATGATGTTCTGGTTGGAAAACGCGGAAACGATCGCTTCTCTGGTGGTCAGGGAAACGATTTGCTGATAGGCGGTGATGGACTGGATACCCTTACAGGAGATAACGGAGCGGATACTCTGTCTGGCGGTCTGGGTGATGATCAATTAGATGGTGGTAACGGTTCAGATTTTTTGGATGGTGGAGCAGGCGCTGATACTTTAATTGGGGGAGACGGTAACGATCAGCTTGTGGGAGGAGATGGAATTGACACCCTCACTGGCGGAAGTGGAAATGATCAGTTTATCTATAGCGGTAATCTGTTTGCGAACGGCACGCCAGCCCTCGCTGGACAAACCGGAATTAGAGTGTTGAACCAACCCGATGTCATCACCGATTATACGATCGGTCAGGATCAGTTTGTGTTCGACAAGCGAGATACTCGTATCAACAGTCTGGTGTTTCAGAAAGGAATCTCTTCTCAATTAGCAGATGGCAATATTATTGTGTTGCAGGATTCTTTTGCGGCAGCGGGAGCAGCGGCTCGTGCCATTGCCAACAACCAGAATATTCAGGCAGATGAAGGGATCTTTGTCTACTTCAATACGACGCTCGGGCTAACTCGTGTTGTGTATTCTGAAGATCTGGGAGACGGAGGAGATATCAGCGTCCTGGCGAATCTGGACAACCAGCGAGGATCGACAGGATTAGCCAATTTAACCAGCTTCACCGCAGCAGACTTTGCCCTTGCGTAGATTTCCATCAGGGTTCCTTCAGGGTGAAGAAAAAGTTGAAGAATGGATCGAGAAATAGGCTGCACTATCGGTTGAGCGACTCCCTCAACCTCCTTAGTTTTTACTCTGTAGCGTTCTTAGTTTTTTGATCTACTGATCTTTTTTGATCTACTGATCTATTGATCTACAGAATTCATCGTACACCAAAGATGTTTTAGTTATGAGTCATCGCATTCTAGAACGCGGGGCGATCGCTTGCTCCGCAGTCGTTGTTGCTCAATGGGTTCCTGCCTTTGCTGTTCAGTTACCTGCCAGTATTTGTCAGAAAAAAACTCAGCCAGAACCTGTTCGTTCCTCTGCTGACCCTGCCCCGGAAACCCGATCGCCAAAGTGCTTTCTCGACGGGATGATTTCTCTGGTGGAGAGTTTGCCGGAACAGTTTAAGCTGCAATGGAGCCAGCGACGCGCTTCTCAGTTGCCTCACAGTATGGAACGAGAATATCACCAGCTCATTGAACAAGCCCAAACCCTGGCAAGCCAAAACCGAATTCCTGAAGCAATTGCCCTGGTCGCTGCAATTCCAAAAAACACTCGCTACTCCGATTTAGCGTATCAACTGCAGGAAGGCTGGTCACAGGAAATGCTGGACGAGGCAACCCATCATTATCGGCAAGCAGACCTGTCTAGGGCACTCAACCTCCTCAAAGCGATTCCAGCCACCAGCACTCAATATTCACGGGTCACGCAACTGAAACAGAAATGGCAGCAGGATGCCGCTCAACTGCACCGGGCGATCGCCGCGAGCAAGGCTGGAGCCTGGCAGGAAGTGATCCGTCGGTTAGAGACGTTCAAAAACACGCCACTGTTTCAGAGCTTGCCCGTTCAACAGCTCTGGCAAACCGCCATGACTGAAATGCTGGAGCCAGATTCAACCCTGCTGCAAATTGCGTCAAAGATGGACTCGACTTCGCTCAGCACAGCATCTCTTCCCCCCTCTGCCGCGCGTCGTCTTTCTCCCCCCTCCCTTCCTTCTCCTCTTCCTCCTTCCTCCAGTCGTCCCAGCCGGGCACGCCCATTCCTCGTAAATTCTGCAGTGCCACCGAAGTCAGCCAAACCCGATCGTGTGGCAGTGGCTCCTCGCCCTGCACCTGCAAAGCAGGATAGACCCTCAGAGAAAAAACAGCGGTTTGACGCCTCACCCTCAAGCACTTCTACCGCCGAAAAAAACACAGCAACGATCGCCGATCGATAAAATCGCTGGTCAATCAAATCGCCTGAATTGCCCTGCCCGAATTGCCTTAGTAACTATCGGTGAACAGATCTGGTTGGGGCGCAATCATCTTTATTGCTCATCCCAAAAGTGGGATGCACTCATCGCCAGTTTCTATGGTTCTCGATCAGTTTTCAATTTTCAATAGTGTGGCTTTAACGTTCTTCATGCTTTCCAGGATGCAAGCCAGGACTGAGACTGCCGTGAACGCTTTATGAGATAGTTTTCATGAGAATTAGATGAAAACTTGAAAAGCTTTGATGAGAATTTCAAGATTGTTTAGAAAAGGCGAATAGTGCAAAAGCAGATAGAAAATACAGCAATATGCACGATCGCTAAAATTTGAATTGCCTCAGGAACAATCAGCGAGGTTTAGACGTCATTACTACAGCAATATTGCTCCAGTAGCCTGAGAGGATGTTGTGAAAAGTATCAAACGTTATGCATTCGCCCCCCAACCCTCACCAGTGGGGGACTTTCGAGCCATTTTTTGCTCAAAGTCCCCCATTTGTGGGAGATTTAGGGGGCGGTTCGGGTAGCGATTGGGGCTTTTCAAACATCCTCTGAAAGCAGAGTTTCTCAGCATCCGAGCCACAATTGGGGAAAAAGCAGAAGCCACGATAGAGGGAATTCTATTTTCTCTCAGGAATCTATAGTAAAAACCTAGTAACATATGATGTGATAAATATTTATTATTAAACCCTGCTGGCAATAGCCGTTTATTTGGGAGAATTGCTTGCGTGATTGGTTCTAGCAACTCGATCGATCAACAGGTAAGCAGACATTTTCTCCGCTGGCGTAATACCTTGCGGGAAGCGCGTACTCGCATCTTGATGCTTTACCTGTTCCTGATGCTGATCCTTGCCGGAGCCTCAATTCCCATCTTTCGGTGGCTGCTGTTTCGGAGTGTTGATAATCGAGTGCGCGCAGACTTGCAGCAGGAAATGCTAGAGTTTCGCGAGGGCTATCTTGCCTGGGAAGAGACTCCAGCACAATCGACAGAAGATCTTAAACGCTACATCGATCGATTTCTCAACGAAGAGTTACCCGAAGACGATAATTTCTTCTTAGCCTTCATCGAAGAGCAGTTCTATCGATCGAGTCCCGCTGTATTGGTCGAATCGCTCCGTCCCGACTCTGCACTAGTCAGTCGCTGGGCTGCCTCGACGGAACCAGCGGTTGGTGAACGGGAAACCAATGACCCCCAAACGGGCAAAATCATTTATCTGGTGCAGCCCCTGATGGTGGATGGGCGAGTTGAGGGAGTTTTTGTTGCGGCTCATACCTCGGCGGGAGAGCGAAGTGAAGCATTGGATAGCGTCTATATTTTTGCGGCAGTTGGAGCTGGGGTCGTGTTGCTCTCTTTCGCCTTAGCCTGGCTTGCCACAGGACAGCTTCTTTCTCCAGTCCGCAAACTCACTGCAACAGCGCAGTCGATCGTCAGTGAGTCCGATCTCGATCGCCGCATCCCCAATATTTCTGGTCAGGGTGAACTCGCCCAATTAACTGAAGTTTTCAACCAGATGATGGATCGGATTCAGGCTGCGTTCGACAGTCAGCGCAATTTCATTAATGATGCTGGACATGAACTGAGAACGCCAATCACAATTATTCAGGGACATCTTGAAGTGATGGGAGATGATCCGGAGGAACAGCGTGAAACACTCTCTATCGTTGAAGACGAGTTGAATCGGATGAACCGCTTTGTGAACGATTTAATTCTTCTAGCAAAGGCGGAGGGTCCAAACTTTCTTCAGACTGAGCCTGTTGATATCACCGTTTTGATGGACGATCTTTACTCCAAAGTCACCACGCTTGCCGATCGCAAATGGCATTTGGTTAACCGCTGTTCTGCACCCGTGATGGGAGATCGTCAGCGGTTAATGGGGGCACTCCTCAACCTTGTCAACAATGCAGTTCAGCACACTCAAGCCCATGATTTGATTGAGCTTGGGGCAATTTCCAACCAGAATGAAGTGCGGTTTTGGGTGCGGGACACGGGAGTGGGAATCTCGCCTAGCGACCAGCAGCGCATTTTTAATCGCTTTGCTCGCGCTGCCAATAGCTATCGCCGCTCAGAAGGGGTTGGCTTAGGATTGGCGATCGTGAAGGCGATCGTTGAAGCCCACCAGGGACGAATTGAGCTGGTGAGCCAAGTTGGTGCAGGCTCTACTTTTTCCTTAATTATTCCAGTTGTCCCTCCGGCTAAAGCATAAACCTCCATGACACGCCTTTTAATCATTGAAGATGAGCCTAGAATTTGTGCTTTCCTGGAGAAAGGTTTTCAGGCGCAGGGCTTTTCAACCACTTCGGTTCGAGACGGGCGAGAAGCCGTACAAACAGCACTGAATCATGAATTTGATCTGATCATTCTAGACCTGGGGTTGCCCAACAAAGATGGGTTTACGGTTCTAGAAGAATTGCGAGGTCAGGGGCTGTCGTTACCAATCATTATTCTGAGTGCCAAAGATAATATTGAAAATAAGGTTTTGGGACTGGAGAATGGAGCAGATGACTATGTCACCAAGCCGTTTCGATTTGAAGAACTGCTAGCGCGTGTGCGAGTTCGCCTCCGAAATAATGCGACTGTTCCAACTGATGCCAGCATGACTTTGAAGTTCGGGAATGTGTTGCTCGATCTCCGCACACGACGGGCAAAAGTCGGTGACGAGCAGATAGAGCTATCCTCACGAGAATTCGCTTTGGCAGAAACTTTTCTATCGCATCCTGACCAAGTCTTGAGTCGTGAACAGCTCCTTAATCATGTCTGGGGCTATGACTATGATCCTGGCTCAAATATCGTGGATGTTTATGTTGGATATCTCCGCAAAAAACTTGGTGATAGTCTGACGATCGAGACGGTGCGCGGTGTGGGCTATCGACTGTGTGTCAACTAGAGCAGATTACTGTAGTTACCAAGAAATAGTCTCAAAAATAGTCTCAAAAATTGACTCAAACTCCATTTTAACTCCTTAAAGGAAGCTGGACTTGCCTTCTAGAGAATCAAATCAACATGCATGAGAAAGTTCTCATCAAAGATTCATGTTGCTCTAATACAAATACAGAACAATACACTAGAGGACTGTAAACAAGATAAAAGTAGGCTTTTGCTAATAGTTTAAATAAAAGCATTAATATTTCTAATTTAAGAATATATCAAACTTTTTGAATGAACGATCGTAGTCTCATTAATTAAATAACAAAATATTAAACAAGGTATTAGAAATATGTTTCAGCAGACAGATTGCAGGAAAATAAAAGCTGAATAAGATGTAACTAATTCTAATCATTCAATGATTTAGACTAAAATGTATCGAATTTTGATTGCTGAGGATGAAGTTCAGATTGCAGCATTTATTGACAAAGGACTTCGGAAAAATGGATTTGAAACAGCGATCGTCACAAATGGAAATGATGTACTGGCAAAACTGCAATCTGAGTCATTCAATCTGCTGCTTCTCGACCTTGGGTTGCCCGGAAAAAGCGGGTGGATGGTGCTGAAGGAATTACGTCAAAGCCATCAGACGTTACCCATTGTGATTGTGACGGCAAGAGACGGAGAGAGCAATCGCCAAGTCAGCCTCAATCTGGGCGCAAATGATTTTTTGTCCAAACCTTTCCGATTTAGCGATCTGCTGCGAAGCATCAAGAATCAGCTTGGCTTGCTCTCCTAGTTCCGAATTCTTTAGCGAGAGAGGAAGCCCCTACAACTCTGCCCTTCCATCTTTTAGAATCAGAGACAGAGCGGTTCCTTGAGGGCAGCAGGCAAGACATGAAACGAATAGTTCTGATTGCAGGATTTGAATCCTTTAACGCAGATCTGTACCGTCAGGCGGCGCAACAGGCGCAGTCTCGCTGTCCTGATCTGGAAATTCAGGTATTTAGCGATCGCGATTTAACCGCTAACCCATCCCAGATCGAACGGGCGTTGCAGGGCGCAGATGTGTTTTTTGGCAGCCTGCTGTTTGATTACGATCAGGTTTTGTGGCTGCGCGATCGAGTGGCTCAAATTCCAGTTCGGCTCGTGTTTGAGTCTGCGCTAGAACTGATGAGCCTGACCCAAATTGGCAAATTCAGCATTGGCGATAAGCCAAAGGGAATGCCGAAACCTGTACAGTTTATCCTCAGCAAATTTGGCGGTACGCAGCGCGAGGAAGATAAGCTTGCCGGATATCTCAGCTTTCTGAAGGTGGGACCCAAACTGCTGAAGTTTGTGCCGATCGGAAAAGTTCAGGATCTTCGCAACTGGCTGATTATCTACGGCTACTGGAACGCAGGTGGCTCCGAGAACGTTGCCGCGCTGTTTTGGTTTTTGGCAGAGCGATATCTGGGGCTTGCAGCGGGTGAGATTCCAGAGGCGATCGAAACGCCAAACATGGGTTTGCTGCATCCTGAATTTGCTGGCTATTTTGAATCACCGCGAGCATATCTCAACTGGTATCTTCAGGATTATCTACCGCAATCTAATTCGATTCATCTGGCAATTCACGATCAATCTCCGATCGTTGCTATCTTGCTGTACCGTAAGCATGTCATTACCAAGCAGCCCTACATTCCCAAACTCATTCGCCAATTTGAGTCTGCCGGATTAATTCCCGTTCCGATTTTTATCAACGGAGTTGAAGGGCATGTGGCGGTGCGAGACTGGCTCACCACTGATAGCGAGCAGCAACAGCGACAGCAGGACAACCGGGAAATTCCGTCACTAATGGCAGAAGCGGTCAGGGTAGACGCAATCGTTTCGACGATCGGGTTTCCGCTGGTGGGCGGTCCGGCAGGTTCGATGGAGGCGGGTCGCCAGGTTGAGGTCGCAAAGCGAATTCTCAGCGTCAAGAATGTACCCTATTTCGTTGCGGCACCGCTGCTGATTCAAGACATTTATTCCTGGACAAGGCAGGGGATTGGCGGTTTGCAAAGTGCGGTGCTCTACGCGCTGCCGGAGTTAGATGGAGCGATCGACACCGTTCCCCTGGGTGGATTGGTGGGCGACGAAATTTATCTGATCCCAGAGCGGGTGAAACGGCTCACGGGACGGCTAAAAAACTGGATTACGCTGAGACAAAAAGCCGCCGCAGAACGCAGGATTGCAATTATTCTCTATGGTTTTCCGCCCGGATACGGAGCAACGGGGACGGCAGCCCTGCTGAACGTGCCGAAGTCTTTGCTCAAGCTACTCCATGCTCTGAAAGCCGAAGGCTACTGGCTCGGTGATACAGAATTGCCGGAAGACGGGGAGGAATTCATTCAGCAGGTAAAACAGGCGGATGAAGCCATTCTAGAAGAAAACGGAGATCATCAAGTCAAGGTCAGAACGCTAGAAAAATGGCTGGGCTACTTACTCACCAGTCGAATTGAAAAACAGTGGCAGTCCTTGAGTGCCAGCGGAATTAAAACGATCGCCGATCGGCTTCAAATTGGCGGTATTCAGTTAGGAAATGTTTGGATTGGAGTACAGCCGCCTTTAGGGTTACAGGGCGATCCAATGCGGTTAATGTTTGAGCGAGATTTAACGCCCCATCCGCAATATGCTGCCTATTACAAATGGCTGCAAAATGAGTTTCAGGCAGATGCAATCGTTCATTTTGGGATGCACGGCACAGTTGAATGGCTTCCCGGTTCACCGCTGGGAAATACGGGCTATTCCTGGTCAGATATTCTGTTGGGAAATCTGCCAAATCTTTATCTTTATGCTGCCAATAATCCTTCGGAGTCGATTCTGGCAAAGCGTCGTGGATACGGGGTTTTAGTTTCTTATAATGTGCCGCCCTATGGTCGAGCAGGTCTATACAAGGAGCTAGTTGCGCTGCGAGATTTGGTGGCAGAATATCGGGAAGACCCGGATAAAAACGATTTACTAAAGGAAGCAATTTGTAAGAAGATTTTGGATGCAGGATTGAATGCAGATTGTCCTTTTGTTGAGGCAAAGCGATCGGGAATTGAATTCACGCCAGAAAATATTCGGCTGTTTAGTGATCACGCATTTGATGATTATCTAATTCAACTTTATGAGTATCTTCAGGTGCTAGAAAATCGGCTGTTTTCTTCGGGGCTTCACATCTTTGGCGAAGCCCCTGATGCTGAAGAATTACAAAGTTATCTCAAGGCTTATTTTGGCAATCGCTTATCAGAAGACATGATCAATTCGGTTTGCAATGGCTCATTTGATTCTGCTCAATCCAGCGACAGTGAGATTCAAATTGCTCTCCAAATTAAAGCCCTGCTAAATCAGACTCCTGACGAACTCACAAACCTGCTGCGCGGACTGAACGGAGAATACATTCCTCCGGCTCCGGGCGGCGATTTACTGCGAGATGGTATTGGCGTTTTGCCGACCGGACGCAATATTCACG
>Ga0224722_1001493_pt1 | contig 12905 bp, 15 predicted proteins | sample Balambano_FR1_Me_FD_161646 | JGI IMG/M metagenome (GOLD analysis project Ga0224722, IMG submission 161646) | Freshwater sediment microbial communities from Lake Towuti, South Sulawesi, Indonesia - Balambano_FR1_MetaG | ecosystem: Environmental > Aquatic > Freshwater > Lake > Sediment | place... | reverse complement strand
GGTTTGCTGACAAGTCAGCAGGGATTAGAGGAAGATGCGTCGTTCCAGAGCATAGGTTTGCTGCAGGTGCGATCGCGCTTGCTTAGATTGAGTTATCAATTGTTTGGTTTGGACTGGTAAATGATCTCGAAGGGGTGCAGAAGGCTGCGGGTTATGAGTTTTCAAGAACTCTGAACGCCCCGAGGAGAGACCTGTTTGTTGAAGAGAGCGAGTAATCACTGACTTAGTTCCTTTGAGTCATCTCATACTACAAAAGTAATACAACATACTACAAGCGTCAAGGGGTACTACAACTTTTTTTGGAAGAAGTTTACTGGAGCCACAATTTAGGGTTGAGATTGGCCTATGAACTGGGTGCTAAGGACTTAATAAAGGACTTCCTCAGCACCTAGTTCTCATGACTCAGCATTGCTTTGCTCTTTCCAGAACTGCTCAGCGAAGGCGATCGCAGGGTGGATTGGTGCCTTGAGTTTGGCTCTGAGCACCATTCCCGTTTCATACAAGAGGCGATCGCCCTTAGCGGAATTGCACTTTTCACACGCAGTCACCACGTTGTCCCAGGTATGAGTTCCACCTTTTGAGCGCGGAATCACGTGATCCAGCGTCAGGTGCTTGGTGCTGCCGCAGTACTGACAGGTATGGTTGTCGCGGCGGAAGACTTCTCGACGACACACAGGAGGAACTTTCCAGTGCCGCTCTGGGTTGCCGCTTGTCAACCGGATGTGGTCAGGAATTTGTAGTACGACGCTGGGAGAGCGGACTTCCCATTGCTGGGTGCTGCTGAACTCCAGAATCTCTGCTCGTCCGGTAACCAGTAACACGATCGCCCGTTTGATGTTGATGCGTGCCAAAGGCAGGTAGTCCTTGGAGAACACTACAACCTGGTTCTGGAGTATTGGAATTTTCTGTCGCTGCTCGGTTTGCATGAGTTTTCTCCTCAAAAAATTAACCCCCGCTCCTGGCGACCAGAGGCGGGGGGTGGGGAAGTGGATATGGCCTTCCCTATGTCGGTGTCAGGATTGCCCTGCACCTCCCGCTGCTAGTAACTTGATCTGGATTGAGCCATCCGGCGTTAGTAAAGCTTTCCGTTCGCGAAGCGTTTCGCAAAAAAGGAACCGTCCCATGAATGCTTTCGCCGACAGATTTGTCGCGGCTCAGCCAATGGATCCCCTCAAACGCAAGTAGCATGGATGTCCTGCCCAAACGTTGTTGGGGTCGAACATGGACTTTGCTTAAAGTGGCAAAAGGGATACGTATCATGGAAGGCTGTAGTGTCGTGTTACAAATCTGCCCAACCTAATACTACACTTGTAGTACAAGATTGTCCATCCTTGATTGAAATTTAGGATGTTTGGTCATGGATACACACGATCGAGATAGCGCTACGGAAATAAAAGTCACGAGTATCAACTAGAACTGGAACTGAAGAAGCGATCGCCAAAAATTCTCAGTGCACAAGGGAGTGCAACCTTTATTCAAATCATGCGTTGGCGGGTTGTGGAGCACAAATGGTATCGAGGCTTAAGTGGCTTTGACACAACACTATCCCGTGGTTAGAGTCCCTATACAGCCAGTTCCAAAGCTTTTGTCAGGCGCAGGCTGTCCCAGCCTCTTTGGTGGAGTAAGACCCAGGATTGCGCTAGGTCAGGCCCCTGCATAGCTCCCATCAGGGCGGCTCGTAGTAGGGGTTTAACAGCACCTTCTTTAACCGTTAGGTCGGCAGCCACTTGTTTGATCAGCGCTGAAGCAGATTCCTCAGTCAGAGGAGCAGTAGGTAAGGCTGCAAGTATCGCTTCTAGAATTTTGCGGGCGTCAGGTTGTTGCAACTTGGCGATCGCCTTTTCTTCTATCTCAACCGTGGGTGTAAAGAAAAACCGTGTCATTGGGGGTGCTTCGTCTAACCGATTGATGCTGGTGCCAATTAGGACAGCCAGTTGCTCCAGCCAGGTGCGATCGCTGGTGACTTCTTCTCCATAACTGGCTTGCCAGTAGGGAATAAGTAAATCAACGAGTTCAGTGGCGGGTAGATCGTGAAGATATTGGCTGTTGAGCCAGTTCAGCTTGTCCCAATCAAACTTGGCTCCAGCTTTATTGACGCGATCGAAGTCAAAGTTTTGTGCAGCTTCTGCCAGGGTAAAACGCTCTGTCATAGGTTCCGGTGGCGACCAACCCAGTAGCGTCATATAGTTGGCAAGTGCTTCTGCGGTGTAGCCCATCGCCCGAAAATCTGAAATTGAGGTGACGCCATCCCGCTTGGATAGCTTTTGACCCTTTTGATTCAAGATCAACGGTGTGTGGCCAAACTGAGGCACGGTTGCCCCTAACGCTTCGTAGAGCAAAATTTGCTTGGGTGTATTGCCAATGTGGTCTTCGCCACGCACCACGTGGGTTATGGCCATGTCGATATCGTCTACAACCACCACAAAGTTGTAGAGAGGAGCGCCAATGTCGTTGGCAGCAGCAGCACGGGCAACTACCATGTCGCCTCCTAAATCTCGCCCTTTCCAGCTAACGGTACCGCGCACAAGGTCGTTCCATACAATCTCGCGATCGTTATCAATCTTGAACCGAATGACTGCTTGCCGCCCTTCTGCAAGGTAGACTGCTTCTTGCTCAGGTGTCAGGTTGCGATGGCGATTGTCGTAGCGAGGAGCTTCCTTGCGGGCTTTTTGGGCTTCTCGCATGGCTTCCAGTTCCGCTGGGGTATCGTAGGCGCGGTAGGCCAAGCCCCGATCCAGCAATGTTTGGATCTTTTGTTGATAGAGATCGGTGCGTTGGGTTTGAAAGAAGGGGCCTTCGTCCCAGGCCAACCCTAGCCAAGTTAGTCCGTCCAGGATGTTCTGGGTAAACTCGGGGCGCGATCGCTCCAAGTCGGTATCTTCAATGCGCAGTATGAATGTGCCACCGTAATGCCGTGCAAACAGCCAATTAAATACCGCTGTCCGAGCGGTGCCAATATGCAAATTTCCGGTGGGACTAGGGGCAAGGCGCACACGAACCGTCACAGCAAACCTCTTTCAATTCAAGCTAACATTACCCATGCTATCGGACGATCGAGTAATCCTAAATTTTTCCCAGAAACTAAGATAGTGTGACAGTTTTTTGGGGTCTGTCACGAATTGATAGTCCAAAACCAGCATTAAATCGAACTCTTGGGTATCCAGGGTGTTTTAGCAATAGAAATTGTTGCTAGCCTTTGGCTCCGTTACATCTCAAACAGGAGTGACAAGTTTTTGTTAGGAAACTACCCTCTCATTAGGTAATTGAGCAACTAAATTGGATGTCTGTCCGCCTACGTTAATTCATTGTCGAGTTGAAGAAGCCCGTCAAGGACTGAACCCAACAGTGATTTGTCGAGTTCCATCCGGTTGGGTTGTTTTGGGAGATGTGCAGTTTTTACCAGGCTATTCATTATTACTGCCTGATCCAGTTGTGTCAGATTTGAATGCTTTGACGTTAGTACAACGCCTTATCTTTCTACGAGACATGTCTATTCTAGGGGATGCTCTGCTTACGGTCACTTCAGCCATTCGCATTAACTACGAAATTCTAGGCAACAGCGAAGCTGCACTCCACGCTCATGTGTTTCCACGCTATGCCACTGAACCAGAGAAGAAGCGGCATAAACCTGCCTGGTTTTATGACTGGGAAACAGCCCCTCAATTTGATTTGGAGCGGGATAAAGACTTGATGGTTAGCCTTGCTGATGCGATCGCACAAATTTATGCAGCTACTTCTGGCAATCTCTAAGGCGATGGAAGTGGTTAGTTAAAGTTCGGTGTCCGAGCCTTGCAGCCTTTTTTCAAGAAGCCGTCCCAACCCCAAGCGGTACATTCGATCGATCTAGGTCGATTAGGCTCAGCCACGGTGGTGTAATCACAGGAAACGTAGCCGTTATTATCAGTGTCGATCGGCTGGCACTGAGCACCATTAATCTCTTGCTTCAACACTGTAGAGACGTATTCTCTTAATTGACTCTCTGCAAAACCACGGCCAAAAAAGGTTTGGCCAATCTGCTTCCCGCTAGTGAGCAAGTAACCTGCGGCTACTGCGGCCAGTAGACCCAAGATGAACAGGAAGCCGAGGAACATAAGAAACTTGACTTTCATAGGATTGTATACGGCCTTGTTAAGCGCCCGCGGGAAACATATTACGTGTTTATGCTACAGGGTTTTTACGATTCATGGAATAGGATATGAATTCCTTTGTCTAGTCATTCACTCTTCCGTCAGGCAAAATGGTGCCCTTGAGTCGGGTACCCGTCAGTTTCACCATGAGGCGATCGCCCGACCACATTTTGGCTCCTCGCAGGTCGGCTCCACTCAAATCGGCTCCGCTCAAATCAGATCCCAACAGATTGGCATCTTGCAGGTTAGCGTTCTGTAAATTAGCTTCCAACAAGTTGGCTCGGAACAAATTTGCTCCCTTCAAGTTAGCGTCACTCAAATTAACCCGATGTAGGAAAGCATCGCCCAAGTTGGCTTTGCTTAGGTTTGCCCCTCGCAAGTTTCGTCCTGATAAATCTTTTTCAGCTAGATTCGCACCACTTAGATCGACCCCGCTCATGTCGGGGGTTTGAGGCCGAGGCGGCGATGGGGCGTAAGGCTGGTAGGGAGCAGGCTGAGACGGTGGGTGCGAGGCAGAGTTGGCTCCATTACTTGCAGCGTAGTGGCTGGGTATGCTGGAGCGATCGCCCGTTGATCGATAGGTCGCAGGGTCACCCACTGGCGGACGAGGAGGTTGGTAGGATGGGCGCGGAGGCGCAGCCGTGTGATCGGCCTCGTTCGCGGAATTGGATTGACGGGGGGGGTTGGAGTAGTAGGGGCGAGGATAGGGCTGGTAATAATAACGACGAGATGGCTTGGAGTCTCCGGCTTGAGCAGTAGAGTGATTAGCCCGGTGTGCCCGCAGTTGATCTCGGGCATGGTTAAGCTGCTTCATCATTTCCTGAGCTTCAGCCAGCTTGATAGGATCAGCATCCTGTATGCGATCGGGATGCCAAACCATAACTAAGTCTTTATAAGCCTGGTTGATTTGCTCCAGGGAAGCTCCAGGCTTGACACCCAGAGCATCATAATACCGCTTGAGATCACTCATGATTATCACGATACCATCAGTCTCTAAACAGCAGCATTAAGCAAAACCAGGGATTCTTGAAGGCAATCCCTGGTTTCTGGTAGTAAGCGGCGGTATCAAGCTGAGCAAATTTTTAGGCTCTCCAGCCATACCAGTGCTCTGCTTGGCTGTGGAATGCTAGGCAGTTGCCGATCGGGTCAGCAAAACTGGGCAGTTGGCATGTACCCGAACGTAATCCGAAAGGGAGGATCCCAAGAGGCGATCGAGGTCTGGTAAGCCTTTGGCAATGGAGGGGCGGCGATCGGGCGACCCCAGCATCAGCAAATCGGCACGCATTTCTTCAGCCAAGCGACAAATTTCTTCACCCGGTTTGCCCGTAGTGGTCACACAGCGGTACTGAACACCCATACGCTTGGCAGATGTGATTGCTGAGGCCAAAACAGCATCTTTTTCAGCCTCGCTACCCACTATATCTTTACCATCCTGACCGCTTGCGCCAGGGGTAACATGGGCTAAAATCAACTGCCCACCTTTAATATCTCGCATAAAGTACAGGGCTAAATCGAGGCACTGTTGGGCAGCTTCCGACTTGTCCAATGCCACCATAATGCGGTTAATTTTTCGGACGTAAATATCATCTTTTACCAGCAGCATAGGGCGAGACGAAAGTTGAAATACATACTGGCTTACAGAATTTTCCAGAATGGAGACAATTCGCTCCAGTCCCCTCGATCCCATAATGATGAGGCTGGCATCAATTTCTTCAGCAACTCGACAAACCACATCCTTTGGATCGCCTTGACGCAGCATGGCAGTGACCCGGTTTGGATCAAGATTTAGTTTTTGAATGGCATTGGCCAAAAACTTACCGCCTTCTTCCCATTTTTCGGTCATTGCTTCTGCGGTGATTTGTGGCGAAACAACGTGAAGAACAGTAACCATTGCCCGCTGGATTAAAGGGATTTCCATCAATGTTTTGAGCATTTCTTCAGAATGCCCTGTGCCAGAATCTGCTAAGAGAATTTTTTCTATCATTACTACGCCTCGCAAACTATTTTCAGATGTGAACGGTTGCTATTGGTGCAGGGTAAGCATTGGTAAGCCTATTGAGTAGGTGCGATCGTACTCTCAAAAGGTCTCTTTCCAGGCCAGCAACACCAATGAGTAGGCTCTGTCATCTGCTTTAAGTATATCGACTCAGATCATTGTTTTTAGAGAACTTTAGTGGTTGTGTAAATGGTTTTTAACCAACCTTTTCTCAGTTGTAAATAGGATTTAATCTATACTTGAAACGTTTGATCTAATGGTTCACTATCAAACCAATAATTACCTGACTTAATCGCTTAACTAGTCCAGGATTTCAGCTTTTAGGCGCGATCGATTTCAACTTGTCCGGTGATTACATTTCATCATATTTAGATGCAATTTGTTGCTATTTCCAAAAATTACCCCTCTTTGGTCACTCTAAGCGGATGAAAAGATGCGTTGCAAGTTCAACTGGTGTAGGAGTGGACAGATAAACGCATTCATCTGGCGTGTGAGTTGCACAAGATGCAACGAGGCAATGGGAAAGACCTCTAACCATCGCTTAAGCCAGTTGAAGCAAATCAGGGGTTGGATAATCAATCGCAGGTTATTGAGTAAGTTCTTCCAACCCCTTTGGCTGTCCCACCAAGGATGTTGCACAAACTGCTGGTGTGCCAGCGGACACGAATCGTTGAACTGGTCGGCAAATAAACTGACCATCAAAAACACACTCATCACCAACTCCCACCACTTCTCAATTTGCTCATAACTGGTGATGCGAAAGTCAGCCCAGCCCAACGCATCTTTGGCTTGCTTGAGACCATATTCAATCCAAGTTCTAAAGCTATAGTGGTCACCAATTTCTTTGAGCTTGATGGCAGGAGCACAAACCATCACAAAACTGGTCGAATTATCTGGCAAGGTTTCGGGGGAAGTGGTCAGAAGCCAATGTTGCTTGCGGTGGTGCTTGCCATAAACCACCTCTGCCATGTGGGCACTTCGGTCGTGCCACTGCTAAAGGTGCGCTCAAACTTCTGCCACGGCTCCTGAATCACCTCCTGGTCTTGCGGTAGCCACAGGGCGTGGTTACTGCGAATCGCCAGAATGTAAGGCAGTTTTAATTGGTAGAACATTGACAAAATTCTGTTTACTCTCACCATACAAGCTATCGGCAAGCACCAGTTCAAAGACAAATCCCATCGCTTGTAATTGGCGAATCAGTTGTGCTGCAATTTGCGGTTTACTCTGATACTCTTCTTTCTCCTTTAGGCGTTCTCTCGGTTTGTAACCTTCAAAGGTCAATGGCAAAATCATCCCATCGACTAAGTCATAGGCCGTGACTGATATAATCCCATTTTCCTTCTTGGCGACATTGCCGATGTATTGCCGTTTGACGTAGTCCGTACTGGTTCCCTTCTTGCAATCTCCCGTTTCATCGATTAACAGAATCAGTGACCGACCAGCCAGGACTTCAAGAATAATTTCCAATCACCCTACGGTAATGTCAGGTTTTTTGTTGCCAAGTTAATAAAGTAATTGGAATATGCAATCAATTAACCGAAATCATTTAAATCTGATTTGTATCTTTGTTTTGATGGGTGGTGCAGGGTTCCTCCTAACCGCTGGTGTTTTAACCGCGTCTACCTATCGATTTGTCAGGATGGCATCCAGGGCGGAGGGAAGAGTCATTCGGATCACCGAACGCAATCTTGAACCCGTGATTCGGATTGTGCCAGCCGGATCAACCACCACTGTTGAGTTTGTGCATAAGAGAGCAATGACCGAAGTCTTTAGCAGATACGCCGTGGGTGATAAAGTCCCTGTTTTGTATCGATCGGATGCTGGATATCCTGCTGGTTTTCAGACGCATATTGACACCATCGATGCCCTGTGGTCTTATCAATTGCTCTATGCATTTTTGGGTACGTCGGCAATTTTTAATGCTTTGTATGTAAAACGCTTGGTTTCGAGGCAATCTATAGCAAGATAGGGTTCAATCATGTTGAAACAATGGATTCATAACAATCTTCGCAGTGCTGTCAGTATCAGTCTATTATCAGTCTTGCTGCTTGGGAGTTTGAGCGATCGCACAACAGCCCAAACACCCAACAAATTCACCCGCTTTTCAGAGTGGTGTCAGCAGAAAGCAACCCTGAATTCTGAGGCTCGTTATACGGTTAACGTTCTGCTTAAAGAAGCAAAGACACAAGATTGCAAACAGGCCGAAACAGCCCTAACAGGCTTGACAGATTTGTCTCTGCTCAACAACCAGATTAAGAATTTGCAACCCCTGGCGACCCTAACGAATCTTGAAAGCCTGGAACTGGGTGTCAACCAAATTACCAATCTCCAACCCCTTTCTACCCTGACTAACTTGCAAAATCTGAGTCTGTCTGGCAACCAAATTACTAATCTCCAGCCCCTTTCTACCATGACCAACTTGCAAAGTCTGAATCTGGCTGGCAACCAAGTTTCAAATTTAACTGGGCTATCCAATCTGAGAAAACTGCATACGCTTGGGCTAGAGCGCAATCAAGTTCGTGATTTGCAGCCTCTTTCTACCCTGACAAATCTAAAATTTCTCATCCTCAAGGACAATCAAATTGCCGATTTACAACCCTTATCAGCACTGACTAATTTGAAGCTACTGTGGTTGAGCAAGAATCAAGTTGGGGATGTAACCCCTCTATCAACTCTCACAAACCTGACATTTCTTGACCTTGACCACAATCAAATTGTCGATGTCCAACCCCTTTCCACGCTCACTGAACTTGAGGGGCTTCACCTCAACAGTAATCAAATTACGAATGTTGCTCCCCTTGCCACGTTGACAAAGCTAAACATGCTTCTCTTGAACCAAAATCGAATTGAGCAGGTGCAATCCCTATCCGCCTTAAAGAATCTCGGAGTACTGACCTTAGGTGAAAATCCACTGCGCGATCGCACCTGTCCGATACAACCTGCAACCGTCTGTGCGTTCTAACCATCATGCTCTGACGCGCTTAACCTTTATGAAATCCACCAAAACTGTCATCATTTCGATTGTTGGGATTGGAGCCACGATCGCGGTAGTGCTAGGCATTATGGCTAGCATTAACTATTTGGGAGGACTGCTTTGGCAAGATGAGGCGCTGGTCTGTCGGAAGGAGAAGCTGAACGCGTTGGCCGTGACGGCGGATGGCAACACCTTAATTGCTGGAGGGACACACATTAAACTGTGGGACATTGCGACAGGCAAAAAACTGCATGGCAGCACCACGGTTCGCTATGCACTGGGGCCTGGGCTACCATCATCTGTCGTCAGTGCCCTAGTGATTACCCCGGATCAGCGGTCGTTCATCATTGCCGTCAGTCCATTAGGGGCGATCGCAAGCCAGGGAGTGCATCAAATTCAGGTTTGGGATTTGGCAAGGCGTCAACCGATTCGCTTCTACGATGGACATCGCGATCGCGTGCGCTTTCTAGCTGTTAGCCCAGATAGCCGAACTCTCGTGAGTCAGGATGATAGCGGCGTGATTCAGCTTCGCAACTTAGCCACAGGGCAGGTGAAGAAAACCTGGAATACGGAGGTCGCGCAACGGTTTCCCATTCTGATCAGTGCCGATGGCAAGCTGTTTACCAGTATGGGTAAAGACGGGACTATAACCCTATGGGAGATGGCAACAGGCAAGGCGGTTAGCAGGCTGAAAGCCGATCCGAGCCATACCCCGCTGGCGATCAGTGCGAACAATCAAACCTTGCTGATCCAGAATGCGGGAGATGTCAAACGGTTTAGAGTGATCGCCACGGGAGCCGAATTACAAACCCTAAAGGGGAGCTACATTGAATCTGCCTTTGCAATCAGCCCCGATCGCAAACAGGCGTTGATCACAACTGATGCTGGCATTAGGCGCTATGACTTGATCACAGGTGCGGAATTGCAAACCTTCAACACGGACAAGTTCTATAAAGCGATCGCAATCACCCCCGATGGTTCCTCATTTCTCACCCTGGATAGTCAAGGCAACTATGTTCTGTGGAATTTAGCAACGGGGACAAAGACACATCAACTTGAAGGTCAATCGGGTTGGGGAGATCAAGCGTTTGCTGGGTCTAAAATCCTGGTAAATGCTGCAAGTGGCAATCGGATTACGCTGTGGGACTTACAAACCGGAAAACGCATCCGAAGATTTTGTAACCAGTAAATGACCGTGTTTTAGGAGTTGAATCAGCCCGATGCAAGCCACTAATCGAGATATGCAAAAGCTGATCGGCATTCTCTTTCCAATCCTTGGCGTTGCACTCCTTCTGGGAGCGAGTATTGAAGCAGTGATGACCTATCGCTTTATCACGCTGGCATCCAGGGCAGAAGGTGAAGTCGTCCGACTGAATGCAGGCGGCGCTCATCCGGTCATCCGGTTTGCACCAGCCGGAAAAGCAGCCATTGAGTTTTCGACCAGTGGGTTTATTTACTATGCTGTCGGCGATCGCGTCTCAGTTTTGTACTTGGAGGATGCTCAAGACCCATCGCTTACTTGGGCGAAAATCGACACACCCGGAGCATTATGGATTGAAGAAATTAGTCTGGTGGTGATAGGTGCAGCGATGCTGATAGCAGGCTTATATAATCGGCAACTCAAATGATTAAGAGGATTTTCATAATTTCCCTTTTTCCATTGTTGATTGTGGGATTAATCATTTACATGAATCTCACAAAGATTCGATTTGATTCATCTACATGGAAACAAACGGGTCAGTGAACCAGGACTCTTACCCACGACTGGAAATGGCAGATAGTTTGATTCGCGATCGCACCTTGTATGGCAAAACGAAAGAGGACGTTATCGAACTCCTGGGAAAACCATCGAATGAGGGCTACTTCAAAACCTATGCTTAGTGTACTGGTTAGGTCCCGGAAGAGATTGGTTCGGTGTGGATTAGGAATGGCTTTTGATCCAGTTAGATGATTCAGGGCGAGTCATTGAGTATGAGTTAGGACGTGACTAAGATGAGCCGCGATCTCGTAACGATTTCTGATACTGTTAGTGAGATATTGCTTAATACACTAAAACCCCAGCTAGTAGGTCAGTCATGAAAATGTGGATCGTGCCATTGCTGGCGATCGCCGCTTTGACGGTTAGTACAGTATCGGCAAAAGCCGAGCATAGCCCTTATGGCAAGACGCTAAAGGATTTGTGGGCTGAAGGTTTACGATTAGAAAAACAGCACGATTTTGCAGGAGCACAACGCCTCTATGAAAAAGCGTTGCAGCAGTCTCAGCAGTTGCCAGATTCGCTAGTGAAACGTTGTGCGATCGCCATTTCCCGGGTTGGACTTGAATCCGTGATTGCCGCTCAAACCTATATCCGTGAGCATGGGAATAATCCTAAGCTGAGGGAAGGAATAGAGATCACAACCATTCAGCAATTCTATGCTTCTTGGGAGAAGATCGGTCAAGAGCTAAATCTGGGTTCAAAGGACTGCCCATGAAGCAGTTGCCACGTCTTCCAATGTTTTAGTTCTATTACCCAGTTTTCATTTCTTGATTATGGTGCTAAAGTTCCTTCACTCAAACTCTTTTGCTAGTGTTTCGATATTGGTAAACCTTGGTCGCCTGCCTTGCTTACTCGTAGCGGCTGTCACCTTAACCTGTGGGCAGCCCATTGCCCTAGCCCAACCTAAACCGGCTACTCCTGCTACGAAAGATGCCCACTGCGCTAATCGTAGCTATGCGATGTTCCTCAATTCCCTGGCGATCAGCCCCGATAGTAAAACCGCCTTCAGCAGCATTTTTGACTCTGCTATCTATCGCTGGGATCTCACGACCAACAAACCCGGTCAAATCCTCGCCAAACATCCGGACATGGTCTACGCATTGACCTTGAGTTAGGATGGTAGCCGCTTAGTCAGTGGGGGAAGTGATGGAGTGATTCGGGTTTGGCAGGCAGCGGATGGCAAGCTACTCCAAACAATGCCAGCATCTGACATCGTTTATGCCCTGAAAATTAGCCCCGATGGCAAAACGTTGGTTAGTGGCGACAGCAATAAAGACATTAAGATTTGGGAAATGGAAACGGGAAAACTGGTGCGAACGCTACCAGGGCACGATCGCGAAGTCATGTCTCTCGCCTTTACACCGGATGGCAAAACCCTCGCCAGTGGATCTTTTGAAACCGTTAAGCTGTGGGATATGGCGACTGGTCGTAACCTGCGCACACTAACCTGGCGCGATCCTCGCATCAGCAGCGGGTTTGCGCTAGTTGCCATCACACCCGATGGAAAAACAGTCATTGCCGGGTCGTCTTTGACCCAGTTTGGATCTGGACAAAACGCAATTTACAGTTGGGAATTGGCAACCGGTAAGCCTCGCACTCATCTGGCTCCCCAGATCGATAATTGGGTCTATGGAATCGCCATTACGCCAAATGGCAAAACCCTGGTAACTGGCAATTTTGGCCTCACGACTTGGGATCTGACCACGGGTAAGATTACGTCTCGGCAATTTACGAGTTCTACTGGGGAAAACGATCTGGTGAGTTTGGCGATGGCGGCGGATGGCAAAACCCTATTGCTGGCTACGCAACGTAAAGGGCTTAAGTTTTGGGATTTAGCGAGTCGCAAGGTGACACGAGTGCTGTTGAACAACTGTCCCGAACCCAAGTTTTGACCGTCAGCATCGGCACAAACATCAATCGATCAGGACGTGACTAAGATGAGCCACGATTGCGTAATGCTTTCTTATCGGGTTTGCCCAGGGCAGTATAGGGTAGCTCGGTACGGAACTCGATCACCGCAGGCATCTGGTAGCGGGCAACCCGCGGTTT
>Ga0224722_1001492_pt1 | contig 12907 bp, 10 predicted proteins | sample Balambano_FR1_Me_FD_161646 | JGI IMG/M metagenome (GOLD analysis project Ga0224722, IMG submission 161646) | Freshwater sediment microbial communities from Lake Towuti, South Sulawesi, Indonesia - Balambano_FR1_MetaG | ecosystem: Environmental > Aquatic > Freshwater > Lake > Sediment | place... | reverse complement strand
CGCAGCCAGGGTTGCGGCCACCTGTGGTAAAGACAGCGACCACATGGATAAAAGTTCTGGCAAGTTGTAGCGGTAGAGCCACTTGGCCAGCAGCGCTGCTACGAATTTACTGCCAATCAGACCAAGCACGATCGCCAGTGTTAGCCAAAGAGCACTTACCGTTTTTAGAAATGCAGGCAGGTTAATCAACAGACCCATATCTACAAAAAAGCAGGGAATAAACAGGACACTGCCCACAAATTCCACCTTTTCTTTAACTGGACTGTTGCCCAGAACATCATTCACAGCCAAACCAGCCAGAAATGCACCGACAATTTGTTCTACCCCAATCACCTGAGCCCCAACTGAAGCGACAAATAGAGCCAGCAGAATGAATAGAAATTGATTGCCTTCAGCATCTCCGGATCGCCGGAAAAACTCTTTCCCCGCCCAATCAAACCCAACCAACACGACAACAGAGTAGATGGCCACTCCTAGCAACAGTGTGATAAAACTGGAGGCGCTGAAGGCACCCGTGTGAATCCCAACACACAAAGCCAACACCAGCAAGGCTGCCGTATCCGTGATGATAGTAGCGCCGATCGTCACCATAATTGCCTCGTTTGACACCACCCCCAGGCGGCTGACAATGGGATATGCCAGCAGAGTATGGGACGCTAGCAGCGAACCAATCAGCACAGAGGCATTCCAGCTAAAGTCAAAAAGTCGCCCAACTGCAATGCCAGTTACCATTGGCACAATAAACGTAAGGAAGCCAAACCCTAACGATCGATTGCGCGTTTTACGAAACTGCTTCAAGTCGATTTCCAACCCTGCCACAAACATCAAATAAACCTTGCCAACGCCAGAAAGGAGTTGCATAGTTTCCGATTTAGAATCCAACCATTGCAGACCACTTTGTCCTAGTATTACCCCAGCAATTAACAAGCCCACCAAACCAGGAAGTCGTAGGCGCTCAAATAATGGTGGAATTACGAGAATCACCGTTATCAACAGAGTGAATGTCAGAATTGGGCTCTGCATAGCGAAAATACTCTCAGTGAATAGGAATTACAGTCAGGGCACTGGCAGGGTGAATTAGCAATTAGCAAAGGGTAAGAATGCTGAAAAATTATCAAGGATAGCGGTGCTATGGCAGTCCTGAACCATTTGTAAAAAGAGGATACCTGTGAACAAAGGACTTAAAGCTCTTGTTCCTCACAACTCTACGAGAATTGCCATTATATCGACCATTTTTTTCATCTCCTCAAGAGGTTGGATTACCTTCAAATCATAAAAATTCATCAGAGGTAGGGTATCAGACTCTTCCAAAAACATGGTTTGTCCATGAGGATAGAGCTATGAGCGATCGCCTAACCAGCCAATCTACTTACAGGTTAGGTTACAGGTTAGGAACGTTTAGTAATTTATTCAGTGAATCATTAGTATGTGCGCTAAGCACCAGCAGATTTAGCCGTAGATAGTGCATAATCCTCAATGGTGTTGTGTCACTCAGGTTCATGGATTTGTTTAGAAAGCTTAGTGTCCAGTCCAAGTTGCTCATTGCAATACTGGCGTCTAGTTTATTGGCGCTACTCTTGGCTGGGTACATTAGCTACACAGGTGGCAAAGCAGCTTTAGAAGGCAGTATCCTCAATAACCTGACAGCAACTCGGGTCAAGCAGGCCGAATCGATTCAAGACTACTTTGCGTTTACCGAAAAAAACGTTCTTACCCTGAGTGAAGCGCCCTTCGTTGTAGATGCATTCAAAGAGTTCAAAGCAGCCTATCGCAAACTAGAGCAGGCCAAGCTCACTCCCGCCCAGCAAGCCAGCCTAGAAAAGTTTTATCGTGAGGTTTATCTCTCTAGGTTGCCTCAGTCATTTGCAGGAACGCCTACTCTGGAAGCTTTTTTGCCGACTCAAGCAGCCGCTCGTTATTTGCAGTACCACTATATTGCTGCCAATCCAAACAAGGTTGGCTCCAAAGAACTGCTAGATAATCCGGGCGATGGTAGCGAGTACAGTCGAGTTCACCAAAAGTATCAGCCTCTATTTCGATCGATTCAGGGCAAATTTGGCTACGAAGATATCATCCTTGTAGACAATGAGTCGGGAAATATCATTTACACCGTTAGTAAAGAACCAGAATTCGCTACCAATCTTAAGGTTGGCCCCTATGCCCAGACAAACTTGGCTGAAGGCTTCAACAAAGCAGCCAACTCTGGAGACCCCAACTTTGTTACCTCTATCGACTTTGAACCCTATCGCCCATCTTCAGGTAAGCCGACCGCCTTTTTCCCCACCACCCTGTTTGATGGTAATCAGTTTTTAGGCTCACTCATATTCCAGGCTCCCACCAAGCGCATCAACCAATTAATGACGTTTAACCGACGCTGGAAGGATGTTGGTTTAGGTGAAACGGGCGAAGTTGCATTGATTGGCCCTGATAATCTCCTACGATCAAAGCCTCGCCAATTTGTTGAGGATCCAGAGGAATACTACACATCCCTCAAGCAGAATGACAACGCATCAGACGCTATCATTGAACGCATTAAGCAGGTGGGTAGCCCAATTCTGATCCAAAAAGCCAAAATCGATGCTGCTCAGAAGGCATTGGAGGGCAGCACGGGTGAAATTAGCTATCAAGATTATCGTGGCAAACAAGTTCTCAGTTCTTATCAACCCGTTAAGTTGGGGCAATTTAACTGGGCGCTGGTCGCTAAACAGGATGTGGAGGAGGCTTTTGCGCCGATCGGAGAACTAACTCGCCGCATGCTGATTACCGGTGGCTTACTAATTCCTGCCATTACGTTACTAAGTAGCCTGCTGGCCAAGCGGTTGGTACGTCCTATCTATCGTTTAAATGAAAGCACTCGTAAAATTGCTCAGGGTGAAACGGGTATCCAAGTTGCGGTTGATACCAATGATGAGTTTGCAGACCTAGCTCACGCTTTTAATGCAATGTCTCATGAAACTCATGCTAAGGAGAAAAGTCTGGAGCAGAAGGTGCGGGAGAACGATCGTTTATTGCTAAATATCCTGCCTGCTCCTGTGGTGAAACGGTTAAAGGCCGGTGACCGTGACTCTGCCGACAAGTTCACTAATGTCACAGTACTGTTCGCTGAAATTGAAGGCTTCTACGATTTAGCCAATCAGATTTCTCCAACGCGATCGGTGACTTTGCTCAGCCAGCTAGTAGAAGCCTTTGACCTAGCCGCAGAGAAGTTTGGCGTCGAAAAATTGAGAACTACTGGAGCCGACTACTTAGCCGTAAGTGGTTTATCGATTCCGCGGGTGGATCACGTCAAACGTATGGTCGATTTTTCCCAGGAACTTCTGCGGGTTATTGTTCGATTTAACAAGCAGTATCACCTTAACTTAAGTTTGGATATTGGCATCCACACTGGTTCAGTGGTAGGTGGAATTGTTGGTAAAACCAAATTTATCTACGAACTGTGTGGTGACACAATGACGATTGCACAGGCTGTGCATGTTTCTCCTGAGCGCAACGTTGTGCAGGTAACTGAGCCAGTTCGCAATGCACTTGAGAACTACTACACTTTCGCTCCAGTCGCCGCTGTCCAACTCAAAGACAAAGCCACCACAATTCCTGTTTGGGCCGTTCAGACTATCGCAATCAGTCAACCAGCCATTCCCTTGTAAGCCGAGCAGAATAACCTTATGGCCGTATCTCAACCTTCCGCCAAACGACGCTTCGGTATTCAGGCCAAGCTGCTATCGACTCTGCTGCTCATCAGCCTACTGTCTTTGCTGTCAATAGGAACTGTTGCTTATTACACTACGCGCAATGCTTTGAGAAATACAATTTTTGAGGGTTTGACTGCACTGCGCAGTAGCCAAGCTGAACAAATTAAGGCTTATTTCGATACAACAGCAAATCAACTTTCGGTATTGAGTGAGTCACCAGATGTAGTGGCAGCATTAAAAGAATTTAAGACCGCCTATCAGAAGTTGAGCACAGTAAAAATTACCAATGCTCAGCAAGAGGTATTGGACAAGTTCTACAACGAAAGCTATTTGCCCCAAATCCGAAAAGTATTTGGAGAGGATGAAATTCCTGAAGACTTTTTGCCCCAAGCTACTACTGGAAGGTACCTGCAATATCACTACATTGCAGCAAATCCCAATCCAGTGGGTAAAAAAAGTAAGTTAGACGCTGCTAAGGATAGCAGTAGCTATAGCCAGTTTCATGCTCGCTACCATCCTATGTTTCGTACCATTTTGGAAGATTATGGTTTTGAAGACATTTTCTTAATTGATGATGAGAAAAATGTTGTTTATACAACTCTCAAAGAGCCTGATTTTGCAACTAATTTGAGAGATGACTCGTATAGCAGAACGGGTTTGGCCAGAGCAGTAGAAGAGGTCGTAAAGTCACGATCGAAGGATTTTGTAGCCACGATCGACTTTGAAGAATATGTGCCCTCCCGCGGTAAACCCGCTAGTTTTTTTGCTACATCAGTTTTTGATGGCTCAAACTTTCTGGGGACGCTGGTGTTTCAGGCACCCAGCGATCGGTTTAATCAAATCATGAACGTTAACCAAAAGTGGGAAGCGATTGGATTGGAGAAAACCGGTGAGACCTATCTAATTGGTCAAGATAGCTTGCTGCGCACTGTTCCTCGAAAGTTTCTGGAAAACCCAGAGGACTATTACCAAGCCATTACCAAAGGTGCCTCATCAGCAGAGGACATTACTCAGCAAGTTGAGCGTATGCGCACTGTGGGAACCCCTATTCTCAAGCGAAAAGTTACCACTGAACCAGGACAACGGGCGATCGCTGGCCAATCAGGCACCATTGTCTATAAAGATGCCTTTGGTCAGGCGGTGCTGGGATCCTATCAACCGGTTGAATTGGGTAACTTCAACTGGGGACTGGTTGCAAAAAAAGACATTAGCGAAGCCTTTGCCCCAATCAACGACCTTACCCGGCGTTTTCTGCTCACTGCTGCAATCCTGGTTCCGTTAATCATTGCTCTAGCCAATGCTCTAGCCCGCAATTTTGTGCGCCCCATTCGACGGTTGATCGAAGGTGCACGTCGTGTAGCAGTTGGTCAAACCGATGTGCAGGTAACTCTCCAAACCCATGATGAATTTGGTGATTTGGCGCACTCGTTTAACACTATGACTCAGAGCTTGCACAGCAAAGAGCAAATGCTGCAAGAAAAAATTCTGGACAACGATCGCCTGTTACGAAGCTTGCTCCCAAATTCTGTGGCCGATCGCGTTAAGGCTGGTACTCAACCTGCTACCGATGACTTTGCCGATATTTCTGTTCTCTATGCCGAAGTTGAAGGGTTCAATCAGCTTTCAGAAACCCTTGCCCCAGAAGAATCCATCAGCTTGCTCAATACGTTGGTCACTGAACTGGACGAAGTAGCAGCAATACACGGAGTGGAACCTCTGAAAAACACAGGCAGCAGCTACCTGGCTGTTTGTGGCTTATCTACCCCCACACCTGACCACGTCCAAAGGATGCTGACCTTTGCCCAAGCCATACTAAAAGTCATGGCGCAATTTAACCAGCGTCATGGCACTAGCCTTGACTTGGATATTGGTGTCCACACAGGCTCAGTTGTAGGCGGTATCGTTGGCAAAACCAAGTTTATTTATGAATTGTGGGGCGACACGATGAACGTCGCACGAGCTATCCATCCCTCTGCTGAGAAAAACACAATTCACGTCACTGAGGCGGTGCAGGCAGCCGTTCAGGATAAGTTTTCCTTTCAACCGGTTGCTGAAGTAGTTCTTAAGGGAAAGGGATCCATTCCAGTTTGGGCTGTTAAATCCCCAATTCATCAAGAGTAGGCTGTTGAGGAGAGTGGGTTATGGGAGTCGGCATTGTTAATCAAGCAACATGGTGGTGGACGGCAGCCCTAGTATTTGGCTTTCCGTTGCTGATGCTGTTGCTGGGGGAACTGATTTTTCGGCTCGATCGCAAGCAAAATCCGATCGTTGCTCCCCTAAAGATTCTGCGAAATTTCATCTTGCCAACCTTGGCGCTGTTTATCCTGCTGTTGTACGTGATGGGGCTGCCTCGGACTGAAACGATCGTCCGCATTGCCGAAACTCTATTTTGGATTGCACTGACCTATGGGGCGCTGACGTTTCTCAACGTCTTCCTGTTCAAAGAGGCAAAACCAGGTACCTGGCAGGCCAATGTTCCTGATATTTTTCTTGACTTGAGCCGCACATTTCTCATTTTGGTGGGACTAGCAGTCATTTTTTCCAACGTATGGGGGGCTGATCTGGGGGGCTTGCTCACGGCTTTGGGTGTCGGTTCGCTGGTTATTGGTTTGGCTCTACAAGATAGTCTGGGCAACATTTTTTCAGGTATTGCCTTGTTGTTTGAGCGTCCAGTCAGTATTGGTGATTGGGTAGAAATTGGCGACACGGTGGGTAAGGTGGTGGAAATTAACTGGCGATCTGTTCATTTGCAGACCTGGAGCCGAGACTTGGTCGTAGTTCCCAACTCTGAACTTGCTAAAGCTAGTTTTAGGAATTTCAATCGGCCCACCCTTACCCATGTTGAAAACTTTGAAATTGGCTTTTCCTATGATGATCCACCTAACAAGGTGAAAAAAGTTCTGCTGGAGACGGCACTGGCGACCCCTGGTGTGTTGCATGACCCACCTCCGTGGATTGCTATTTATTCCTATGCGGATTTCTCGGTAAACTATCGCATTGGCATTGCTCTGCCTAGCTACGAAAAAGGATTGGCCATCCGCAACGAGTTCATTCTGCGAATTTGGTATGCAGCCAAGCGCTATGGTTTGACCATTCCTTATCCCATTTCAACTGAAGTACAGGCCGAACTTCCGGCCTCGACGTTCATTCCTACCCCTGAAATGCGTCAGCAGAAAATGCTGGAGACGTTGCGAGCAGCACCGGGAATTAGCCTGGTAGAGATGAAGTTGTTGGAATCTTTGAATTATGAAAAACTGGCGCATCAGTTTGCCAAAGGGGAAGTCATGCTTGAAGAAGGTGACTTGCTGCCTGGGATGTTTATGATTCTGGAAGGAACAGTAGAACTCTCGCTCAAAGATCTCAGTGGCACTAGGCAAGTCATTGCACAATTGTTGCCCGGTGACTACTTTGGCGAGAAAGCTTCTTTGATGTCAGAACAGGTGAGTGAAGTGACTGCGATCGCGTTGGAGGATGTCGAAGTATTGCTGCTGGATCAAGATACACTACAAGACATGCTGGAGCGTTCTCCTGTCTTTGCCAACGAAATTGGAGAAGTCATGGAGTTGCGTCGACGAACCGTAGCGTCTATTCTCAATGCTGCCTAGTTATCTGTAAGTGATCGAGAAGTAATCGAACGATGAGTATTTTTAAGGCATGGGGGTTTAGGGCTGAAAGCTGGCACGGCGATCGCGGCGAATATTGGGTATTGGTGCAGGGTCTGCTGTTGATTGGCATTGTGCTGTTGCCTGTACTACGACCGGCCAGTTGGGCGATCGCTCAAGTTCCCCCCCTGAGTTATTGGTTCGATGGATTAGCTACTGGATTGGGCATCGGGGCGATCGTGCTTCTGAGCAAAGCCCTGCTAGACTTGGGTCGCAGCTTGACACCGTTACCCTACCCTCGTGAGGATGGTAGCTTGGTGCAAACGGGAGTTTTTGGTCTTCTGCGCCATCCGCTTTACAGTGGGCTAGTATTAGCCGTATTAGCTTGGGCAGTTTGGCATGCCAGCCTATCTCATCTGGTTGGAGCACTAGTTTTATTTAGCTTCCTTGACGCCAAAGCTAGTAAAGAGGAACAATGGCTATGCCAAAAATATCCTGAATACGAAAAATATCGCGATCATGTGCGAAAGTTAATTCCGTGGGTTTACTAAATGGATAACGTAACCTGCTGAAAAGCATTTTCCTTGCTGACCAAACACGATAAACTTAGCCATTGATATTCTGCATCACAGCCCTGGGAGTATGAGTACAGTTTTGATTGTGGACGATAGCCCCACGGTGCGGCAGATGGTTTCAGACCAGTTAAGGCAGGTCGGCTTTACGGTACTTGAAGCAGGAGACGGCGAAGATGCGATCGAAAAAATCCAGAACACCATCCCAGATTTGGTCGTGACAGATATTGTTATGCCGCGCAAGAATGGTTACGAACTATGCCGCTGGATCAAGAATGAGCCCAAGACTAAGCACATTCCGGTCGTAATGTGTACAAGCAAAAGCGAAGAGTTTGACGTGTATTGGGGCATGAAACAGGGAGCTGATGCTTACATTACCAAGCCTTACCACCCCCCCGATTTAATCGATGCGGTCAAACGCTTACTAAAAGCTAAAGGCTAGGGAGGTCTTGCTGTTACTCCCCATCTCCTCAACTCCCTCAGTTGAGCAGTTTTTCACGCCCTTAAAATTGTTTCAGATGAGTATGAGTCAGGTTGTTGCTACATTTTATAAGTTTGTGTCCTTGCCCGATTGCGCCGAGTTGCAACCGCAGATTTTGGCGTGGTGTACCCAGCGAGCCATTCGGGGAACAATTTTGCTGGCAGCAGAAGGCATCAATGGCACGATCGCAGGAACTCGGTCGGGTATCGATACGGTACTAGGGCAATTGCGATCGGATCCGCGTCTGGCAGACTTGGAACACCGCGAGTCTATTAGCGAAACGATACCGTTCGATCGCATGAAAGTTCGCCTGAAAACTGAAATCGTCACTCTAGGAATGCCAGAGGTGAACCCTGCCGAGCAGGTAGGAGCTTACGTAGACCCTCAAGATTGGAATGCCCTAATGGCTGATCCGGAGGTGTTGGTGCTAGACACACGCAATGACTACGAAGTGAAGATTGGTAGTTTTGCAGGTGCTATCAACCCCAAAACCCAAAGCTTTCGAGAATTTCCAGCCTACGTACAGCAGCATCTCGATCCTGCCCGCCATCACAAAATAGCTATGTTCTGTACTGGGGGCATCCGTTGTGAGAAAGCTTCTGCTTACCTGCTTCAGCAGGGCTTTGCTGAGGTATATCACCTCAAGGGCGGTATTCTAAGCTACTTGGACACTGTGCCAACCGAGGAAAGCGCTTGGGAAGGAGAATGCTTTTTGTTTGACCAGCGGGTAGCTGTTCAGCATGGGCTAGAATCCGGCAGTTACGATACTTGCCTTGCTTGCGGGCACCCAATTAATGATGAGGATAAACAGTCGCCCCATTACGATGCGGGTATCTCCTGCCCCTATTGCTATGACAGCCTGACACCGGAAAAGCGTGCTCGTCAGGAGGCCCGTCGTCAATAGCTACTGACGCTTCATAGCCAGAGTTAGCCCATCAGCGATCGGCACTAGGGACATGCTGACACGATCGTCCTCGTAGATTTTTTGGTTTAGGGCACGAATGGCATTGGTGCGAGTGTCATTAACGTTGGGATCAGCCACATCCCCATTCCACAGCACGTTATCAATGGCAATTAACCCACCTGGACGGACTAGTTGCAGCGATCGCTCGTAGTAGCCATCGTAATTGCTCTTGTCTGCATCGATAAACGCAAAGTCGAAGCTGTTTGCCTGTCCAGACGTTAGTAACTGATCCAATGTATCCAGGGCAGGGGCAATGCGGAGATCGATTTTGTCTGCAACCCCTGCCTGCTGCCAATACCGCCGAGCGATCGAAGTATATTCTTCACTCACATCGCAGGCAACCACTTTCCCGTCGGGTGGCAAAGCCAATGCTACTACCAGAGCACTGTAGCCCGTAAATACCCCTACTTCTAGCGTTTTTCTTGCCCCAATCAGTTGCACTAACAAAGCCATAAACTGCCCCTGCTCTGGGGCAATCTGCATCATACTCATAGGGTGCTGTGCTGTTTCCTGGCGCAACTGGGTCAGCATTGGCACTTCCTGCACAGAGACAGACTGGAGGTAGGAATATAACCGATCGTCCAGACCAAGAGTTTTATTTGACATAGGACAAGCACACTAAGAGTGCTAAAGAGTCATGGGCGGGGAGAGACTCGAACTCTCATACCTTTCGGTGCCGCATTTTGAGTGCGGTGCGTCTACCAATTCCGCCATCCGCCCGTAGGTTTAGCCTATACATTATGCATCCAAAGGTATGGAAAATCAATATAATTGGTGCCAAACTCCAGATCCTGATGGCCAAAACTGAAAACAGATTACTGTCTGCTGGGACAGCTTGACGAAGGAACGCTATGACCCAAAGCAATGAAAATGGTAGTCGGCTCGATCGCATTGAAGTAATTCTGCTTGAGCTGACAGGAGCAAGTATCAGACATGACAACGAGTTCAGCCGGATTAATGCTTCCCTAGACCGGGTGGCTAAGCAGCAAGAGACAAATACCCAGGCGATCGCGCAAAATCAACAGGTGATCGCGCAAAACCAGCAGGCTATCGCGCAAAACCAACGGGCGATTACGCAAAACCAGCAGGCGATCGCGCAAAACCAACAGGCAATTACGCAAATCCGACAGGCGATTGCGCAAAACCAACGGGCGATCGCGCAACTTACGGCTGAACAGCAACTGAGTCGGCAAGACATTAATATCCTGACTGCCAGCATTCAAGACCTGCGAAACTTAGTAGCAGATTATATCCAGGGACGTTCAGGAACCTGATAACCGTGCATCCCCCTTGCCATAATGAGTAATAGGAAAATTTGTGGGCAATAACTGCCAGCATGAACCGGTGTTAGCTAGACTAGCAACGTTCTCCCAGTGCATCTCCTCCTATGCCCAACCGTCTTGCCAGCGCCAATAGTTTGTATCTGCGGAAACACGCTGAGAACCCGATCGACTGGTGGTGGTGGTGCGATGAAGCGCTAGCAACAGCTCGCAAACAAGATAAACCTATCTTCTTGTCTGTCGGCTACTCTAGTTGCCACTGGTGCACGGTGATGGAAGGTGAAGCCTTTTCTGATTCTGCCATCGCCGATTATCTCAATGCTTATTTCTTGCCAATTAAGGTCGATCGTGAGGAGCGCCCCGATCTCGACAGTATCTACATGCAAGCTGTGCAAATGATGATCGGGCAGGGCGGCTGGCCGCTGAATGTATTTTTGACGCCAGACGATTTAGTTCCTTTTTACGGGGGCACCTATTTCCCGATCGAGCCTCGCTACGGGCGTCCCGGCTTTCTGCAAGTACTGCAATCTATTCGCCACTACTACGACACCGAAAAAGAGAAATTGGCAGGGATAAAAGCGGAAATTCTGGGCAAGTTGCAAACCTCTGCCCAGTTGCAACCTATCTCAGGGCTGGAACCCAGTTTGCTAGAGAAAGGGCTGGAATACAATACGGGCGTTGTTTTGGCAAAAGCTCCTGGTCCCAGCTTTCCCATGATGCCCTACGCTGAGGTGGCGTTACGATCGCGTCGGTTAAGCTTTGAGTCGCGTTATGACGCCAAAGCCGCAAGTATCGAACGAGGATTGGATCTGGCGTTAGGAGGCATTTTTGACCATGTGGGGGGCGGTTTCCATCGCTACACGGTGGATCCCAACTGGACAGTACCTCACTTTGAAAAAATGCTGTATGACAATGGCCAGATTATGGAATATCTGGCCAATTTGTGGGCTGCTGGTGTGCAAGAACCCGCGGTTGCCCGGGCGATCGACTATACGGCAACTTGGCTACAGCGAGAGATGACTGCCCCTACGGGATTTTTCTATGCGGCTCAAGATGCGGATAGTTTTGTGAACTCGGCTGCTGTGGAGCCGGAGGAGGGAGCCTTTTATGTCTGGGATTATTCAGAACTGATTGCCGCCTTAACGTCAGAAGAATTGGCTGAGTTAGCCGCAGCCTTTACTGTTTCTGAAACTGGAAATTTTGAAGGTCACAATGTACTGAAGCGATCGCAGCGCGGTGCCTTGAGCAATAGCCTAGAAGCCATCTTGGATAAATTGTTTGTGATTCGCTACGGTGCTTCTAGAGCTGAGCTGGCCATTTTTTCCCCAGCCATAGACAACCGCCAAGCCAAAACAATCCCCTGGGCTGGGCGTATTCCTGCTGTCACTGACACTAAGCTGATTGTTGCCTGGAATAGCCTGATGATTTCTGGATTGGTGCGGGCTGCTGCTGTTTTCCAGCGATCGGACTATTGGCAGCAGGCCGTCACCGCCGCACAGTTTATCTTGGATCAGCAATGGATTTCTGACCGGTTTCACCGCGTTAACTATGATGAGAAACCCAGCATTCTGGCTCAGTCGGAAGACTATGCCTTGTTCATCAAAGCATTGCTAGATCTGCACCAAGTGGCGTTGATGTTTGCGCCTATGACCTCTTGTGATTGGTTGACCCAGGCAACTCGTGTGCAGGCAGAGATGGATCAGCACCTGTGGAGTCAAGACTTGGGGGGCTACTTTAATACTGATGCCCAAACAGACTTGATTGTGCGGGAACGCAGCTATGTAGATAATGCCACCCCCGCTGCCAATGGAGTGGCGGCGGCCAATCTTGTTCGACTGGGACTTTTGACTGATGACTTGGCCTACCTCGATCGTGCCGAGCAAACTCTCAACGCCTTTGGTAGCATCATGGTACGATCGCCCCAAGCCTGCCCCAGTTTGTTTTCCGCCCTGGATTGGTTCCAGTATCCGGTATTGGTTCGCACCAGTTCTGAGCTTATTGCTCAACTCATTCCTCGATATTTTCCAACAACGGTTTTCAAGCTAGAACCAACTGTGCCCTCCAGTGCAGTGGGACTAGTGTGCCGTGGCCTAAGCTGCCTGGAACCGGCCTCTAGCCTAGAGCATTTGCTGGAACAGTTATACCGCAGCCAAGGCGGCCAGGAACAAAGAGAAGAATTGGCTGGCTTCATGCCCTAATTGACTAGGCATTGAGGAGCGTAACACGCAATCACCCGCCCTGCACCACGGATTTGGGCTCGGTAGGTCAGACTAACGGCATCGCCTTCCTGGAGCAGCCGATCGATGCCAATGCCATTAC
>Ga0224722_1001491_pt1 | contig 12910 bp, 14 predicted proteins | sample Balambano_FR1_Me_FD_161646 | JGI IMG/M metagenome (GOLD analysis project Ga0224722, IMG submission 161646) | Freshwater sediment microbial communities from Lake Towuti, South Sulawesi, Indonesia - Balambano_FR1_MetaG | ecosystem: Environmental > Aquatic > Freshwater > Lake > Sediment | place... | reverse complement strand
AATTGGCAGAGCAGTTGACTCTTAATCAATAGGTTATAGGTTCGAGTCCTATCGGGGTCACTCAGTGACATAAGCGAAAAAAGCGGAGATGCCCAGCGTATCGCCGCTTTTTGTTTGCCTCAGGACTTTCGACGCCGATTCGGCTCGGCTTTCCTCAGAACAGATATCCGTCCTTCGGCGCAAGGCGTGCCGGCAGCGGGCCCTCACCCAGCGTTTCGCGTAAATCGCGCTCGATGTCGATGCAATAGGCCAGCAGCGGCACATCGGTAATGCGATTCTCGAACGGCTCTTCGTTCACCGCGCCGGTGCGCTCCACAATTCCAAACACGAATGCCAGCAGCAGCGTGACCGGAATGATGAGACATGCCATGCCCGCGCCTGCGAAGGCCTGCACAAAACTGATCGGTATCAGGGCGATGAAGACCCACACGAACAGTCTGGTGAAGAATGTGTACTGGCGCGGAATCGGAATCGCCTTGATGCGTTCGCACTGCGCCTGAAAGGTGGAAAGCTGCGCCAGGCAGCCTTCAAGCTGAAAGCTGTCGAAGCCCTGCAGGGTGCCGGCGCGCATTCCATCGTAGATGCGATGCCCCTGCATGAGCAGAAGCGCAACCGGCTTGTTGTGCCTGTCGCTCATCTGCTTCCAGTCCTCATCGCTGAGGAAAGGCCGTACAGATTCCCAGTCGGACTGACCGCGAAGCTGCAGGCGCAGCGCATGAACCCATGCCAGATGACGAAAGATCATCTCGCGGTGATACGCTTTCGCCTGCTCCGGGTTGTACTGCGGCGTGTGATTGTGTGACTCGACGAACGTCACAATCAGCCGGGCAAAAATGCGGCTGTAGTTGGCAATCGATGCCCAAAGCTGGGCCGCTTCACCCCAGCGGGCATAAGCCGCACTGTTGCGGAAGCCCAGAAAGATGGCGAGGGCTGTGCCAAGAACTGCCGGAAGCAGGTTCGGAATGGCTATTTGCTCGAAGCTTCCCAGTTCGTACGCGCTGTACACGGCGACAGAAGTGACTGCGCCCAGCGCAAGCTCGTAGCGCACATAGGGTATTGCTTTTCGCAGATTCAGGTGCTTTTTCAGAATCATCTCGGGTTTCCTGTGCGCGTACCGGGCAGCTAACCCCCGATACGCGCTTCCTGTCAGGAGAGGACGTGCGGGCTACCTGCCGAGCGTATCAATGACGACTTTGGCCGCGGCGCCGCCGGAATACTGCTGCTGGCCGGTGATCAGGTTGCCGTCGCGCACGGCATGGGCGCGAAACTGCCCGGCCACGATGAAGTTGGTATCTGGCAGTTTCCTGGCCTCTTCCTCAATCCAGAATGGCTGAATGCGCCGACCGACAAAGTTATCGGCAAACTGCTCTTCGGAATCTGCAAAGCCGGTCCAGGTCTTGCCCTTCACCAGCAGTTCCCCGTTGCTGAGTCTGGTCTTCAGAAGAATGCACGTGGCGTGGCACACAATTGCAACCAGCTTGCCTGCCTCGTAAAAGTCAGCAACAAACTGATGCAGGGCGGTATCGTGGTGAAACGTGTACATCGGGGCCTGTCCGCCGACCAGAAATACCACATCGTAGTCTGCCGGGTTGACTTCAGACAGGCGGAGCGTGTTCTCGATCAGCGCGCGCGTATGCGGCATCGCCAGAAAACCCGCACTCGTCAGGTCGTGGGCGCTGTAACCGCTCGCATCATGCGGATTGCTCCAGCTATCCAGCTCCAGCTTGCCGCCCTGTGGGCTGGCGATGGTGACTTCGTACCCGTTCTCAACAAATTCCCAGTACGGATGGCTGAGTTCGGCAATCCACATGCCAATAGGCCACCCCGTCTGTTCAGAGACCGCCGCATTAGAGGCGATCATCAGGACGCGCTTTTTGCCGAAAACATCAATGGTTGCACTCATGCTCGCGAAATCTCCTGCTCCAGAATATGCGGTCGGGGTTGAAATGCCTGTGACGCACACACTGTATCAGGCTACAATTTGACTGACTATTAGGCACTTTATGGTGCCTATCCATATGTTCAGGGACAGAGGTATGAGTGCTGACGTGTTGGCAGGCGTTCATCAGGGCCATTCAGCCGCAGATGTTGTCGCGCTGGTATCAGACAAATGGGTGATTGAGGTGCTGCATGCCCTGCGAGCCGGGCAGAATCGCTACGGCATGATGCGGCGCGCCATACCGGACATCACCCGGAAAATGCTGACGCAGACGTTACGCAAACTGGAGCGAAACGGCATTATCTGGCGCATGGAATTTGACGAGATGCCGCCGCGCGTGGAGTATTTCATCACGCCGGCAGGTGACGCGCTCATCGCGCGGCTGACAGCGATGTGTGAATGGTCAAAGTCCTACTTTGACGCTGTGGAACACGCACGCGCGCAGTATGACGCCCGCACGATTCCACAGCCCGTGTCTGCACCCCCTTACCGACCGGCGTAGGCCGCTGGTTCCCCCTGAAAGGCACTCTGACCCACCGGGCAGCAGAAGCAGTAGCGCATCCCATCATAGTCTGTACGGCCAATGCGCGTTCCGGCTTAACGTCTGCCCCGCAGACCGGATCCCGCACACGTTCAGATGGCTGTACGCTGGCATCCAGCGGCAGTTTGACGGAGAAACCGCCATCAGCCGGAGGAATTTTGTTGGGGATTTGGATGCGCAGATGGGCGCTCACCATCGGTTTAGTTTGAACCGGATGCCGAGCCACACCCCGATGAAAACGGCGATCCCGAATACCCAGCCAGACAGCGCAAAAGCCGAGATGCCGGAAAGCAGCGTGCCCACCGTGCAGCCCAGAGCCAGCATTGCACCCCAACCCATCAGCACGCCGCCAAGCGCCGCAGAAATCCCGCCGCCAAGCGTCAGCCGGGAAAGCTGGAATTTGTTTGCCAGCAGGACGACCGCAAACGAGCCCACCACCAGTCCGCCGATCAGCCAACCGTTGTCGGTAATGGTCTGTGCGATCACCGCCGCGCAGCCTGTAAACCCGTCCAGGCCGTTCAGGCGGTCGGCCAGCAGACCGGCGCTGTCCATGGCTGTGCGCGTCATGCTGCTTAACTGCGACGTGACGCCGAGCGGCTCGATCCTTAAATAGGCCACCGTACCGATGATACCCACCAGACCACCGGTGATCAGCGGGTTCCAGCGCTGAAGGATCACCCTGTCCCAGATGGCTTTCAATGTCACGGAACTGCCTTCACGTGCGGGCAGGGGCGGCAGAAAACGCAGCAGATACACACCGACCCCAGTCAGCACGGCCAGTTGAAGCGCCAGCGCGCCGCCGTACCCCAGCGTCGCAGGCAGCCAGACCACCTGCGCGCTGGAAATCGTTCCCAGATAAACGCTCTGCCATGTGAAAAAGCCCAGCCCGAAGCCAACAAGCGAACCGAACAGCGCAAATGGCGCGCGGGAATACCCTTCGCCAAGTCGATACAGGTGGCCGCTGATGCACGCGCCAGACAGGGACATACCGATTCCAAAAGCGACGCCAGCCGCGACCAACACCCAGCTTACGGGGCCAATGTGCGCGTCGGGCGGCAGCCGGCCTGTAAACGTGTTCGGCAGAAAAGCGCCGAAGATAAGCGCATAGCCAACACTGCCAACGGCGAGTGCCGTCAGAACCGCAAACAGGCCGGCGCTGTTTCGAAACTGAATGAAATCCCGAAAGATGCAGAAGAAACAAAACCGACCGCGCTGAAAGACGATGCCCAGCACGACGCCGAGCAGCAGTGACAGAGATGCATTTGTGCCAAAACCGGGCGCGTTGTGCAGCACATATGCCGCCAGAAGCGCACCCAGCAGAATCAGCAGGCCGCTCCAGCGGGCAGCCTGCTGACGAAGACTCATGCGCGGGGGGGCAGCCCCTTCCTGAAAGCTGCCCTCAACCGTCGTTTCTGACATTAACTACACCCCGCCCCAGACCGTACCTGCCGGGTTTTCGACGGGCACGCCGACCGCGTTGCCCCACTCTGTCCATGAACCGTCATACAGCGCCACGTCGTAGCCGAGAAGTTGATTGAGGACAAACCACGTCAGGGCTGCGCGCTCGCCAATTCGGCAGTAAGTGACAATGGGTGTGCTGCCATCAATGCCCAGCCCGGCATACAGGTCACGCAGTTCCTCAACTGACTTGAAGGTTCCGTCTTCAGACACGTTCTGTCCCCACGGGACGTTGATCGCGCCGGGGATGTGACCGGCACGTACCGCTAGTTCCTGCACGCCTTCGGGCGCAAAGATTTCGCCGTTGTACTCGGCCGGACCGCGAATGTCGACCAGCGTACCAGGTGTAACACCTTCTACAATCGACAGCACTTCATCCTTCAGCGCACGCAGATCATCGTTGGGAGCGGCCACAATGGCATTCCCCGGCTCAAATACAGCGACATCGGTTGTCAGAGGGCGGCCATCTGCCTCCCATTTGACGCGGCCGCCGTCGAGGAGGCGCACATCTTCAAATCCATACAGATTGAAAATCCATGCGCCCCAGGCAGCAAACCAGTTGTTGCTGTCGCCGTAGAGGACAACCGTTGTGTCGTCATTGATGCCCGCTGCCTGAATCAGTTCCTGAAAACGTTCTGACGAGACAATATCGCGCTGCACTGTGTCCACGAAGTCGGTGTGCCAGACAAAGTTGACGGCGCCGGCAATGTGCCCGCGTTCGAACAGGCCGGGGTTGACGCTGACTTCAATCACGCGCACCTGCGGGTTATCGAGGTTCGCTTCCAGCCAGTCTGCACTGACGAGAACGCCTTCCGTCTGTTCCTGTGCAGACGCGCCAACCAGTGCAAACATGCTGAACAGACTGATGAGCAGTAGAGATACGAGACGAAGTTTCATGATCTGCGGACTCCCAGTTAGTCGCTCTTTTTAGGTGAACCACTTGATGAATACAAACGGATTTCCGATAGATTTCAGGTCAGTGTCATGTGCTACAACATGTGTCCATTGTTTACTTTCCGTCCTAAGTCGGTCACTCTAACAAAAACGCTCCGGTTCACATGTCCGGAGCGCAGTCTGCACAGATCGCAGAAATGAAACGCCCCGGCACGGGCCAGGGCGTGTTGTCAGCAGAAAGAAATTTCTGTTCTAACGGCGCGAACCCTGGCGTGGTTGACCACTGTGACAACACATACAACAGGGCGATGCACAAACAGTGAACATGGGTACTGAATTCCTGAACAAAATCTACATCGAAGAGGATAGACACATTTTAATGCCCTGTCAAGCAGCGCAGCCGCCAGAAGCACACCTTCGCGCTGACCGCCATCGAGTACGCGTCCGTCGTTGCGACATGGGTGCGCCTGTTTGGTCTTTCTGACGCCTCGCCAGAGGATACTGATTAACCCGGGCGGATCTTCAGCCGCACATCAAAAGGGGTCATGATGATCGCTCACCGTGACCCCTCATCCGCAGCCGGGGCAATCAGCCCCCCTGCCTGCTGCTTGGCACCGTTACTACTCAGTCCACGTGCCCATCGACTGCATCCACGTCGTTACCGTTGGCGGGGCGGTAAACAGTTGACCGAATGCGGCCTGAAGGTCAGGGTTCTGGTAGTAACTCGCCATTCCTACCGGGTCGATCCACACATCGATGGCCAGGAACTCCAGCGATTCCGGTTCGCCGGGAGGCGTATAGCGGAAGTAGACTTCATGGCTCAGATTGCCGGCCTGGCGCGTGCCCACCAGCGCCCCGGCGATGATCGGGTTGTGCAGCGCCATCGCCGCTTCGCGTGAAGCCACAGTGCCGCGCACCATCACAATATAACGATTATTGGCCCCAAACGGCGGCTGGAAGTGGTAGCTGTAGAACCGTTCGAGCTTGCAGCGCATTGGTCATGCGTCACACGCTCTATCCTGTAGAACGAGTTCCGAATCCGAAACTCATCGCATCAGTTGCAAAAGCGCAGAAAAAGAAAGCGAGACATGGAAAAGAAGACGTTCAGAGTCCCGAACATGACCTGCACAATCAAGCTGTTCATGACATTTTGAGAACATACTCTTGACTCCGGTAGCGAGTCGAGCTACATTATTAATCGACCAGTCGGTTATTTTTGAGGACGTATGTCCCGCCCTGACGTAAGCGACGAACGTATCCCTCAGATTCTGGACGCCGCGGCACAGATGTTCAGCCAACACGGCATCGACGGTGCCAGTATGCTCCAGATTGCTGAGACAGCCGATGTCAGCAAAGCGACGATTTATCACTATTTTGCCAGTAAAGACGAGTTAGTCGTGGCCCTGACACGACGGTTGTTCACAGAAGACGAGCCAATGCTCGAACAGTTGGTGAAGGCGCAAGAGCCAGCCCACGAGCGATTGCAACAGTACGTGGTCGATCTGGTGCGGCTGCTGGAACAGAACCAGACCCTGTATCCGTTGATCGCAGAAACCTACGCAGCAGCGACCCGTCGCCCGCTGCTGCGCGAGCTGACGCAGACCTATTTCGATACGTATAGCGCGGGATTCGCTCAAATCATTGAGCAGGGACAGGCGGCGGGCGATTTACGCGCCGACCTGAACGCCAGGGAGTGCGCGCTGGCCCTGGTCGCGTTAATCGAGGGATCCATTCTGCTGGCTCGCAACATCGGGAAACCGATGGGCGAGATCGTGACGCCCAACGTAGGCGTTTTCCTGTCAGCCATACAAACATAACCTCTCTTTTTTTCTCATAAATCTACCAACCAGTCAGTTATTAAAGGGAGTCGTGCACGATGAGCGATATTCAATGGACACCACCGAATCCGCGAAGCGGAATATTGGGCGCGTGGGATCGGTTCGTCGGTCCTGGTGCAACGCCCCGCGAAGAAGCCGTACAGGTCATCGGTACCCTGGCTCTGAGCGCGATGCTCGGCCTGCTCCTCTACACTCAGCGAGACAGCCTGAACTGGACGATCCTGCAAAGCGTGGTGGTCGCGCTATTCGTGTTTGACATCACCGGGGGTATCGTCACCAATGCGACCTCTGCTGCCAAACGATGGTATCACCGCCCCGGCAATGAGGGCTCCCGTGCCCATATGCCGTTTATCATCATACACGGTATCCACCTGTTTGTGATCGCTGCGCTGTTTCTCGAAATGGACTGGGTCTATTTTGGTGTGAACTATGGCTACTTGCTGCTGGCAGCACTTCTCGTCATCGCAACGCCGCTGTATCTGCAGCGACCCGTCAGCCTAGTGCTGTTCAGCGGAGGGCTGCTGCTTGGTATCTCTATCCTTGAACCAGCAGCCGGGCTGGAATGGTTTCTGCCATTCTTCTACCTGAAGCTGCTGGTGAGCCACCTGCCCAAAGAAGCACCGTTTACCCCGGAGAGCCGCTGATGACGACACCGGTGTGGAAGTGCTCGACATCAACAAGCCGGCGCAGATCGTGACCATCCGGTTCAGCCAGCCGGCGTCATGGCACACCATCGAGTACGCGCCGGCCGAGGCGTGATCCCACGGGAGTTGCAGATGAAGTATGGGCAATCGCTCTCCTGATTGAGCGATTGCGCCACGCCTGCTCGTCAAAGAGGTATCCTGATCAGAAGAATCGGCCCAGCCGTTGTGTCAGTCACGATGCCAGCGTTTTCACCATCCGATACAGGCAAATCTCGCGCTTCTGAATGCGGGAACAGACTGTTGGCGAAGTTGCGGTAATTTCCATACCATGCTGCCGGTACGCATTGATGGCGACCGTATTGGTGATCTCGGTATCCAGTTCCACGGTCCTGCACATGGCCTGCCGCGCCAGTTCGTCGGCTTTTTTCAGCAGGTCTTTGCTGATCCCGCGACCGCGGAATTCAGGGTAAACCGCCAGACACTGAATGTAGTAGGCGTGCATGGGCAGGGCATCCATGAAATCGAACAGCGGCTGCAGGCGGGCCTGTACCCAGAGCATACGCGGCAACATGAGTCCCATTCTTTGCAGCATAAGGCGTGACGTCCGGCTGTTTAATGCTGCCTTGTGCTTCTCAGAAAAGCTATACAGCAGACCAGCAGTCTGCCCGTCCGCCACTGCGAAGTGAGAGAACGCACGGCCGAACAGATTGTCGTCTTTCAGAAACAGGGATGCCATGATCTTCCGGTAGTTTCTGCCGACCAGGTCAGCCATCAGATCGTGCGAAGCCATGTTTCCCAACTCGGCAAAGTGGGCCGCATCTTCCACAGTGTGCAGCGCGGCACGAATCGCAATGGCAGTGGTTTCTGTCCGCTGTGACATGAAATTACCCTCGTGTTCTGATGTGTTCGGCAAGATAGGCTGCATCTTCGTGTATCCCCATAAACAGGCTTGATTTCGACTTATACAGCCACAGCAAGCCAACAAAATACAGTCCGGGTACCGCTGTGACCCCACGCTGATGAACCGGATAGCCGAACGAATCGAATATGGGAAATCGGATCCAGCTAAAATCGACGTTGTAGCCCGTGGCCCAGATGATGGTGGTGATCCCCTGTGCATCCAGATCAAGCTCCGCAATAATCGGGCTGTCGTAGCCCGCATGCAGTTCGGAAAGCTCGTCGCTGGGAGCCTGTATTCCATGCTCCTCAATATGGCTGTCGACGGCCTTCCTGAACCGGGCTTCCGTGTTGTCCGCCCTTGCGAGATTTTCCATGAGGTCTGCGGCAATCGAAACCTTTGCGCCGTTCACATCCTGCAAGCGCCCCAGGAGGGTCACGCCATTCATGGCGAATTGATGCAGGTTGAGCGCATGGCCACCGTCTTTCCCCGTCAACTGCGGGTTGGCTTCAAACCGTTCTGCAGGTGAAGACAGCGTGTCTGCGGTCTGATCGAAAAGCCCCAGGGCTTCAACCCAGTGAAATACGTCCTTGCCGCGATAGCGACGTGGCACTCTGACCGCGCTGCTCGTACATAACCAGACTTTTCGCCCCTGCCGGTACAGTTCCTCAGCGATCTGGCATCCAGACTGACCGCTGCCTGCAACCAGTACGGCTCCGTCCGGCAGCTTCTCCGGGTTGCGATACTGACTCGAATGAATCTGTACGATGTGTGGCGAGACTTTCGAGCTGCAAGCCGGGATTTTCGGCTTCTGAAAGGCACCTGTAGCGACCACGACGTTGGAGGCTTCAAGAAAGCCCTCACTGGTCTTGAGGATGAAGCCATTTCCCCCGCCTTCGACGCAGGTGACTTCGACCCCGGCGCGCACCGGAGGATTGAACAGGCGCACATACTGCTCAATGTGGCGCACCACTTCTTCGCGGGTGAGATAACCATCCGGATCGTCACCCGTGTAACCCAAACCCGGCAGTCTCAGACTCCAGTTAGGACTGACCAGCGTGAACGAATCCCACTTTTCACTGCGCCACGCTTCCGCAATTCGCCGCTTTTCGAGCAGCACATGGCTGCGACCCTGCTGAGTCAGACAGAAGCTGACCGCGAGCCCTGATGATCCGGCACCCACGACGACCGTATTGACGCTTTCCATCACTGCCAACTCCTTTCCAATCGCAGGTTGATGTAAAAATATGCAGTAGTGGAAGGTGTCACCAGTTCACGAATCGAACTGATGCGGCTGTCGGAAGGTCTGCATATGTGGAAGTATGGACAATACTGCCCCCTGGCTCACGCGCTGGAGATACTTGGAGACCGGTGGACACTGCTGATCGTACGTGACCTTACGAAAGGGATCACGCACTTCAATGATCTGGAACGGGGCCTGCCGGGCATTTCGAGAGGCCTGCTCTCAAGACGTCTGCAGCAGCTCGAAGGTGCCGGGGTGATCGAAAAGCGTTCTCACAGCGGGCGGAAGTCAACCGAGTATGTGCTTACTGCAGCCGGCCAGGATCTGGGCCTCACCCTTCAGGATCTATGGACATGGGGCATGCAGTGGGCTTTTCCGGAACCGTCACCGGATGAACTGAATTCACCCCTGCTCATGTGGCGCATGCACAAGGAAGTGAACACCGCCTTCCTTCCGGACACGCGTGTGGTCGTGCGCTTTGACTTCTCTGGCGTCGAGCGATCCCGTTACTGGCTCGTTCTCACTCCATCCGATGTGTCCCTGTGCCTGACAGACCCGGGCTTTGATATCGATGTCATCGTTTCAGCAGATCTGAAAGCGTTTTTCCAGGTCTGGGCAGGACGCATGCGCTATTCCGAGGCCGTCAAACAGGGTCACGTCCTGATAGACGGCACGCCGAATCTCATCCGCAATTTCCCGAAATGGTTCGACTGGTGTGCCGCCTGAAATGCAGATTGCACTGCGTCCAAAATGGCTTCACATCACAGGCGCATCCGCCGAGGAGAGCCGGACGGCGTGTTCCTCGGAACGCACGGTCCGGCCTTTCCGCCGCAGGCTGTTGCTGACGACAAATATCACCCTATACGGAACGCCATCGGCTTAGTAAGTGGAATGTCGCCGCGCTGCTGCTCAACCCGTCTCCAAATGGTATCACCCGAGTATTTCCATCCCATAGCTTTCAGCAATTGCACAAAGCCGCTCGAAATCGGGTTCCTCATCCGATGGTGGGGGAAGGGTTCGGCTGGCGGCAGGTTCACTCAGTGCCATGACCATATTCTCAAAACCGCTGGGGGTAAGGATGAATAGCATACGGCAACCAGCAGCGCCAACCGTATAGCGGTGTGGGATTTCACGCGGACCAAAAACGTAGTCACCTGTGCGAGCCTCAATAATATTGTTTCCGACCTCAAAGGTCACATTACCTTCGAGAATCCAGAAAGCCTCGTCCTCTCGGTGATGGACGTGTAAGGGTGCTGCTGCGCCTGGCGGTTCCGTAACTTCAATAATGGTCATTTGCCCATTTGTGTTATCTGCTGTCGCCTTGAACACGGCGCGACCCCCGAGCCACCAGCGTGCCTCCCCTTCTTCCTTGGAGATCACTACCGGTTTCAGTTGCTGCGCTCCATTGTGGGTTTGCATCATTACTACTCCTTGTTGATTGCTATCCTCAAAAAAATATACAGGTTTTCAAGCTGACTCTCCTATACCAGATATGTGGTATCGTTGTATTGTTGGTGGACTGCCTGTTCATCTATAATTTTCTTATGAACGACTATACGAAGCATCAAGCACGAAACAGGATTATTCGGGCTGCCAGCCAGAACCTCGACCTCGTGGCATTCTGGCAGGAGGCATCAGCAGCTCTGGTGAATGTTGTGCCGTATTTTCTCACACCGTGTTGGTTTACCCTCGACCCCACATCGCTTTTAGTCACGAGTCATTACCAGCCAGAGATTCCTGAACTTCCACCAGAGTGGCTGGCACATGAATACTTCGCAGACGATTTCCACAAGATGTCCGATATTGCCCGTTCGGAACATGGCAGTTCAACGTTGCATGAGGCAACTGGGGGCAATCCGAGTCTGAGTGCCGCCTGGAACTTATATATGCGCCCTTACGGTGCAGATCAGGAGCTGCTCGTTGCCCTACGCACACGAGCTGGTCATACTTGGGGTATCCTGGGTCTCTACCGTGAGCCGAATTGTCCACAATTCAGTTCCGATGAAATCCAGTTTCTGCGTGAGTTATCACCCTACCTTGCTGAGGGCGCTCGGCGTGGCTTGCTGATAGGGGAGGCTACTGACCCCGAAGGACCAGAAGCTCCGGGACTTGTCGTCCTTACGGAGAATTGGAGTATTGAGTCGCTCACTCCGAGTACCGAGCGATGGTTTGCGGAGCTACCTAATGGTGATTGGCAGAGAGGTAAGCTGCCCCCATCGGTATTAGCAGTGGCTGGACGTGCGTTGCGTCTTGCCGAAGAAGCAGACCTGTCGAGTGAAGTTGTGTTCGCACGGGTACTCTCGCGCTCTGGTCAATGGATAGTTTTACACGCTGCCGCGCTCGTAGGTAACATCCCCCGCCGCATCGCGGTCATTATCGAGCCTGCCCACCCTGCCCGCATTATGCCTTTGCTTATGACCACCTACGGATTGACTGAGCGCGAGCAGGATGTCACACGGCTGATCTTGCAAGGCAACTCGACAACCGAGATCGCGGCGCGTCTGGTCGTTTCCGCACACACGGTTCAGCAGCACCTCAAGAGTATATTTGACAAAACAGGTGTACGCAGTCGGCGCGAGATGGTCGGACAGGTATTCTTCTCCTACTACGAACCACGCTTGCGTGACAATGAGCGGCGCGTGATCTCGGACCGACCCATTCGAGGAGGTCCCATGAAGCAATTAGCAAATACTTGAGTTGTTTGCCTGGTTATTTCATTGCAAATCACGCTTTCAGCTTCGCGGTTCGAGGTTTGAAATCCCGGAGTCTGGTCATCTTGAAGACGGTGAGACATACGAAGCGTACCTGTCTCGTGAGCCTTCAGTCGCAGGGACGATGGCTTTCCGAGGCGGAGGGAGTTTAGAACGACAAATGTCGCAAAATTGGAAACGCGATGGCAGCGGCACAGGCATAAGTAGACTCAACGTTGCCAGTTTAAGCTGGTCACGGATTCTCCCAAACGCGCAGTTTCACAGTGGGACGATGGGTTGAGCCTTGAGCGAAGGACGGATGAATATGCAGTTTACTTCACTCGATTGATTCTACCCTAAAGTGTTTTCGGAACAGCCGAATGCACGCTTCACGCCCTGCCGGTGTGAGTTCAAAGGATTGGTTTTTGTTGCGCGGATTCTCGATCCAGCCTTTCTCGTAAAGTCGATTGCTAACCTCCCACGACATCCCCTTCCAAGCACGACTGTCGCTTCCGAGTGTCAAATACAAGAGTGCCAGCGCGACTTCATCCACTTTTTCTTGATCGTAGTCCATCGTATCGCCTTACCGTCGGGTGCGCGCTTCTGCCCGAACCGCTTCCAGGTTGATGATCTCGGCAACATCGTATTCCGTGACCAGTGCGCCTGCGATCGGACGTAAACGCAGGATAGCGGGGAAATGCCCCATGCGTCCATGTAATTCTGCCAGCAGCACCGCCGCCGCATAATTGAGCGATGGCAGCACGA
>Ga0224722_1001490_pt1 | contig 12920 bp, 10 predicted proteins | sample Balambano_FR1_Me_FD_161646 | JGI IMG/M metagenome (GOLD analysis project Ga0224722, IMG submission 161646) | Freshwater sediment microbial communities from Lake Towuti, South Sulawesi, Indonesia - Balambano_FR1_MetaG | ecosystem: Environmental > Aquatic > Freshwater > Lake > Sediment | place... | reverse complement strand
GGCCAGGGGTGTTTGATGACAAGATAGCCATCCTCGTTGGCGTCGGCAGAGGTGCCATCTTCGCGCACCACGTCGGCGAGGATGCCGGCGAAGGGGAGCGTGCCACTGCCCGGCTTGAGCGGAACCACCGGCGTCGGTGTGATCATAAACCCGCCGGTCTCGGTCTGCCACCAGGTATCCATGATCGGGCAGCGTTCTTTGCCGATATGTTTGTAATACCAGCGCCACGCTTCGGGGTTGATCGGCTCGCCCACCGAACCGAGTAGCCGCAGGCTGCTCATAGCGTGCTGATCCGGCCAGGCTTCGCCGAGGCGCATAAAGCCGCGGATTGCCGTCGGTGCGGTGTAGAGGATCGTCACACCGTATTTTTCGATCAACGCCCACCAGCGGTCGGGGTTAGGGTAGCCGGGTGCGCCCTCGTACATCAGGCTCGTCGCACCGAGGATCAGCGGAGCATAGACGATGTAGCTGTGACCGGTGATCCAGCCTGGGTCGGCGGCGCACCAGTAGCGGTCATCCTCTTTGAGGTCAAAAACGTATTTGAGGGTAGTGGCGATGTGGACTTGATAGCCGCCACAGGTGTGCAGTTGGCCCTTTGGCTTGCCAGTGCTGCCACTGGTGTAGAGAATGAAAAGCGGGTCTTCGGCGTCCATCGGCTCGGTGGGGCAGTCGGCGCTAGCTTCGCGCACCAGCTCATGCCACCAGAGATCGCGCCCCTCGTTCCACTGGATCGCCTGCCCCGTGCGTTTGAGCACGATGGCCTTTTCCACAATCGGCGCTTTGACCAGCGCCTCGTCGGTGATGTCTTTGAGGTTGACTGTCTTACCGCGCAGCCAGGCTCCATCGCAAGTGATCACTACCTTGCTGCGGGCATCGTTGATGCGGTCAGCCAGGGCCTGCTCGCTAAAGCCGCCGTAGACCACGCTGTGGATCGCCCCGATTTTGGCTGTGGCAAGCATAGCGATCGGCAATTCGGGGACGCGGCCCATGTAGATCGTGACGGTATCGCCCTTTCGCACGCCCAGGCTCTTAAGTACGTTGGCAAAGCGGTTGGTCTCGCGCCAGAGGTCATAGTAGCTGTAGGTGCGAGTTTCGCCATCTTCTGCTTCCCAGATCAAGGCCACCTTGTTTTTGCGCAACGTTTGCACATGCCGATCCAGCGCGTTGTGGGCCACGTTGGTCTTGCCGCCGATAAACCATTTGAAGAACGGCGCGGTGCTTTTGTCCAACACCTGGGTATAGGGTGCATACCAATCGAGCAACTCTTTGGCGCGTGCATCCCAAAAGGCCAGCGGATCGTCCAGAGCGGCCTGGCGCACGGCCAAGTAGTTGGGTACATTGGCACCGGCGAGCACTTCCGCCGACGGCGTGTAAACTTCGCTCTTGGCCGCCGCAACATCAATTCCATTGGACATAAATTCCTCCTCAAACGCGTGATGGGGAAGCGGTGTAGATGCCTCTAAGTTTACTTGCTTCGGCAAACCCGGTCAAACCAGAACAGGGATTACGAAAAACGAAAATTAACAGGGATTCCGCCGATTCCGCCGATTTCTCCTGCTTTGTCGCCTCTTCACGGATTAGTATAATTCGTAGGTGCGGTTCATCTGCGGAATCCCTGTCTTAAAGTTGTTGTTCTAACACTTTGCTAACTTGACAGGGTCGATTTCCGTGTTATAGTTGCCTCTTGGCAAACAAGTGTTTTGCCGTTATGTGTAAAAGTTTTATTGTATCATCGGGCTGAGAGTGCGACTTGGCTCTATGGAGCCAAGGAGTGCTCTCGTGAATTTTGAACAGTTTTCCCTCGACCCGCGTATCAACACGGGGATTCAGGCTGTGGGTTACACCACGCCGACCCCCATTCAACAACAGGCGATCCCGCTGGTTTTGGCTGGGCGCGATGTGTTGGGCCTGGCCCAAACCGGCACTGGCAAGACGGCGGCGTTTGTGTTGCCCATCTTGCAACAGTTGACCAAAGGCCCGTTGCGCCAAGTACGGGCGCTGATTGTCGCGCCGACGCGCGAACTGGCCGAGCAGATCCACCAGACGATTGTCGACCTGGGGCGCAATACCAAAGTGCGTAGCGTGTCGATCTATGGCGGCGTCAGCAAGTTCCCGCAGATGTCAGCGTTGCGCCGCGGGGCTGAGATCGTCGTCGCCTGCCCCGGGCGTCTGCTCGATCTGCTGGATGATGGTGCCATCGATCTCTCGAAGGTCGAGACGCTGGTGCTCGATGAAGCCGACCGCATGTGCGACATGGGCTTTCTGCCGGACATTCGCCGCATTCTGCGGGCGGTGCCGGCACAGCGGCAGACGCTCTTCTTCTCGGCCACCATGCCCGAGGAGATCCGCACGCTGGCCGACAGCATCTTGAAAGAGCCGGCGACGGTGCAGATCGATATCATCGCTCCGGCCAAGACGGTCTCTCATGCGCTCTACCCTGTGCCGGATGGGCTGAAGGTGAAGTTGCTGCTGGCCCTTTTGCAGCAGACAGCGCGCGAGCGTGTGCTGGTTTTTACGCGTACCAAACGGCGTGCCCGCAACCTGGCGATGACCCTGGAAGCGCAAGGCTATCGCGTGGCGGCGTTGCAGGGCAACATGGCGCAAAATCAGCGCCAGGCTGCCATCAATGGTTTCCGCGATGGCAAGTTTGACCTGCTTGTCGCTACGGACATTGCGGCGCGCGGCATCGATGTGGCCGAAATCTCGCATGTGATCAACTTCGACATGCCCGATACGGTGGATGCCTATACTCATCGCATTGGCCGCACCGGTCGTGCCCACCAGACAGGTGAAGCCTTTACCTTCGCCGTGCCCGCCGATGCGATGTTGGTGCGCGACATCGAAAAGGTGCTCGGCGCACCGATCCAACGGCGGCAGTTGACTGGTTTTGACTATGGTGGCTTTGTACCCGAGCGCGAGTTGCCTGTGCGCTCTGCGCCGAAAGCCCAGGTACAGCACCGGCCAGAAGCGACCAATCGCAATGGCAATCATCCGGGCAACCGCGGGCGTACCGTCTTTGGGGGCAATGGGCGCTCATCGTCCGCCCGTGGGGCCCGTCGTCCGCAGGGGCGCGTCCCGACCCGGTAAACCGTCGAACGAGAACAGGTTGTCGATTGTCGAAGTCGATTATCGAAAGCGGGCTATGCCACAACGGCATAGTCCGTTTTTTGTTGAGGAGTGTTTTGATTCGCCAACGCTTGTTCAAGCACACGAATTTTGGCTGTCAGGCTCTCGATCTGTGCTTGCATGGCCGCGAAATAAGGGGCTGACGGCGTCTCATCTGCGGGCGTCGTCGTTATTTCAGGTTGGGTGGATGTTGCTGAGGGTGATAACGGCCAGGCGGGTATCCCATTGATGGGTTTGTGTGGTGTCGATGTCATCAGTTGTGGGGGCGTCTGGTCTGTATCAAGCAGAGGTGAAGTTTGGGTGAACTGTCCGCAGAATTTCTGACTTTCCTGGAGCGCTTTGGTTTGTTGTGTCGGGTCAGCTTTGGTGAGACAGTGCTTGGTCAGGGTGAGGAGAGAAGTTTGGATAAAGCTCAACGCATCGGCCACATCACAAAAGTGTAGCTCGGCACCATCTTGCACCCGCTGCACCTGGCCGCGCCATTGAACGAACGGTTCGCCATGAGCATCTTGCCAGAGATCCTGCGTGAAGCGCAGAACAAAAGAGGCCGTTTTGCGCTGGGCTTTCATGCATCTATCCTTGGCGGAATTTGTTGACGTGAGACGGTCATAGATTAATACTACGGTGTATTAACACTGTGATAGATCAACAACTGTGATAGGATCAACATGGGTGTGGATGGAATCAGCTTACAGGCGGCCAGTTACAGTTGAGTTACAGATGAAGAGGTGATTGGCACGATTACCATGTCACCCTGTCACCCGCTCACCTTTCATCGCGCAGAATTGCTTCGTAGAGTTCTGTGGTCTCTGGCAGAGGTTCGACGCCAAACTCGCGCTCCAGAACGGCGACGCAGGTTTCATAGGTTTTGAGCGCCATGGGCCGGTTGCGTTGTGCGGCAAAGGCGCGCATTTGCACGCGATAGGCATCTTCCCACACGCTATCAATGGCGAGCACGCGCTGGGCCAGCCGCAGACTTTCTAGTGGTAGGTGCGCCAACAACAGCTCGGCCAACGTGGTCATGGTATTGAGGGCCAGCAATTGCAGCCGTTCGCGCTCGGCGCTACTCCAATCCTCGTAGCGGCGTTCAGGGAGATAATCGCCATGATAAAGCTCCACGGCGGCCCGATAGCACGCGATCGCCGTTGCGAGGTCGCGCTCAGGAGCCAAGAGTGCCTGGTTGCCCGCCGTGACCAGCCGCTCAAACCGATCCGCATCCAGCCAGAGCTGCTCAAAATCCAGACCATAGGCCAGACCATAACGCACAGTAAAGCGTGCCTCTGCACGTGCGTTCCGTTGTGGCTCTAGCGTTTTGTTGAGTGCATTGAGCGCCACTTTGAAGTCACGATCCCCCTTGTCGCTCGTCATTTCCGGCCACAGACGGTCGATGATCTGCTCTTTGTGGACAAACTGCCGCCGCATGGTGATAAAAAACTGGAAGAGATGAATCGCCTTCTCGCGCCCCCAACCCGTCGGCGGAATCTCGACATCCTGGCACCAAACACGAAAACCGCCCAGCGTTTGAATACGCAGGGCGGCTTCATTGTCCGCAGCGATTGAGATGGGTGCAAGCAGATGCTCAATCTGCCTTTGTTCGCTTCTCTCGAACATAAATTGCGATGTGTTGGGCTTTAAGCCCAGCATATCTTCCTACACTCCTGAATTTACTCGAAGATCCACGGATCGCTGGCGCGCGACCATGTGACCAGATCGCTGGCGAACCAGAGCGCAATTTCGCTAGCGGCAGTCTCCGGCCCGTCGCTGGCGTGGACAAGGTTCCGCCCGATCTCCAGCCCCAAGTCGGCGCGGATCGTGCCGGGGGCGGCCTCGGCCGGCTTAGTCGCCCCCACGGTGTTACGGACGACGGCAATGGCATTTGTCCCTTCGACGACCAGCGCCACGACTGGCGCGCTGACGATATATTTGATCAAGCCGCCAAAGAAGGGGCGTTGCTCGTGGACGGCGTAATGTTGGCGGGCCAGTTCCTCACTCACCTGCATGAATTTCATTCCGACGATCTTGAGACCGCGGCGCTCAAAGCGCCCAATAATTTCACCGATCAGCCCGCGCTGCACCGCGTCTGGCTTGAGAATGATAAACGTTCGTTCCATGATTCGCTTTGCTCCTACCGGTTTTTGATTTCATGATTTTGCTGCGTCCAACAACTCGGCTTCGCGTGCATTCACTATCATCTTCACTGGCGAACGCTCATAGGTATTACCCAACCAGGAGCGGACAAACTCACCGTCCGGGTCCATCGTTTCGATGGGGTTACGCGCCAGCGCTTGGTCGTTCTCATCGCCTAACGCCCCAACCACCGTCCAGGCGAGGATCAGGTGGGGGTGTTGCCGAGTCAACGCACGAGCGTGTTGATAACTCTCCTGGCGCGCCCGCAGGTGCCATAACGCAACCAGCAGCCCGATCTGGAAGTCAATCCGCCGTGGGTCGACCTCCGTCAACTTGTGATAGAGCGCTGCCGCCCGCTCCCAGCGATAGCTCCGCAAATAGAGCCGTGCCAGACAGGCCAGATTGAGCGCAAGCGTCTCATCCGCTGCCGTAGCGCTATGAGCCACGCGCAGCGATGTACGGCTCAACCCGGCGCGAATCTCCGGTTCGTAGGGTTCGGCCTCAAAGGCACGTTGCCAGATGGCATGGGCCTGCGCACGCCGTTCACGCAATTCTGCGGCCTGGGCTAACGCCTGCCAGGCTGGCCCATTCGTCGGGTCGGCCCGGAGCAGCCGCCGTCCCCACTCCTCACCCTCTTCCCAACGCTTTAAGCGCCACGCAGCCCGCACCAACCGTTGATAGGTAAGCAGGTGACGCGGTATGTGACGCAGGACTACCTGGGCCAGCGCGACGGCTTGATACAGCTCACCCGCTTGCAGCGCAAGCTCCGTGGCGCGGCTCCAATCGGCCAGCAAGGTCGTCACCGGCGCATCGTTCAGCGCGACGCTTGTGCTATTGTTCACAAATTAAGTATCCAAAATCCTGCGCAAATTGTCAATTTGACAACCTGATAGAAAGTGGTCGCCATTCAGGCGATTGAACAACGCTGAACCTCACGGTCGGGCCACGGTAATGGGGGAAGAGATTTCAGGTGTACCGAGATTTGCTTCCCGGCTGCCTCGCTCCTAGACCCATCATTACACGGAGTAAAACATTACACGGAGTAAAACGGTGGGTCTTTTAGCCCGTGGAGTTTGCACACGCGGTTGACCAGCGCGCCGATCGCCCGTTCACCTGCTGGTGGCGGGCCAAAAGGATCGCTGATCCGCTGTGGGTGGCCTTGCAAGACGCGCAACGTACTCAGCACACTGTGCGCCAACACATCAAGATGATAGCCGCCTTCGAGCACGCCGATCAGCTTGCCGTGGCAGAGCTCATCGGCCAGGGCCAGCAATTCTTGCATCAGTTGTGCATAGCCAGTGACGCTCAAATTCATGCTCGCCAGCGGGTCAAGCCAGTGGGCATCATACCCGGCAGAAACAAAGATCACCTCAGGGCGAAACTCATGCGCCGCCGGGGCCACAATACGCCGAAAGATGTCAAGATAGCCCTGGTCGCCAACATGAGCTGGCAGCGGCACGTTGATCGTGGTGCCGTGGCCCAATTCTACCCCCATCTCATCGGCGTCACCGCTACCCGGATAGTGGGGATACTGATGGGTGCTGACAAAGAGTACCGTCGGGTCTTCGTAAAAAATATCCTGCGTGCCGTTGCCATGGTGGACATCAAAATCGACGATCAGCGCGCGCGCCACGCCCAGATGATCCTGCGCCCAGCGGGCGGCAATGGCGACGTTGGCAAAGAGACAGAAACCCATGCCCCGCCCCACCAACGCATGATGGCCTGGTGGCCGCACCAATGCAAAGCCATTGTCGGCGCGCCCCTCGAGCACGGTCCTGGTCACGTTGATCACCCCGCCCGCCGACAAGAGCGCCGCATGATAGCTATCTGGGTTGACGTAGGTGTCACCGTCGATGTGACCGCCACCCCCATCGGCCAGCTTGGCCAATAGCTCCACGTAGCGCGGCGTATGGACGCGTAAGACGGCATTCAGCGGTGCCGGGCTGCTCGGCACGGGCGTCAGCTCATGTAGAATCCCTGTCCCTTCGAGCAGCGCCCAAGTGGTCTCTAGCCGTCGATAATTTTCGGGATGCCCTTCACGCGTATGCCGTCGGTTGAAGGGGTCATAGACAAAAGCCGTTCTACGCATGGTTCAATTGCTCACCAAATGCTCTTTCCGCACTACCGAAAACAATAAAAACATCCCCACATTTCGCAGATTCCACAGATTTTTTTGTTTTAATCTGCGAAATCTGTGGAATCTGTGGATAATACTCAAGTCAGAAACTGCGGTTTGAAGACCGTGCGCTGGGTCTGCCCATCCACCGTCGATTTCAACTCGAAATGGAGGTCAAAGTCATATTCATCAGCGCGCAGGGCGCTGATCCGTTCGTGCAGTTGAAGCGGCAGGGCACTCTGCACCGGTTGTGTGGCGTGCAGCGTCTCCCCATCCCACAATAGACTGAGCCGTTTCTCGCCCAGCGGCAGATCGAGCAGCGCCCACCAGGGCCACGCGGCTGGCCAAGCCGGTTCAACGACGGTCTGTTGCCGTTCCCAGCGCACACCGCAGCCCTGCCAGACGGCCTCGCCCGCCAGGCCCACCGCCTCCCACGGATCGTCAAAATGCCACGGTTGATCGATGGAGGGCTGCCATTCGCTCGTCGCCCGCCATCCGGCCAGGGGCACGGGTGCTGCCAAGTCGTGCGGGTTGACGCCGGTCAACGCTTCGGCTTGACGCTCCAGTTCACAGGCTTCACTCTCCCAGCGCACCGTGTTGACGCTGTCCAATTGATGCAGCGCCAACCCCAACGCCCGCCGTAGCGTGGCACCCAGAGCCACAAGCGTAGCGGCATCGTCGCCGATGGGGACTTGCCAGCGATAGTGGATCAACGCTTCAGCGCAAGCCTGCACCGCCCTGTAATGTTCTGCCAACAACTCAGCACTGAAGTGATGGCGCAGGTGCTCATAGAGCGCCAGCAAATAGGCTCTGTTGGTCTGGGCGACGGCTGCGCCAGGGTCAGGCAGGGCATCGCTGCTCAGGATGGGGAGTTGGCGGGGCAGCCGGCCATTGCTGCGTTCAGCCACGCGGCGCACATGGGCCAACAGATTGCGACTCCCGGTGACATCAAAGAGGTCAAGCGTGCCGATCAGCGCGGGCAGGTGACGCACGTCGCGATCCGTGGGCGCAACACCGCTGCGCAGCCGTTGGACGCGCCGTGCGGCCTCGATCTTGCTGGCCTGGATGGCTTGGTTGAGCGCCGCATCGGGCGTCCACACACGCCCAGCTTTGAGGAGATCGTTCCAGGCTTTGACACTCAATTCAAAAGCCCGCTCCGTATCGCGCAGACCGAGAAAGCCATTCCAGGCTACCTGCTCGCCGACATCGCTCACGGTGAGTAAGAGCGGCACCTCGACTGTGCCGTTGACCAGCACATGATAGACCAACCTGGCGCGCTGCGGGTCGTCGAGTTCGGCCACATCGGGGCGACCAAAGGGGTTGCCAAAGACGCGCGTACTTTCGGCATTGCTCTGGTCATAGATGCCCTGGGCTGGCCCCGGGTTGCGCTGGGCCACCAGCAAACCATCGACCAAGCGCTGAGTCAATGGTTCACCCCAGTCGATGTCGATCTCCAGCCGCAGCAGGCGATCGCCTTCGGCCTGACATTCGAGCGTCCAGAGCACGCTGCGGTCATAGGGGCTGTTGCGGGGGGCGGCCAGCCGCTTGCTGACAATCATCCCTTCGTTGCCGAGGATCTCTTCTTGATAGCCCGGATAAAAGCGGGTAACCAGCGGAGTCAGCGGGTCATCGCGCAGCGCCACCACGCGCAAGCGAATGTATCGGGCATAAACAGCATCGGCCCAGGGCCAAAAGAGTTCGGTGAGATCGGTTTGCGCGTTAACCTGGAAGGTCAATTCCTGGTTGGCGAGCTGGTACGCCAGCGCGGGGTGCAGCTGGGCGTGCTCAATGGTTTGCGGCTGGTCGAGGATTGGGTTCATGGGATTTTGGACGTTCGCGCCCAGAGGGCACCCGCTCAGTCGAACGATTTTGGATTTTGGATTGAATGATGTGTGAGGCGGCCACACGAAATTGTCAATCCAAAATCCCCAATCCAAACTCAGTGAACGCCGGCCATGAGCAGGCCGAGTCCTTCGCGCGTTGCTTCGGCACGGGGCACAATACCAATGACTTCACCTTTGTACATCACGGCGATGCGATCAGCCAGGGCCATGATCTCATCCAACTCCGAGCTGACGACGAGCACGGCCACGCCCGCGTCGCGCTTGGCAACGATCTGGTTGTGGATGAACTCGATCGAGCCGACATCAATGCCGCGGGTGGGCTGGGCGGCGATCAGCAACTTGAGTGGACGGCTGAACTCGCGCGCCACCACCATCTTCTGTTGGTTGCCACCAGAGAGGCTGCCTCCGGGCGTGGTGACGCTTGGCGTGCGTACGTCAAACTCTTCGACCAATCGCTCTGCGTGTTGACGGATTGCCTCTTGGTTGATGGTGATGCCGTTGACAAAGGGCGGCTGGAAATAAGTGTCCAGCACCAGATTGTCGGCCACACTATAACTCGTGACCATCCCATAGGCGTGGCGGTCTTCGGGGACGTGGCTGCTTTGCCCGTCGAGCGTGATGCGCCGCGGCGGGGCGTTGGTCATCTCTTCGCCGTTGATGAAGATGTGCCCGCGCTCCACGTTGCGCAGCCCGGTGATCACTTCGACCAGTTCGGTCTGGCCGTTGCCCTGCACGCCAGCCACGCCGACGATTTCGCCGCTATGCACCGTCAGCGAGACGCCGCGCAGGGCCGGCTGGCCGAGATCATCCTTGGCCGTCACCCCTTGCAATTCCAGCACGACGGGGCCAGGTTGCGCCGGTTGCTTATCCACGGTGAGGATTACTTCGCGTCCGACCATCATGGCCGCCAGACTGTTTTGGGTCGCCCCCTTGGGATCGGCCTCCCCCACCACACGGCCCTGGCGCAGCACTACAATGCGATCGGCGATGCGCAACACTTCTTTGAGCTTGTGGGTGATAAAGATGATCGCTTTGCCCTGGCTGCGCAACAGCGCCATCACCTCAAACAACCCCTCGATCTCCTGTGGCGTGAGCACGGCGGTAGGTTCGTCCAAAATCAGAATATCGGCGTTGCGATAGAGCGTCTTGACGATTTCCACCCGCTGACGCATCCCCACCGGCAGATCTTCGATGACGGCATAGGGGTCCACATCCAGTTTGTAGCGGGCTGAAAGCTCGCTGATCCGCCCTGCCACGCCCTGCACATCCAAAAAGCCATTTTTGACGCTTTCGCTGCCCAGCATGATATTTTCGGCCACGGTCATCGGCGGCACCAGTTGAAAATGCTGATGCACCATCCCGATCCCCAGTGCGATGGCATCGTTGGGTGAATGGAGCACCACCGGCTTGCCATTGACGATGATCTCGCCAGAGGTGGGCTGGTAGAGACCGTAGATGATGTTCATCAACGTCGATTTGCCCGCTCCATTCTCGCCCAGCAGAGCCAAAATCTCCCCGCGGTAGAGAACCAGGCTGACGTTTTCATTCGCCGTCACACCGGGAAAGCGTTTGGTAATCTGCTCTACAGCCAGAACGGGGATACTCGATGGGTTCAACCGCTCATCTCCTGAACAATTTATTTATACATCGTTTAGCGGTAACTACCAACCCCCTCCTAACTGGGGGAGGAACGGCATCCTTGTCACCCCGGATCGGTTCCCTCCCCACTCTGGGGAGGGCTAGGGAGGGGTTAGCAGTTACGTTTAGCGCACTATCTCACTAAGCACACCTAGTAACGGTGGCGTATTTTCAGGAAAGTTGGCAGCGAGTATGCTTGAGTGTTTTCAGTTCAGCCGCCCAACCGATTAAGAGATGTGCTTCGCCTGCCTGTTCCACGTATTCGAGGTCGCCGCCAGTCAGCGCTTCAGAAGCCATTTCGCTTAGCAATTTAGCCTTTGTTATAGCATAGCGATGCTCAATCCGCTCTACTTCGTAGCCCCCTCAGTTTCATACACCTGCCCCTCGGCAGCGGGCGGGCGGACGCGCCCGACAAAACCGGAGACGGCGACGATGGTGACCAGGTAGGGCAACATACTCACAAACTGGCGCGGCACGGTGGTCACGCCGGCCAGCAACAGTTCATTTTGCAACGCCTGGGTATAGCCAAAGAGCAGCGAGGCGGCAAGCGCACCAAAGGGGTTCCAGTTGCCAAAGATCATCGCGGCCAGCGAGATAAAGCCGCGCCCTGCTGTCATCCCCTCTTGGAATTGGCCCACGGCTTCGAGCACCAAAAAGCCACCAGCCAGCCCTGCCAACATCCCCCCCAGCATGGTGTTGATGTAGCGATAGCGGTTGACATTGATGCCAACAGTATCGGCGGCGCGTGGGTGTTCACCGACAGCACGGGTCCGCAACCCCCAGCGGGTGTAAAAGAGCGCCACATGCGTCACCACCACCAAGAGCAATGCCAAATAGGTCAGCGGTGGGTTTTCAAAGAGAATCCGGCCGATCACCGGAATATCGGCCAGGAGGGGAATGCGGAGTGCCGAAAACTTGCCCTCGGCCATCGCATCGCGATCAAAGAGATAGGACGAGAAGCCCGTCGCCAGGATGATCAGCACGGTGCCCGAGATGATCTGATCCATGCGAAAGCGAATCGCCAACACGGCGTGCAGCAACCCCATCAGCGCACCGACTAGCAGCGCCGCTGCCACCCCAAAACAGAGACTGGGTAGCAGGGGCCAGTGGTTGGTCCACACTTTGGCGACAAAGCCCGCAAAGGCCCCGGCCAGCATCATCCCTTCGATGCCGATGTTGATGATCCCGGATCGCTCGCAAAGAATGCCACTCAGTGCGCCGAGCACCAACGGCACCGTCGCCCGCAGCGTAAAGTTCAACGCACTGATGCCAAAGAGCACCCGTAGCCACGTCACCTGGCGCAACTCCGTCGTGTTGACCAAGATGGTCATCACCACCAGGAAGAGCGCCAGCCCCCCCACCACCACTGCTGAACGTTTCCAAATTTGCGTGCGATCCGTCATGTGTAGTGGCTCATTCTTGTGATCTTTGTCTTTGTGTTGTGCTGACAAGTTGTTCCAGAGTGGTCAAAAAGTCAGCCAGCGCAAAATCGTGGATGGCGTGTTCAAATAACCTCTTGAGTTGCGTTAGGTCACTGATTAATATAATCCCATAGTTTCAGCACGGGGTAAGTAAAACGGTTGACAATCTGCTCACCCAACCTGACCACGTATTCATTCTTTTCGGGGGTACCCACCAGTTCGATAGGCAGATCAGGAAAAGCCAGCCGCAAGAATAAGTCGGCGTGACTGCGTGCAATGATTTTTAGCGTCTGATCAAACAGATTGATTGAAGCCATAAAGACTTATCTGCCCCAGCCGACACTAGGCGCAGTCTCGATTGTTCCCGAAGAGCGGCGCAACCGGAAGATCGCTCGGATGAGCAGCGGCGCGGCCACAAAGGCCAAGACTAATGCCTGGATCACCTGAATAATATCGGCTGGTACACCAGACTCAAATTGCATTCTGGCCCCACCGGCATCCAGCGCACCAAAAAGGAACGCGGCTAGCACCACGCCCAGCGGATGGGTCTGCCCCAGTAGCGCCACGGTAATGCCATCAAAGCCCACCCCGCCGGTAAATTCGGGTGCAAATTTGAGATTGACCCCCAGCGTCTCAAACGCCCCGGCC
>Ga0224722_1001489_pt1 | contig 12923 bp, 8 predicted proteins | sample Balambano_FR1_Me_FD_161646 | JGI IMG/M metagenome (GOLD analysis project Ga0224722, IMG submission 161646) | Freshwater sediment microbial communities from Lake Towuti, South Sulawesi, Indonesia - Balambano_FR1_MetaG | ecosystem: Environmental > Aquatic > Freshwater > Lake > Sediment | place... | reverse complement strand
ATGCTGCAGGAATTTTGCTTTCAGTTCGGTTTTCATTGAGTTATCACTCCTAGAGTTACGGGATACTAACTTCTAACTCCTGGCTATAACTTGCCCAAGTCGATCGAATTTCATATCACCCTCGGTAGAAAATTTTTTGGTGTTAAATAATACATTAGTGTACTGAGGATTACCGCTCAATAAGCACATACAAGAATGGCTCCATCAGGGAAAGCAACTGTTTCACCTGCTTAAAGGCATCTGTATCAGTCAGGGGTTCCAAAGTAGCAGGATTAACAGGGCGAAGCTGCAAAAATCGCTTTGCCAGGGCGTAAATTGGCTGCGGAGATTCCCACAGGGGCAGCAGGCAGGCGGCTAGGGTGCTTTCCAGGTGAATCGGCAGCAGGGCAGGCAGTTTAACAAAGCTGCTGATTTCAAACGGACTCATACGATTGATGCAGTCCAGCAGCTTCTCTTTCACTGCTTCAATCCGGAGTTGGGGATGGAGATGCACGATCGCCCCCTGCCAGTCGGTGTCGCTCCAGGTTTCGATCGTCTCCGCAGGTTCACCCGGATGCCCACACCAGAAGTCGATCAGCCGATGCACGGGGTTGAGCAGCTCATAAAGGCGTAGTTTTTCTTCGATCGTCGCGCTGCCCAAGCCCATTGCCCATAGTGCAGGCAAATCGTCCGGCTTCTGAAACAAATCAGCGACATCCCACTGCCGCCAGTTCACCATGCTCACCAGTTCTAACTCAGACTGATGCAGCAGTTCAAACATATCGGGAATCGTAAAGCCCTTGTCGCCCATCAGCAAATGGTTTGAGTAAAGCAGTTCTTTGCGCCTGTCTTCGGTCATGTCACCGTTATACTCGCTTCCCCAGGCTTCCCTCCGCAGGAGAACCCCTGGCTTCAGTGATTTCATGGTTTCAATCACCGCTTCTTCTTCCATTTCCTGCGGGGTATCGTCCATCAAGCCCATCAGCTTAAACAGGTTTTGCGCTCGATGAAATGTGCTGCGCTGATAAGCATTGTGCAGATTGGTGCGAATGATGCCGTCGGGCTTCAGGACTGCTTTCATCGCTTGCAGCCCAGCCAGCGGGTCGGGTAACAGATACAGCACTTCATCGCAGTTGATGTAGTCAAACTGCAGATTAAGCTGCGGCAAATCATCGATCGACATCGCATGAAAAACGACATTGTTAAATCCGTGGTGCTTCAGCCGCTTTTCTGCCAGCTCTACCGATTTTTCAGATAAATCAATTCCAACAATTTTTGTGCCCGGATTGGCTTCCGCCAAGATCAGAGATTTATAGCCTGAACCACAGCCGGCATCCAGAATCAGCTTGCCTTCGGTTTCAACAACGCGCCGCTGCTTCAGGTAATAGGACGTAACAAGACTGTGAACGTAGAGCGTCTCATATTCCTGCTTAGGCGAAGCTTCGAGCGCAACCCGCGGATAGGGAGAATGGTCGAACTGCTGCCGAATTTTCTCTAGTGCATCCTGTTCTAAAGCCTGCTTCGATTCAGTGTCCATCGATGCCTAATCTCCTTTCTGTCTCCGGGGTTTTTCGATCGCGCCAGGCGGTCTCACTTAAATCGAGAGTGCCCACCGGAAAACAAAATCAATCGATCGCGCTGCAATTCTTCGTAGGTGCTTTGGGCATCGCCCCTGCACCCCATTTTGCACTGCATCAGCTTGAAAAAGGATGCATTTTAAAGTTTCTACTGCTTGAAAAAAAAGCCGGTGATGAGATTTGAACTCACGACCGCTCGATTACGAATCGAGTGCTCTACCACTGAGCTACACCGGCAATCGCCTTACCCAGTATACAGGGTTGCGATCGAGGACTGCAAGAAAAAGCGAAATTACCCTGAAGTTATCCAGTGACGAGGTTTAAGAGCTGCTGATCACGCGCCGACTGCCGCTTTTCGATCGGGATATAGGGCGTGCCTCGCATTCCTGTATAAATTTGCGTGGGGCGGAAAATGCGGTTTTCGTTGAGCTGCTCTTTCCAGTGCGCCAGCCAACCAGCAACACGGGCGATCGCAAACACGGGTGTGAACAGGTCAGTCGGGATGCCCATTTTGCGATAGACCAGACCAGAGTAGAAATCTACGTTGGGGTAAATGCCTTTGTGTCCCAGTCGCTCTTCGACAGCTTTTTCCAGGGCGATCGCAATATCGTAGTAGTGGTCACGTCCAAATTTCTCGAAAAGCTGCTCGGCTAACTCCTGCAAAATCGTAGCGCGCGGATCTTTAACTTTGTAAACTCGGTGTCCAAAGCCCATAATTTTTGCTTTGCGCTGAAGGCAACTTTCCAGGTAAGGCTCCACATTTTCGATCGAGCCAATTTCCTCCAGCATTTCGATCACTTCTTCGTTTGCGCCACCATGGAGCGGGCCTGCCAGCGTGCCCACTGCCGAAGCAATTACCGCATAGGGATCGGTCAGCGTCGAAGCCGTCACCATGGCCGAAAAAGTCGAAGCGTTGATCGTGTGCTCGGCGTGCAGCGTGAGGCAAACATCAAAAATTCGCGCCGCCAGCGGGTCGGGTTCCTGCTCGTTCAGCATATACAGGAAGTTTGCGGCATAGTCCAGATCATCGCGCGGCTGGATCGGATCGTTGCCCTTGCGCATCATTTGAAAGGCAGCCACCATCGTGGGAATTTTTGCCAGCAGCCGCACCACTGCTGCCCGGATATAGTCCGGGTTGTCGAGCGCACGACGGGAATAAAACAAGCCCAGGGCCGCTGCGCACGCCTGAAGCGCATCCATCGGATGTCCGCTCTCCGGGAAACACTTCATCATGTCGCGAATGCGGTATTTCAGCCGTCGGTGAAAGCGAATTTCATGCTCAAACTCGGCGAGTTCTTCTTGAGAAGGCAGGCTGCCGTAAATCAGCAGATAGGACGTTTCTAGAAAGGTGCTCTGCTGCGCCAACTCTTCGATGTTGATGCCCCGGTACTCTAAAATTCCGCGCTGACCATCTACAAAGCTAATGCTCGACTGCGTCGCAGGAATTCCCTCCAGCCCCGGTCTGTATTCACAAAACGTCATAATTTCACCGTAAGACCGAAATAACTTGAACTATTTAGCGTGGCACTAGTTTGCCTACTCTTTTGTCAGCTTTGCAGCAGTTCTGACAGGATTATCATGTAGGCTACGGTAATTACGTCGGATTGCGCAAGTGCCAGTGCAGAATCGTGCAGCCCGCTCTCTTGAAGAGTCATCCTCAGCCACCCATTTAGGCTTCTATTTGGAATCTATCTGAGTCTTTTCATTCTAATCTAGCGAGGTAGACGCGCCGTTTTGCTGCGAGAAGCAGATTTGGCTGCAGTTTTAGTAAGCTGAGGCACATAAGCCAGCCTTGCCTTCGCCGCTTCATCCAGCAGAGAGTCGGCAAACTCGATCGCCTTTCGGTCGGATTTTCCACCCGCAAGCTGAGCCAGTTCTTCCCGCCGCTGCTGTTCATCAAGCGAAACCACTCGCACGACAGTTCGCAGTTCGTCTTTTGGATTAGTTTCCGTCGTTTCCAGTTCAGTCTCAGCCGCTTTGCCTTTGCCGCGCTTGCGTTTTGCCGGAGTTCCATCACCCGCCGGATCGATGACTTCCTTGGCAACGCGATAGTGGTGGTCTGCCATCGCTGCGACGATCGGCTGGTGAGTCACACACAGCACTTGATGCCGCTGGCTAAGCTGATGCAGCTTTTCGGCGATCGCCTGTGTCACCCGTCCCGACACACCCACATCGATTTCGTCAAACACCATCGACCCCACCGAATCCACCTGAGAAAAACACGCCTTGAGCGCCAGAAGGAAGCGGCTCATTTCCCCACCAGAGGCAGTCTCAGCCAGCGGCTGGAGCGGTTCGCCAGGGTTGGGGCTAAAGAGGAAGGTGATGCGATCGGCTCCCATTGCGGTCGGGGTAACTGAATCAATGCCCACCTTAAACTGCACCTTGTCCATTGCCAGCGGCTTTAGCTCGCACACCAGCAATGCCTCTAGTTCCTGGGCTGTCTTGCGTCTCAGGGCGGTGAGCTGGGCGCAGGCTTCGGTGAGAGTAGCCAATCGCTCCTGGTAAAGTTGCTCTAGCTCTTCAACGGATTGCGCCCCCCCGGTCAAATCTTCGAGCTGCTTCTGCACACTTTCGCTGTAGGCGATCGCCTCTGCTAGGGTAGGGCCATATTTGCGGCAAATTTGCTTGAGCTGCATAATGCGTTCCTCGACTTCTTGCAGCCGTTCTGGGTCGGTTTCCAGGCTTTCGCCGTAAGCATTGATTTGCCGTCCAGCTTCCTCGACCTGAGCCATTGCCTCCAGCACCATATCCAGAATCGGCTGAAGCTGCTCGTCGTAGCGAAGCATATCTGTCAGGGTGTGTTCTGCTTCGCCTAGCAAGTCGGCACAGGCATGGGAGCCGCGATCGTTCTGGTAGAGCGCCTGATAAACCTGATAGCTCTGCTGCTGAAGCTCGACTGCATGGCTGAGCCGCTGCTGCTCCTGCTGAAGCTGGGTGAGTTCGTCGGGGTCGTGCAGATCTGCAGTTCTCAGTTCTTTTGCCTGATATTCAAACAAATCAAGCTGCTGAAGCCGCTGCTGCTCAAACTGGCGTTTCTTTTCAAGGGTCTGAAGCGCCTGCTGGGTGGAGGCATAGAGCTTGCTCACGCGATCGCGCTGCTCGATCACCGCACTGCCGCCGAAGCCATCCAGCCAGTCCCGCTGGAGTGCAGCCTGCCCAAGCTGAAGGGTCTGTCCCTGGGCTGTGATTTCCAGCAGTCGCTCTCGCAGGGATTCCATTTGCTGCTTATTGACCAGCACGCCATTTACCCGCGATCGGCTGCGGACGTTTCCCCGGCTGGCGGTGAGTTCGCGGCTGCAGACCAGCGTCATATCGTCTACCAGCTCGATCTGCTGCTCAGACAGCCAGTGAATTAAGGCAGGGTCAAGGTCAAACGTCGCTTCGATCGTGGCTCGCTCAGCTCCTGTCCGCACTGCTCGACTGGTGACTTTACCGCCCAGAGCCGCATCCAGCGCATCTAAAATAATCGATTTACCTGCCCCAGTTTCCCCGGTCAGGACGTTTAGCCCTGCGCCAAACTCCAGGTCTAACTGGTCAACCAAGGCAAAATTTTCAATCTGAAGGGAGATCAGCATGGAGCAAAATTCGCTTTGACCTGGATATGCATGATTTCAAGTTGCTCTCTTTTAAGCAGCTATTACCAGTGTAGTGGGACTGACTCTGGACGGACGCTTGCTAGAGAACATCTGAATTACTCTCTTCTAAAAACTTAGCCCTAAGCCCGGTTTCTGTCATCTATCAATTTTGCAAGGCTTAACATTCTCTGTGCAAGCAAAAGCTCTTTATCGCTTTTTCCACTCTCCCAAGAGACAACGGGGTGTGGGGCACAGCCCCCACGCAGGGGCGAACCCCGTTTTTTGTACTCCACTCGCCTGGAAAAGGCGGTATTCAAGCAAAAGTCCAGAAAAGCAGGTCGATAAGCCGATAATCTAAGGGCGGTGTAATTAGCTTTCCTTACCCCTACGGGGTAAAACTTCGATCGCCACTAGCCCAATACAGTAAGGTGCGGATTCACTCCCTGTTCAAATCCTAAATTTAACAGAGTGTGAGGTTACAATACTTTACATTAGCCTCTGCAATTTGTTGGAATCTACCCGAAATCATTCTCAAAGTCGCTCAGAGGATGGACGGCTCTGCCTAAAGCAGATTGTTACGCTATTGATCTGTCTTCCGAAGACATCCTCAACAAACCTCCCATGCAAACCCTTCCTTCTGCGCCAAACGAGAACGCTACTTCTGGTCTCATCGTCGAACGCGAACTGTCTCCTGCTCCCCAAGAGCATCTCAAGTCAGTTCAGCCCAACGAAATGGAGACACAGCGATACGACCCGCTCTCGATCGCCTCATACTATCGTCGTCGTCCTTTTCAGGTTGTAGGGCGGCTGCTGACGATTTTTTGGTCGTTTTTTGGGTTCTTAATGTCGCTATGGTGGGATCGGCAAACGGGACAGGGCGATCGCAACCAGACCAAGCGGGCGGTGCGGCTGCGAGAAATTTTGACTTACCTGGGTCCGGCGTATATCAAAGTGGGGCAGGCGCTTTCAACCCGTCCTGACTTAGTGCCGCCGACTTATTTGGAAGAGCTGACTCGTTTACAGGATCAGTTGCCGCCTTTCCCCAACGAAATTGCGTTTCAGTTTATTCAGGAAGAGTTGGGCGATCGTCCCGAAAATATTTACGCGGAGCTGTCTGAAAAGCCGCTGGCAGCAGCCTCACTGGGGCAGGTCTATAAGGGCAAGCTCAAGAGCGGCGAAACGGTGGCGGTGAAGGTGCAGCGTCCGGGTCTGGCGCAGCAAATTACGCTGGATCTGTACATTCTGCGGCAGTTGGCATCCTGGGCGGGCAAAAATATCAAGCGAATTCGCAGTGACCTGGTTGCCATTGCCGATGAGTTTGGTGCCCGCATTTTTGAGGAGATGGACTACACCCAGGAAGGGCACAATGCCGAGCGGTTTGCCCAGCTTTATGGCAATTTGCCCGATATTTATGTGCCCCGAATTTACTGGCAGTATACGCAGCGGCGCGTGCTGACGATGGAGTGGATCACGGGAACAAAACTCACCCAGCTTCAAGAAATCCGGGCACAGGGCATTGATGCCAGCTATCTGGTGGATGTGGGAGTGCAGTGTTCGCTGCGGCAGCTCCTGGAGCATGGTTTCTTTCATGCTGACCCCCATCCCGGCAACTTGTTAGCAACCCCAGACGGCAAGCTTGCCTATCTTGACTTTGGCATGATGAGCGAGGTAATGCCTCCTCAGCGATATGGCTTGATTGAGGCGATCGTTCACCTGGTCAACCGAGATTTTGATGCGCTGGCGCAGGACTACGTCAAGCTGGAATTTCTTACGCCCGATACTGACTTAACACCTATCATCCCTGCCTTTGCTGCGGTCTTTAATGAAGCGTTGGGCGCAAGCGTTGCCGAAATCAATATCAAGAGCATTACCGATAAGCTTTCGGCGTTGATGTATGAATATCCCTTCCGGGTTCCGGCGTACTATGCGCTGATTATTCGATCGCTGGTGACGCTGGAAGGAATCGCGATTAATGTGGATCCGAACTTTAAGGTCTTAAGCAAGGCATATCCCTATGTGGCGAAGCGGCTGCTGACCGATCCGGCTCCGCAACTGCGTAACTCGCTGCAAGATCTGCTGTTCAAAGATGGAACGTTCCGCTGGAATCGTCTGGAGAACCTGCTGCGAAACGCCCGCGACAGCCAGGACTATGACATCAACTTTGCTCTGAATCAGGCGGTTGAATTTATCTTTTCAGAGCGGGGTGAATTTATCCGCGAGTTTCTGGTAACTGAGATTATCAACGGCGTCGATACCGCAGGGCGCACTGCGATCGATCAGGTGTCATCTAACTTGCGATCGCTGGTGGGACTTCAAACCAAGCAGCCCAAGAAGCTAGAAACTCCGGGTAATTTTGAGCACCTGGTTCGGGTCATTGAACTGCTGCGAAACACACCAGGATTCGATCCGGCTCAGCTTTTGCCTATCATTCCCCGTCTGCTGTCAAAGCCGGAGGTCAGAGGCATGGGTCAGGAAATCGTGGGTGGTTTGGGTCAGCGCGTTGCAGCCCGGATGATTCGAGAACTGTTGCTCAATGGTCGAGAGCTGCCGGAGCATTCGGCTTCAGCGGAACGGGCTGAACAGCGCGCTTTGCCTGCGGTTGCTCGTTAGTTTATTTTTGAGAAGATGAAACACTGGCAATACTCAGATGGCGCTTCAGATTAGGATTCTGCTTCTGTTTCTGGCGGAGAACAGGATTTACCGTTGAGATTGGCGCGAACCTGAGCCGCCATTTGCTCTAGCTTTTCTTTTTCGATTTTTAGATTTTCTTCTAGCTCTTGAATCTGATCGCGACGCGCTTCAATTTCAAGGGCACGGCGACCGAGTTCCTGACTTTTGAGGGTGAGCGACTGCCGCCACTGCTCTGCTCGCTGAACTTCTTCCTGCAGCAGCATCGGGGTCATGCCCACGGTTAGATATTGCTCGACCACATCGAGAACCCAATGGGTTGCGTCTTGTATTTGCTGGATTTGTCGCAGCGGGGAAAGCTCAACCAGCAAGAGCGCACCTTCGTTATACTCTGCCTGCTCGATCCACAGATGGTTTTCCGTGTCGTCCAGCAGTGCCCAAGCGTACTCAGCTTTTTGCTGAGCCAGGAGGCGAAGCTGCATCCTGCCCTCTGTATCCTTTTGTGTCACCTGAGCCAAATGCATCATGCCTGCAAGGGTGAACCCACTCTTGAAAGAGTATATCTTTTTATCCTTATGGATTGGATGATCCTCTGTCCTTCAGCAGATAATGTTTTAGTGAATTGCTAGAGCTGATTCAGCCGATCGCGCAGGATTTGTGCTTGGGTTTCTGCTTCTGCTAGCGCGTCTCTTGCCCCCTGCACCACATCTGCCGGAGCCTTGTCCACAAACTTAGAATTGCTCAGGCGTTGAGACAGCGAGGCAGCCTCAGCTTCGGCTTTGCTCAGGTCTTTTTGCAGCTTCGATCGCAGTGCCTCCACATCGACCACGCCTGCGAGTGGAATTGAAACCTGCATCGTACCCACCACACCCACGATCGTTTGTCCCTGGGTTTGACCGGCTGCGGGTAACGTCAGGGGAGTCGATTCAGCCTCAACATCCACGATCGCGTCTACCGCATCTTCAAACTGACCAAACACCTCGGTGCTAAGGGCTTGCAGCTTGTCTCCGCTTGCCTGCCGATCCTGAGCGAACAGCAAGTTCTGATAGCCAAAGAGGGCTGCACGCCATAAACCAATCAGCGTGAACAGCGTCGGCAGCAGCGGCAGGCTATTAATTTCGCTCAGGATCGCAAACAGCACTTTGAGAACCACGATGCCCGCAAAAAGTAAGCCCAGCGTTACTGCGGCTCGCTTGTATTGCTGACGAGACGTGCGCTGCGGCTTGGCTTTAGACGGTTTTGCGATCGGAGCAAGTGCCGAAGTTCGGGTGGGAACGATCGGCGCAGGTTCCGGCTTCAAGATATTGAGCTGCTCAACTTTTGCCAGGTCTTGAATGTAGGGCTGCGCGGCGGTCAGGATTTCTCGTTCGCGATCGCTCTCGGTCTGGAAAACGGTTGTGACTTTGACTCCAGGTTTGATATCTGCCTCAGCCCGCAGGTTTCGCACGGTGCGGATTGTTTCGATAATCAGGTCAAACTGCTGCTCCAGGTCAGGCTGAATTAGCGACTCGTTCAGCGTCGGGTATGCCTGAAGCGTCAGGTATTGATCCTCGCCCGATTGGGTCAGCGTATGCCAGACCTCTTCGGTGATATGGGGCATAAAGGGATGGAGCAGCCGCAGCGTCCCTTCCAGGACATGGGCAAGCACCTGCTGCGCCACTTTCCGAGAAGTCGACCCCTGGTCTTGCAGGCGCGACTTGACTAGCTCGATATACCAGTCACAGAAGTCGCCCCAGATAAACTCATACAAACCCTTTGCAGCTTCGCCGATGCCAAACTCGTCAATATAGTCGGCAGTTTGCTGGATCACCTGATGATATCGAGACAGCAGCCAGCGATCGCTCAACTCCAGATCGTCCAAATTTGGGAAGCCAAGCTGGTCTGGGGCTTGTCCGTCCAGATTCATCATCACAAACCGGGACGCATTCCACAGCTTGTTGGTAAAGTTGCGCGACGCTTCCACCGAGGCAGACTCGTCAGTCTTGCGGTTATACTCCAGGCGAATATCCTGTCCAGCCCCAGCAACGGCTTTCACCAGGGTATAGCGCAGCGCGTCTGTGCCGTATTTGTGAATCAGAACGAGCGGATCGATGCCGTTGTTCTTGGACTTCGACATCTTTTCGCCGTTTTCGTCCAGCACCAGCCCGTGAATATAAACGTGCTTGAACGGCATTTTTCCGGTAAAGTGCCCCGCCATCATCGTCATCCGGGCAACCCAGAAGAAGATAATGTCGAATCCGGTGACGAGCGTCGAAGTCGGGTAATAAAATTCCAGGTCTCTGGTTTCCTGGGGCCAGCCCATCGTGGAAAAGGGCCATAGACCCGACGAGAACCAGGTATCCAGCACGTCCGGGTCGCGCTCTAGCTGAACCTCTTCCCCAAACTGCGCGGCTGCCAGCGATCGGGCTTCCTCTTCATTCGCTGCCACCACAAACGGCGTATTGTCTGCAATCACGCCACCCGTTTCGCTCACGGCGTACCAGGCTGGAATCTGATGTCCCCACCAGAGCTGTCGCGAGATGCACCAATCTCTCAGGTTCACCAGCCAATCGCGATACACCTTCGTCCAGCGTTCCGGCACAAAGATCGGCTCGTTCTGATTGTCGAGGAAATCCAGGGCACGATCGGCGAGGGGACGAATTTTGACAAACCACTGGGTTGAAAGCAGAGGTTCGATCGGCACTTTGCCCCGATCGCTGTAGGGAACGGTGTGTTTGTAGTCCTCAATCTTGACCAGGAAGCCTTCTTCTTCCAGCCGTTTGACCACATTCTTCCGCGCCACAAATCGATCCTGACCCTGGAAGTCTCCGGTGTTTTCGTTCAGCGTGCCGTCTTTGTTCAGGATATTGATGAACTCCAGGCGATGCCGCATTCCCATCTCAAAGTCGTTCGGGTCATGGGCAGGCGTCACCTTCACACAGCCCGTTCCAAAGCTGGAATCGACATATTCGTCGGCAATAATTGGAATTTCCCGGTTCATAATTGGCAGGCGAATCGTTTTGCCCACCAGATGCTTGTAGCGATCGTCTTCGGGATTTACTGCCACTGCCGTATCGCCCAGCATCGTTTCCGGACGGGTGGTTGCCACTTCCAGATGCCCTGATCCATCGCTGAGCGGATAGCGGAAATGCCAGAGGTGTCCCTGGACTTCTTTATTTTCCACCTCCAGGTCAGACACCGCTGACTGGCTGGCAGGACACCAGTTCACCAGATATTTGCCCCGATAGATTAAACCTTCGCTGTAGAGCCGCTTAAATGCCTCAACAACTGCCTGAGACAGCCCCTCGTCCATCGTGAACCGTTCTCGCGTCCAGTCTACCGAAACGCCCAAGCTCCGCAATTGACCGACGATTGTCCCGCCCGACTCTGCCTTCCATTCCCAGGCGCGTTCCAGATATGCCTCTCGCCCCACGTCAAAGCGGGTTTTGCCCTGCGATCGCAGTTCTTTGTCCAGAATCGCACTGACCGCAATACTGGCGTGATCGGTTCCCGGCAACCACAGCGTATTAAAACCCCGCATCCGGTGATAGCGCACCAGCACATCCATCAGCGTGTTGTCAAAAGCGTGACCCATGTGCAGGCTGCCCGTCACGTTGGGCGGCGGAATCACAATGCAGTATGGCGTACCGCCTCGATCGGGGTCTGCTTTAAAGACCTGATTCTCTTCCCAGGATTTTTGCCACTTGGCTTCGGTGGCAAACGGATCGTACTGGCTGGCGAGAGTAGGAATCGTTGCAGTCATGGGGAACTCTGGAGGAATCACGCTTTTTTACTTCCTTCAATTTTGCCATGTGAGCTTGCGGATGCATCACTTTGGGTTCAAGAGAAGCGAGTTCAAGAAAAGCAGGTTCAAGAGAGGCGGTTCATGAACAAATCCCGAACAAAGACAGGCTCCGGGAGCTAAATATTTCTCGAATTCCTTCTCGAATCCGCTTCAGAGACCTAAAACCCAACTCTCGATCGCCAAAACGCAACACCTAAGCCACTGCCCAGCAAACCGCCAAACGCGATACTGACCGGAGCCAGCAGCAGAAAGCTGAGGTCTGGCTGAGAGCCTTTTGGATAGCCGCCCAGCCAGATTAAAGCGAAGAAACATACGATCGCCCCAATCAGGGAACTGCGAATCATCCAGGGCATGACACGGCGAGAATGAACAGACAAAGCGGTCAGGAATGCCGCACTACTGTAGAACAATCCAATTGCAGAATAATCCAATTGCAGAACAATCCAATTGCCGCTCCGATCGCTGCCCGGTATCCGATTAAGCCGTCCATCTGGCTGAAGCGAACGATCGAACCGCTGACTAAACTCAGAACAATTCCAAGAACAATCCAGCTTAAAACGCTAATTCCTGCCCAGAGAAGTTTTGCTCGCATTGTGTTAAGTGTGACGATCGCTCAGTTTGTATTGCGATCGATCCACGCTGCTTCGATTAGCGATTTTCAAATAAAGTTCTTGGCTGCAAATACACAGTTTAGAAGATAATCCGCTTGAAAGAAATTAAGAAAGAGATCAACCTAAGACTGAGCGGTTTCGAGCCAGTCAAAAATGCGATCGAGCTGCTCCAATGTAACCAATCCATATTGCCAGAGAATCATCGGCAAAGGTCCAGGATCTTGCTCACGATGGCGCATAGCGATCGCAATCGATGCCGTAGATAACGCCAAGTCTTCCTGCAAAAATCGAATAAACCGGGAGTATTTCGTTGGATTCATACGTCAAACTCACCTCCTTAAAATCAGCCAAGCGACACTCCGGAATCAGGTAAAAAGCAAATCAACAGTTGTTGCGACCAGTAGAAAGTTATTTACTGATGAGCGGCGAAATCAGTCCACTCATCGGTTTAGCCGATCGGGCTGTCAGGCTCCGCTCAATGCCTAATTCCAGAGTCGCTAAAACCGTACAGCTAACGTAACGACAGGATGTGACAAACAAATTAAGCTGTAGTGAATTTTCGACTGCGTCTTATTAAACCTTCTAGCTTCATTTGTCTGTGTGACGGATTTCACAGCTTTAACAACAGTGAAGTCGTACCGTCTTCAGTATTTTGTTTTTCTTTGTGTCTCTATATTCATATCTGTCTGTTCCACGATTGGATATCCAGTCAAAATATGAATATCAAGCATAGAGGAAATACAGAAAGTCAGACTGCATCCTCGGAAGA
>Ga0224722_1001488_pt1 | contig 12926 bp, 8 predicted proteins | sample Balambano_FR1_Me_FD_161646 | JGI IMG/M metagenome (GOLD analysis project Ga0224722, IMG submission 161646) | Freshwater sediment microbial communities from Lake Towuti, South Sulawesi, Indonesia - Balambano_FR1_MetaG | ecosystem: Environmental > Aquatic > Freshwater > Lake > Sediment | place... | reverse complement strand
GTTCGGACGTACTCCCACGGCGCAGGGGGATGGGCGCGACCATAACCCACACGGCTTTACAATGTGGCTGGCAGGGGGAGGAGTGAAAGGGGGCTTTACCTATGGGGCAACCGACGATTATGGGTGGTATGCCGAACAGGACAAGGTGCATCTGCATGACCTGCACGCTACCCTACTTCATCTGTTGGGGATTGACCATACAAAACTGACCTATCGGTATGCAGGACGCGATTTCCGCCTGACCGATGTGCATGGGAACGTGGTGGAGAAGATTTTTGCCTAAGTGGTCGCAGTACGGTGAAAATAGGATGCCATGAACGCTTCGGAGGCAGGGCGTTCACGGCATCAGTGGGTCACTTCCGGCGAAGTGCCGAAGTAATCCCCACGATTCCAAAACCAAGGAGAGCAAGCGTGGCGGGTTCGGGAGCAATCAGACTGATTGGTTGATGCAGGTTTTACGGTAAAGGGAAGTCGTAGGGAAGTTTGTTCAAGGTTGTAAAGGAATCGGTTCAAGATTCCACGAATGAGATAAACTGTCGTTTTCTGTTGTTATCGTCTTGGAGGTCGTGATGACCCTGCCCGCCGGAACGGTTACCTTTTTATTTACCGATATTGAAGGAAGCACGATACTCTGGGAGACACAACCAGAGGCGATGTCGTCTGCCCTTGCCCGCCATGACGAGATGATGCGGAAGGCGATTATTACCCATCATGGCGTTGTCTTTAAGACGGTGGGAGATGCTTTCTGCGCGGTCTTTCATACGGTTTCCGATGCGGTTCATGCCGCCGTTCGCGCCCAACGCCGTTTGGTGCAAGAACTGTGGGAGGTGCAACCGGGGATTCGGGTACGAATGGCGATTCATACCGGGGTAGCAGAGCAACGCGAGGGGGACTACTTTGGTCCGTCCCTAAATCGGGTAGCACGACTGCTTTCTATCGGGCATGGCGGGCAGATACTCCTTTCGCAGACCGCCTACGAACTGGCGCGTGACCACACCTTTGACTTCACCTCGATGAAAAGTATGGGCGAGCATCGGCTTCGTGACCTTGCTCGCTCCGAACACGTCTACCAAGTCCTGCACCCTGAGTTGCAAGCCGAATTTCCTCCCCTGAAATCGCTAGACCATCCCGATTTCCCCAATAACCTTCCCCAGCAGGTCACTTCGTTTATCGGACGAGAGCAGGAGATGGCAACGGTTCGCACTCTGCTGAAACGCACTCGTCTACTGACACTAACCGGTTCGGGAGGCGTGGGGAAGACCCGCTTGGCAACACAGGTTGCGGCAGAACTCTTAGACCAGTTCCCGCAGGGGGTTTGGTTTATCGAACTTTCCAGTATCTCTGATGCTACGCTTGTCCTCAAAGATATTGCGACAACCCTCGGTATTCGCGAAGAGGGAAATGAGTCTCTGGCAACAACACTGACTGAGGCTTTGCGCCATCGAAAACTATTAATAATCTTTGATAACTGTGAGCATCTCATTGATGCCTGTGCAAAAGCCGCCGAACTGCTGTTACGCGCCTGTCCTGATGTCAAAATCCTCTGCACCAGCCGGGAACCCTTGAACATCTCCGGGGAGCAAACCTATCGAGTCCCTTCGCTCTCCTTGCCCAATCCAAAGGGGAATATCACGCCAGAGCGGTTAAACCAGTACGAAGCCGTGCGTCTGTTTATCGAACGTGCGGTTCAGACTCGCTCGGATTTTGTGGTCACTAATCAAAATGCTCCGGCTCTTGCCTCCCTCTGCGCTCGCTTAGACGGCATTCCTTTAGCCATCGAGTTAGCGGCAGCACGAGTGCGTAGCCTCAGTGTCGAGGAGATTGAAGCACGTCTTAAAGATGCCTTCCGCTTGCTGACTGGTGGGAGTCGAACCGCTCTGCCGCGTCAGCAGACACTGCGTGCCGCAATTGACTGGTCGTATGAACTGCTGACACCTGTGGAACAGACTCTACTACGACGGCTTGCGGTTTTTATTGGGGGGTGGACGCTGGAAGCGGCAGAACAGGTCTGTTCTGGAGCGGGAGACGGTGTTTCCATTGACGATTGGGAGGTTTTAGACCTGCTCAGTGGACTCGCAGACCGCTCCTTAGTGGCGGTGGAGGAGCTCAAAGAGGGAAGCCGCTACCGGCTTTTGGAAACCGTGCGCCAGTACTCTAGCGAAAAACTGCTCGCCAGTGGGGAAATCGGGGCAATCAGTGAGGCACACTTGCAATGGGCAGTGCGTTTTGCCGAGGAAGCAAGTACCCATCTTGCTGGGGCAGAACAGGTGCTTTGGATGAATCGCTTGGAAACTGAGCATGACAATATCCGTACTGCGCTGCGCTTGGCATTCGCCGCCCCTTATCGTGTGACAGAGGCGATGCGCTTAGTCGGTTCGTTGCGCCGCTTCTGGGGGATTCGGGGGTATTGGAGTGAAGGATTATCCCACTTGGCAACGGCACTTGCCCTACCCGGTGCGGATACGCCCAATATTGCTCGTGCAGAAGCACTCAATACCGCCGGTGTAATGGCGATGCTACAGGGGGACTTTGACCAAGCCTATACCTATCTTTGGGAGAGCGAGCAGTTAGCCAAAAACCTGAAGGAAGATACGGTTCGTGCCTCATCGTTGCTCAACTTAGGAAATGTGGCTCGCGATAGAGGACAGTATGAGGAGGCATTCTCTTTCTATAGCGAAGGGATAGCGGTTAGCCAACATTTGGGAAACCGGGCGCGAGAGGCGAACTGTCGGCAGATGTTTGGGCGTGCCTTGAGCGACTTAGGACGGTTTGCGGAGGCGCAAGAGCAGTTTGAAAAAGCCTTGCAAGTGAGCCGCGAAACCGGTGACCGCTTTTCCGAAGCCGTGGTACTGGACAACTTGGGGGCATTAGGGGTGCGACAGTCGCATCTTCCCACAGCACGCGACTACTACAATCAGGCTCTTGCTGTTGCTCAGGAGATTGGCTATCGCGAAGAGTATCTCTGCTGGTTAAGCGGAATGGGAGCCATCGCCGATAAAGAAGGGGATGCAGAAAAAGCCTGCTCGTACTACCTGCAAGCCTTAGATGAGGCAAAAGAGATAGGGAGTAAACAAGGAATCGGTTTTACGCTGGCAATGTTAGCGGTTGTTTGGGTGCGTCAGGGAAAGTTTGCTCCGGCGATTCGACTCTATGGATTTGAAGAGACATTGCGCGAGCGAATCGGCTATCGGATTCCCCCGTTGGAGCAGAAGATATGTGAAGGAGCGCAACAGATAGCCCGCGAACAGTTAGGGGAGAAAGCATATCAGTCCGAGTATCAGACGGGGGCAACAATGAATACAGACGCGGTTCTGCACTATACGCGGAACTATTAACATCCGAAAATGTGTTATGCTATTACCACAAAGCCAGGTGGTTTTCGCACACAAGGACAGGTAAACAGGGTTTGTCGGAAGTATAATATCCAAGATGCGGTAACGACACGGGAAAGGCGAGATGGAAGCAGGTCATGCGATTACGCTGGGAACAGATTGACCCCCACATCGTTGCAAAAATCGGAGAGGAGATAATCCGTATGCGAAGCAATGAGGCTTCCCAATCCGGTTCCCCTATCTCAGCGACTGCCTCAGAGCGGGCAGCCGTATCTTCTTCTGCCAAAACATCTACGACAGGGACCCTGCCTGTCGCTACTGTTTTTGAACCGGAACCACTCGGTGCTTTCTGGTCGTTTTTGGCGGTCTGTATCGCGCTATTGGTGGTGCTGCTCTATCTCTCCGTCTGTTTCCACTGGACAGGTCCTGCCGCAACATTTGCGTTAACGGCTCTCCCCGTGGGCTTGGTGACAGTGGGGTGCTTGCCAATAAACACAGTCCCCAAGCGTTTGCGAGGACGGATTATTGCCAATGATAGTGTGCAAAGAGCGTTTACGGGAATAACGGGAACCCGTACCGAACGCCTCTATGGGGATGTGGTCTTGTTACTTTTGGGGAACGGGGAAAAGATAAGCCGTCGGGATTATCGCCTTCGCCATGATATTTTGCGGGAGTGTAACTCTCTACTGCGCGACCACCTGCGAATCGAAAAGCATCGGCGACGGGTACAACGCCTTCTGGAAAGTAGTGAACCATTAGCCGAGGTCGAGGCAGAGTATATTCACCTTGTCGCACGTATGGAAGCCGAGACAGACTCCGTAGCCCGACACTCTTTAGAGGAGAGTGCCGCCCTCTGTGCGGAGCGTGCGGACTCCCTAAAGGCACTCCAACCGATGCTTTCTCGCTTGAACGCCCATAATGAGGTTATCTGTCAAGCCCTGTTGTTAGCGCGTACTGCACTCACTCGCGCCCAAGCCGTCCCTGTTGCACTCACTGCCCCGGACATCTCCGGTTTGCGTGATGCAGTACGTCGTGTCACCTACGAAACCAAAGCCGTTGAAGAAGCCGTGACGGAGTTAACACACTTCTGAAATGTCGGAGATGCCTGCCTCAGATACGTCCGATGGGAAACTAGACCCCCTGCACGACGCACCCACCACAGAACCCACCCCTCCCGAAATGGTGCAGGAAGCCTACCGCTCGGATAAGATACTGCCCTTAGAACGCTTTTTATCGGAACAACCCGCGTTTGCCTTGTCGTTGGCATATCTGTTAATTGGGTTAGTCGGGTCGTTCTACTACTATCAGTTGTTTGCGGAGTTTAAGGTCAATGTGTTTGAATTTGCCGAGGTCAGCGACTTTCTCTTGGTCGTTTTCCGTCAACCGTTGATACCGGCTCTCTGTATTGCGTTTGGCTTGGTCGCTTATATACTCTACCGTCTGCACCAGTTTCTGCGTCGTCGGGCGCATGTCTACGATGCTGTGGCGCGGCGTTGGATTGTCCGGGATTATGGGGGTCGTCCGTATCTTATCGCGCTGATTGCTGCCATCCCTGTTCTTCTCAACTGGATTATTCCCTACTGCGCTCATAAGGTGGCGATGGATATTCGGTTGGGGCGTAACCGTCCAGTAGATGTCTATTTGAACGCGGAGGCATCGGGGCGTGTCGCGCCGTGGCGCACCATGTATCTCATTGGGGCAACCGGACGATATGTCCTCTTTTACGACCCAGAGGAGGGGACACAGATAATTCCCAGTGAGAGTATTACCCGTATCTCCTTGCCCAATGAAGCCACGGGAAGATAGCCGTTCGAGAGTGCGTTGTTACGCACGGACGGCTTCTAATTCCGCTCGGAACTGCTCGGCATAGAGGCGGGCATAGATACCTCCCTCTTCCAAGAGTTGGGCATGGCTTCCGACCTCTTTAATTACCCCCTTCTCCATCACCACAATCTGGTCGGCTTTGACAATGGTAGAGAGGCGGTGGGCAATCACAAAACTGGTACGTCCCTTCATCAGCGTATCCAGTGCATCTTGAATCAGTGCTTCCGTTTCCGAGTCCAGCGAACTCGTGGCTTCGTCCAAAACTAAGATACGTGGGTCGGCTAAGAGGGCGCGGGCAATCGCCAAGCGTTGCTTCTCCCCCACAGAGAGTTTCACGCCTTCTTCACCGATTTTGGTTTCATATCCGAGGGGGAGGGCTTCAATCACATGGTGCAGGTTCGCCGCTCGTGCCGCCTCGATAATCTCTTCGTCGGTGGCATCTAACTTACCGTAGCGCAGATTCTCCTTAATCGTCGTGTGGAAGAGAATGCTCTCCTGCAACACCACCCCGATTTGTTGTCGAAGCGATTGGAGATTCACTTCGCGTAGGTCATAACCGTCAATCGTAATCTGTCCTTGTACCACATCGTAGTGGCGCGAGAGCAGGTTAATCATGGTAGTCTTTCCTGACCCCGACCCCCCCACAAAGGCGATCATCTGTCCCGGTTCAATGGTCAAGTGAATCCCTTTGAGAACATACTGCTCTGGCTCATAGGCAAACCAGACATCCTCATAGCGGATACGTCCCTCAATCGGGGGCATCGGGGGGGCATCGGGATTGTTTTTAACAGCAGGTTCGGTGTCCAGCAGTTCAAAGATGCGTCGTAAACCGGCTTGGGTACGGGCAATCTGGTCGTTCAATTGAATCAGGCGCACGGTGGGACCGTAGAGATACGCGGTTGCCAGCATCAAAAATTCCACCAAGTCGCCTTGCTTTAACCCACCATCAATAACCGCCCGCCCTCCAAAATAGAGGATAATCGCCGTCCCAATCGCTCCTATCACTTCGGCACGAACCCAGAGCGCGGTTCCCATCGCATTTTGGCGCACATTCAGATTTAGGTTGTCCCGGTTCAGACTGGTATATTGGCGCACCTCTGAGCGTTCCTGCGCGTAGGACTTTACCACCTGTACGCCAGCGAGTTTCTCCTGCAAGTCCGAGTAGATAACCCCGCGCAGTTCAGAGATTTTGGACGCATTCTCGCCCAAGCGGTTCTTCATCATCCAGTAGTTGATAATATAGATAGGGTAAACAGAGAGAGCAAGCGCGGCAAGTCGCCAGTCTTTGTAAACAAAGATAATGACCAAAACCCCGATAAGCGTCACCCCATCGGCGAGTACAGTAACAAATCCCCCGGTGATAAGTTGGTTGACCTGCCCGACATCATTGACAATGGTTGCCACAATCTTCCCCACCTGTGCCTTCTCAAAGAAACCTTGGGAGAGCGATTGCAAATGGGAGAAAAGTTTGCGTCGGGTATTGAGCATAAAAAGTTGTCCCAACGCGGTGACAGTCACCGAGAGGAAATACCCCACAATGCCGGAAACCAAGGAGACTCCCAAAATAAGACCAAAGACAAGCGGAAGGTTCGGGGGATTGATCTTTGCGACCTCCGGTTCAAGTTGGTTGAAGAGTCCCCCAATAATCCGGGGAATTTGTAAGGAGAGCAGGGCATTCGCAACTGTTAGAATCCCGACCCAAATCATCGTGCGTATGTAGGGGCGCAGTTCCCCAAAAAATCGTAACAGGAGGTTCACAACACACTCCCTTGCAGACAATCGTTGCTAGGTTTAGGCACGAACGACTGCGGCTTTTCTTGTTACGGATTGTACCATAAGGGAAAACGCTTTTAGTGGAGGGTCATTTTTAGGGAGAACAACCGAAACTGGCATCTACCCCCTCTCGTACCAGAAGGCGAGCGCGGTGCAGGCGCGATTTCACGGCGGCAACCGTGATGCCCAACTGCGCCGCGACTTCATTGGCAGACAACCCCTGCACATCGCGTCGTTCGTAGACCTCACGATACGGATCGGGTAGCGCGGCGATGACGGTTTGAATGCAGGTTTTGGTTTCCGCCTCTAAAAGTTGCTGTTCAGGGGTGTTTTCCGGGGAGGTAGGGTCAAACCCCTGCGCGGTAAGGTCGGCAAGATGCAGGAGGGGGGTCATTGCCTCACGCCGCTTCAATCTGCCACAGGTGCGCCGTGCGATTATCGCCAACCAACCTTGAAAGGCACTACTATCCTCCAAATGGGAGATAGCACGATACGCTTGCAGGAGAGATTCCGCAAGAACATCTTCCGCGTCCTCTTGATTTCCGCACATCCGTACCATCTGCCGATAGACCGCATTTTTGTGCTTCCGCAAGAGGGTATCAAAGTCTACAGGGCGTTGTCGCATAGATTCTATTGTAACTTGCGAAGAAAGTTTTGGGAATCTGTCTTGCGAACCAACGAAAACGCGATATACTCCGATTGTTTCTGGTGGACAAACGCAAGGAACGCTTCCGTGGGGAGGTTTCGTGCAAGTTGTAGGCCAGCACCTTAGGGCGAAAGCGTTGCCCTAATGAGGGTGCTGGCTTTTCGTGTTTTTGGGGATGGGCAATAGAGCAGTGGGAGCGACCAAAGGCAGTATCGAAGCGGAAGTAGCCAATGCGGTAAGCAAGTTCCAGCGTGAACAGCAGGGACGTGGCGCAACCGATATACGGGTGCATCTCTTGGGCGAACTGATTATCGTGCGGTGCGGAGGCATCTTTACCGCAACTGAGGCGCATCTTTCGGCTTCCGAAGAGGGCAAACGGCTTATCAAAAGTGCCAGACAGGAACTACGCAGTATCAACCGAGGTGAGATTGAAGGAATAATCGCGCAGATTGTCGGGTGTGCGGTGGTACGCAGTTACTATGATGTAGATGTGGATGCCGCCGAGCAGGTGGAGGTCTATGTGCTGGCAGCAGACATCGAAAAACGCCTGCAACGACACTAGACCGTGCATATAATCTGAAAATGAAATAGGCAATTTGGTTGCCACAGCGAAGAGCCAAACCCGTTACGGGGTGGCGAGTCGTCGGGGAGACCAGAGGACACGGAAGAGATGATGGATAGAACCTATCCGTCTGAAAGAGTTCCGTACCCTCTGGTCTTTTTGTTTTGAAGTTCGGAGAAACAAACAAAGGAAACAAAATCATGTGGGAAGTGCTGGGTATCTGGATGCTTCTATCACTACCAATTCTTTGCACCATCTGGTGCGGATGTGATTCGGGAACTCGCGAGGGGAACAGAAAATGTTAGACCTTCTTTATGTGGTACTGACTCTGCTGTTTTTTGCGGGTGCCTCTGCCTATGTGCAGGGCTGTGACCGGGGGGCAGGAGGACAGTAGTGAGTGAATACCTGATTATCGGAATACTTTCGATGCTACTGCTGGTCTATCTTCTCTATGCGCTACTATGCCCGGAGAAGTTCTAGGAGAATTTCAAACGATGACTCTCATCGGAATCGTTCAAATCATTCTGTTTTTTGGGGTGTTATTGCTGACAGTAAAACCGTTGGGTGGCTACATGGCACAGGTTTTTACGGGCGAACGAACTCTGCTCACCCCACTTTTCGCACCAATTGAGCGCGGTATCTATCGCCTGCTCGGAGTACGCGAAGCAGAAGAGATGCGCTGGACAAACTACGCCTACGCGCTCCTCATGTTCAGTCTGGTTGGGATGCTACTCACCTATGCCCTTTTGCGACTGCAAGGGATACTCCCCTTCAATCCGCAAGGCTTTGGCACAACTCAGATGACACCAGACTTAGCCTTTAATACGTCAGCATCGTTTACGACCAACACGAACTGGCAGAACTATGTCCCAGAGACGACACTTTCCTACTTCTCAAATATGGTTGCCCTTGCCATTCATAACTGGATGAGTGCGGCAGCAGGAATCGCTGTGGCGATAGCCTTAGTACGCGGCTTTACCCAAAAGTCAGGCGAGAGTATCGGCAACTTCTGGATAGATATAACTCGTGCCACTTTGTACATCTTGCTTCCCATAAGCCTTATTTATGCTCTGTTCTTGGTGCAACAAGGGGTTCCTCAGAACTTCGATGCCTATGTCACAGCAACCACGGTAGAAGGGGCAACCCAAGTAATTCCCCAAGGACCGGTGGCTTCCCAAGAGGCAATCAAGATGCTCGGAACCAATGGAGGCGGTTTCTTCAATGCGAACTCCGCGCACCCTTACGAAAACCCGACCCCACTGACCAACTGGGTTCAAATCCTGAGTATCTTTCTGATTCCGGCGGCACTGTGCTACACCTTTGGCAAGATGGTGGGGAACACACGGCAGGGATGGGCAGTTCTGGGCGCGATGAGTGTACTTTTCTTTGGCTTTCTGTTCTTGTGCTACGGGGCGGAGGCGGTGGGCAACCCGCAGATGCACCAAGCCGGTGTTCCGGGGGGCAATATGGAGGGCAAGGAGGTTCGCTTCGGGATTGCCGCCTCCACTCTCTTTGCCACTGTCACGACGGCGGCATCGTGTGGGGCGGTCAATTCGATGCACGATTCCTATACCCCCCTTGGTGGGATGGCTCCTCTGCTCCTGATTCAGTTAGGCGAAGTGGTATTTGGTGGAGTCGGAGCCGGACTCTATGGAATGCTAATCTTTGCCATTCTGGCAGTGTTTATTGCTGGACTGATGGTGGGGCGTACCCCGGAGTATCTCGGTAAAAAGATTGAGCAGTACGAGGTCAAGATGGCGATGCTCTCTCTCCTCGTACTTGCCGCTTCGATTTTGGGGTTTACCGCCGTGGGGGCAAACTTGGAACTGCCCAAAGAACCAGAAACAGCGACGCTAACACAACTCAACAAGTGGCCCGGTAGTGCCTACGGCAGTAGCGACAGTATCTATGGTGCGACCTACAACAATGTCAATAATAGTGGACCGCACGGGTTTAGCGAGATTCTCTACCAGTACAGTTCACAAACGGGTAACAACGGTTCGGCATTTGCAGGCTTTACCGGAAACACCCCGTTTTACAACGTGACTGGTGGCTTGGCGATGCTCATTGGACGGTTCCTGATGATAATTCCCATCTTAGCGATTGCCGGGAGCCTTGCGCGAAAAAAATCGGTTCCCGCATCGGCAGGAACATTCCCTACAGAAGGGGGAACCTTTGTCGCCCTGTTGGTTGGGGTGGTGCTAATTGTTGGCGCACTGACCTATCTCCCCGCGCTCGCTCTGGGACCCATTGTCGAGCATTTTCAGATGTATGCCGGAAGGCTCTTTTAGGAAACAACGATGACTAGTGTCTTGAACAATCCAAAAACTCCCGTGGTTTCCCCTCCCCCTTTAGAAGGCGGAAACCTACGTCCCAAAAACGCCCCTAAGTCCCTGTTCGACCCAGCGATTCTACAACGGGCATTGTGGGACTCCGTGCTAAAACTTGACCCGCGCACGGTGGCGAAGAATCCGGTAATGTTTGTCGTAGAGGTAGGAAGTGTTCTCACCACAATCTATTGGATTCGCGAACTCGTCACCGGAACGGGCAATCCGCTCTTTACTGGGCAAGTGACACTCTGGCTCTGGTTTACGGTTCTCTTTGCTAATTTTGCCGAAGCGATGGCAGAGGGACGGGGCAAGGCACAGGCAGACAGCCTCCGCAAAACCAAAACCCAGACTAACGCACGTCGCCTACTGACCCATGCCGGAAATCGTGAAGAGGTAGTTCCGGCTACGGTGCTTCGTAAAGACGACTTAGTGGTGTGTGAGGCAGGGGATATTATCCCCGGCGATGGTATCGTTATCGAAGGAATCGCTTCGGTGGATGAATCGGCGATTACCGGGGAGTCTGCTCCAGTTATCCGTGAATCGGGGGGAGACCGCGACGCTGTGACGGGGGGGACAAAGGTTCTCTCAGACCGCATTGTTATCCGTATCACGGCTAACCCCGGTGAAGGCTTTATTGACCGCATGATTGCGCTGGTTGAGGGCGCACAACGGCAGAAGACTCCCAATGAAATCGCTCTTTCGATTCTGCTATCCGGGTTGACAATAATCTTTCTGTTTGCGGTGGTTACATTGCTTCCATATGCCCATTACAGTGTTCGTGCGGCAGGAAGTGGGGACGTTCCCACGGTTCCCGTGCTGATAGCCCTGTTGGTCTGCCTGATTCCCACCACGATAGGCGGACTGCTCTCTGCAATAGGTATCGCAGGAATGGACAGGGTAATGCAACACAATGTCCTTGCGATGTCGGGGAAGGCAGTAGAGGCAGCGGGCGATGTGAACACGCTACTGCTGGACAAGACCGGAACCATCACATTGGGAAACCGACAGGCAACCGAGTTTATCCCGATGCCCGGAGTCACTGTGGCAGAGTTGGCTGATGCCGCACAACTCTCCAGTATTGCAGATGAGACTCCTGAAGGTCGCTCGATTGTGGTGCTGGCAAAGGAGAAGTATGGACTACGTGGGCGAGAGTTAGCCACCCATGAAGCTGAGTTTATCCCGTTTACCGCGCAGACCCGTATGAGTGGCGTGAACTACGACGGCAAACAGATTCGCAAGGGAGCCGCCGAATCGGTGAAGCAGTTTGTGGTCGGCTTGGGCGGCGTGGTTCCCCCGGAGTTAGACGATAGCACTACCCGGATTGCGACGGTGGGAGGGACACCGCTCGCGGTGGCAGTGAATAATCAGATTTTAGGGGTTATCTATCTAAAAGACGTGGTCAAGGGCGGAATGCGAGAGCGGTTCGACTCCCTGCGTGCAATGGGTATCCGTACTGTGATGATCACAGGGGACAACCCTCTTACCGCGAAAGCAATCGCCGACGAAGCCGGAGTGGACGACTTCTTGGCGCAGGCGACCCCCGAAGATAAGATGCGACTGATTAAGGACGAACAAGCGGGAGGCAAACTGGTGGCAATGACGGGGGACGGAACCAACGATGCCCCGGCACTGGCACAAGCCGATGTGGGAGTCGCGATGAATAGCGGAACCCAAGCGGCAAAGGAAGCCGGAAACATGGTGGACTTGGACTCCAACCCGACCAAACTAATAGAGATAGTGGAAATTGGCAAGCAACTTTTGATGACACGCGGCGCACTGACCACGTTCAGTATCGCTAATGATGTCGCGAAGTATTTTGCGATTATCCCGGCGATGTTTCTAAGCACGTATGCCGAACTGGAAGCGATTAACTTCTTGAAGTGGGGACCGGGGGGCGATGCCTCTACTCCACAATCGGCGATACTCGCGTGCGTTATCTTTAACGCTCTGATTATCATTGTGCTGATACCGCTTGCCCTGCGCGGGGTCGCTTACAAACCGATGAGCGCGGCAAACATCTTAGGACGCAATCTGCTGGTGTACGGGTTAGGCGGGGTGCTACTTCCCTTCCCCTTTATCTGGCTCCTTGACCGCCTCTTAACGTTATTACGTTTAGCATAGGCAGGAGAAAACTATGTTGCAACAACTTCGTCCCGCAATAGTGAGTGTACTGGTACTGACTATTCTCACGGGTTTGGTTTTTCCGGGAATTGTCACGGTCTTCGCTCAGTTGGTGTTTCCCCAACAGGCAAAAGGCAGTCTGATAGTGGAAAATGGAAAAGTCGTCGGTTCCTCGCTGATTGGGCAAGCATTTAGCGGAGAGGGGTACTTCCATTCGCGTCCCTCGGCGGCAGGGAACGGATATAACGGGGGGAAACCGGAGGACTCCTACACGGGGTCTTCTGGGACAAATCTGGGTCCGACCAGCAGTAAATTGATACGAGGGATTGAGGATGACC
>Ga0224722_1001487_pt1 | contig 12926 bp, 13 predicted proteins | sample Balambano_FR1_Me_FD_161646 | JGI IMG/M metagenome (GOLD analysis project Ga0224722, IMG submission 161646) | Freshwater sediment microbial communities from Lake Towuti, South Sulawesi, Indonesia - Balambano_FR1_MetaG | ecosystem: Environmental > Aquatic > Freshwater > Lake > Sediment | place... | reverse complement strand
TCGACAGCGTCAACGCTCCGCCACCGTCCTCGCGGCCAGGACGACGGCGCCGGCCGCGAGGACGGTGGCGGAGCGTTGACGCTGTCGACGCGGCGATGTCATGGCTGGTCTCCTCGGTCGGCACTGCCCGGCGGCGACCTTGGCCAGGCGGCGCGACGGTTGCTCATGGCGAGTGTTGAAGGAGCTACCCGGGCGTCGTGCGCTCACACCTGCAGCGGGCTGGCCGACGGTGTTTACCTCGCCGTGATCGGGGTAGAGGTCAGCATGGCTGACGGCACCTCGAGGGTCGACGAGGACGCCGAGGATCCATCCCCGGGGGCGCTTCCGCAGAGCCTTGCCACGACGGATCCGCGACAGCCGTTTCATCAGGCGGAGCACACGCTGGAACGTCTGGGCTGGGTGTTCCTGCTCCTCGTCGCCCTCGCGGCCGCACTGGGACTGCTCGGCGGCGGGGTGCTCGGCAGTGCTCGCGTCGCGTCCTCGGACGGGCGGATGGTCGTGGAGTACAAGCGCATCGGCCACGTCGAGGCCGACGACACGATGACGGTGCGCGTGCGGGTGCCGGCCAGCGCAGCGGGCTCGGAACTGACGGTGTCCTTCACCGGCTCCTGGGTGGATGACAGCGACATCACCGGCGTGTTCCCCGAGCCGACCGAGTTCGCGGTGCGGCCCGGCGGGGCTGACGTGACCTGGCTGGTCACGGAGTCCCTCACCGCCGATGCCGAGCTTGTCCTGCACCTGTCCTTTCGGAGCAGCAACGTGGGTCTGAGCGAGGCGCGCGTCCAGGTGGGGGAGTCACGGACACTGCTGCGCCGCTTCACCTTGCCGTAGTCGCCGGCAGACACCAACCGAAGGAGTGACCCGTGGACGCCGTGCTCCGAGCAGTCGGCATGTACCTGGTGCTGCTGGTCATCTTCCGGCTGACCGGGAAACGCACCCTCGCGCAGGTCACGATGGTCGACTTCGTCATCCTGCTGGTCGTAGGCGAGGCCACCGCTCAGGCCTTGCTCGGTGAGGACTTCTCGATCACCCACGCCGGGGTGGTCATCCTCACGCTCATCATGCTTGAGCGCCTGGCCGACGTCCTCACCTGGCGCTTCCCAACAATGGCGCGCACCCTCGACAGCGCACCCATCCTGCTGGTGCGCGACGGTGTCCCCTTGCGGGACACCCTGCACCGCTTCCGGCTCGACGAGGACGACGTGCTGGCCGCGGGCCGGGCGATGCACGGCCTCGTCAGCATGGAGCAGATCCGATACGCCGTGCTCGAGAGCAACGGCGGCATCAGCGTCATGCCGTGGGAGCAACCTCGACGGCAACCGGCGAGTGTGGATCACCAGTGCTCGGGTAACCACTGATGGGTGACGCGCCGCCAAGGCCACCCTGGATGAACCCGTGGAGGAATCGATGCGCCGTACCGCCGCCCTGCTGGTCGCCCTCCTGGCCGCGTGCACCGGCAGCCTGGCCTGTGGCGAGGGTGCCGACGCCGAGGCCCCGGACCGTCCCGACAACGCCGAGGAGCTCGAGCCAGGCTTCGAGCCCGGTCAGGAGATGGATGAAGAGGCCGATGAGGGAGTGCAGGGCGAGTCCGATTGACGTGCTGGCCGCCAGCCGAGCCGACGGCAGCGCCCCGTGCCGCGGTTGAGGCGATCGTCGCCGGCCCAACCGGGCTGGCGACGTCTGCGCTCCGGCCGCGGCTTCCGCTACCTCGACACCGACGGTCGACCGCTGGCGGCGGCGGACAGGGAGCGTTGCGTCGCGCTCGTCATCCCGCCGGCGTGGCGTGACGTCTGGATCTGCCCCTGGCCGAACGGGCATCTGCAGGCTGTCGGGACCGACGCAGCGGGCCGGCGCCAGTACCTCTACCACGAGGCCTGGCGCGTACGACGCGATCGCGCGAAGTACGACCGGATGCTCGAGTTGGCCGTCGCCCTGCCGTCGGCCCGGCCCGTCGTCGCCGACCACCTCCAGGCGCGTGGCATGCCGGCGCGGCGGGCGCTCGCGGTCGCGTTCCGGATCCTCGACCGCGGCTTCCTGCGCGTCGGCGGTGAGCAGTACGCGGCCGAGTACGGCTCCTTCGGCCTGGCCACCCTGCGCGTGGACCACACCACGGTGCGTGGGGATCGGCTGCGGCTGCGGTTCCCCGGCAAGGCCGGCGTGGAGCACGACGTCGTCCTCTGGGACCCGCAGCTCGCCGCTGCGGTGCGCAGCATGCGTCGCGGTCGCCCCGGCGCGGCGGAGCTGCTGGCTTGGCAGGACCGGGTAGCCGGGAACGGCAGCAGGGAACGACCGTGGCGGGACATCACGTCGGCTGACATCAACACCTACGTCCGGGACGTCACCGGTGCCGACGTGACGGCGAAGGACTTCCGGACCTGGCACGGCACCGTGCTGGCGGCGACCTCGATGGCGGTCGCTGAGGACCGGCAGCGACTGACCTCGAAGACGGCGCGCAAGCGAGCCCTTGGCGCCGTGTTCAAGGAAGTGGCCGAGCATCTCGGCAACACCCCCGCCGTGGCACGGGCGTCCTACGTGGACCCACGTCTGGTGGACCGGTTCCTGGCGGGCAGCACGATCAGCCTGCCGGCGGCGACGGCGTCGTCCGACGGGCTGGTCGATCAGGTCGAGGCGGCGGTCATCGAGCTGCTCACCTGATGCGTACGCTGCCCTGAGTAGCACAACTCACTGGAGGCGCCGATGGACCGGACGCCGATGGCAACGCTGGCGGGCCAGGCTCGGCTAGGGGTCGGGGGCTGGGCGTCGATCGTGACGCTGCTGATGCTGGCAATGCTGACCTGGCAGACCGAGTTGGTACTCATCTCGACGCTCGGCATCGTCGTCGTCGCGGCTGGCCTGTTCCTACCCCCTCGGACGACTGCGGTGGTCGGTGGACTGGCCATCGTGCTGGCGGCCGTGCTGGTTGCCGGCATCGGCGGCGTCGAGAACGTGTATCGCCTGCTCAACGTGGTCATCGGCGCGGCACTGGGCATGACCGCTTCGTGGACGCGCCACCGGCAGGTCCAGCGCATCGAGCGACTGCGCCAGCAGGAAGCCATGGTGCTCGACAGTGTCAGCGATGCAGTGGCGTTGCTGGACGAGTTTGGGCACGTCGTGCAGACGAATCAGGCGATGCGCGCCTTGGCCCCCGGCGTCGGCTCGGGTGTCGCCCTGCACGACCTGGTGGAGCACCGGCGTGCCGATGGCTCCCAATGCACCGGCGGCTGCGTGCTCGCCGGGCAGCTGACGCCGAACCTGCACCACAGTGTGAGCGACGGCGATCAGGTTGGGGCTCCTGGCGCCACCAGGCCGGTGGAGATTGTCGTGACCTCGGCCGCGGACGGGCGAGCCGTCGTGAGTGTGCGGGACCTCACCCAGCGCCTGGCGTTGCAGCGTGCCAGGCAGGCCGCCGACGAGCAGCGCCGCCTGCTTGACACCCTGCAGCGGTCCTTGCACCCGGCGTTGCCGATCGTGCCCGGTGTGCATCTGGACGTGTGGAGCAAGCCGTCCGATGCGGCTGACCCGTCTGGAGGAGACCTCGCGGAGGTGACCGTCCTACCGGACTGCCGACTGTTGCTGCTACTGGTCGATGCCCTGGGTCACGGCGTCGCATCCGTCCGCGACGCCTGGCGGGTGCTCGACGTCAGCCGGACGCTGCTTGCCACGGGAACTGCGCTGGAGTCACTGGTGGAGCGCGCCGCAGCTGTCACCGGCGCCGACCCCGTCCATCCGGTGGCGACCCTGGTTGCCAGCACGATCGACCTGACGACCGGCGAGGTGATGGTGGCCGGCGGTGGGCATCCCCCAGCGCTCGTGGTGCGAGCGACGGGGTCGAGTCAGTGGCTGGAGGCGCCCGGGCGGGGGCTCGGCGTGCCCGACCCGGGCTCCGACGCGCTTGCGCGGACCGTGTTGCATCCTGGCGACAGCCTTGTCCTGTATACGGACGGGTTGGTCGAGGCGACGCGCGACGTCATCGCCGGCATGCACGCCTTGCGCGCTGCAGCGGTGGCGCTGCGTCGCCAGCCGACGCCGGGTCTGGCCCGCCGCCTGACCGAAGCCGCGCTGCTTGGTCCCGCACCGGACGATGCCGTGGTGCTCCTCGCTCGGTGGACGGGGAGCCGCAGCGAGTCTTCGGCAGCGAGCTCCGGCGGCGCGGCGGCGGAGTCGCAGCGGCTTGCGGCGCTCAGCTAAACAGGGCGAGCGGCCGAATACCTTCGACAGGCATTTATCGGCTGAGGAGGACTCGCAGCGCCGGCTGGCGTTGCTCGTCGACGCCACCCGGTCGCCAGGTGAGCACCAGCCGCGGAGCCAGTCGTACCACCCGCAGTGCCGTGCCCGGGTGCGCCGACCACGGCGCACTGGTCCGCCGCTCCACCTGGCCAGCCCACATCCCGCCTCCGTGCACCAGCTGTCGCATCGCCTCCAGCACCGCGTCCCCCGCGAGGTCTGGCCACAGCTCAAGCACCCGGCGTCCCAGCCAGGACGGGGCCTCGGGTAGATGCGAGGCGGCAGCCTGTACCACCAGATCAGTGACGTCCCCGTGCTGCGAGGGGACTACCTCGAGCAGCAGCCATGGGTCAGCCAGCACCGCCAACACGGTGTCCAGCCAATCCAGTTCTGGCTCCGCAGGGGCAGACTGTCGCAGGGCCGTGGCCGCCAGGCGGCGAGCCAGCGCAAGAGACGCTTGTCTGGTGGGCTCCTGCGGTGGTGTTCCCGCCGTCCACGCCACGCAGACCCATCCCAGGTCGTGGCCGGCGTCTGGGCCGGCCCCGGCCACTGTGACGGCATCCTGCACGCCGGGGACCTGGGCGGGGTTCCCACCTGGCGGAAGCTGTCGCCAGGCGCTCACCACGTCCCCGGGGATCCCCGCGCTGCCCTGCAGACGGAGCGACCCGTCCGACTGGCAGCGGTACAGCACGACGCCGTCGACGTGTGGGTGCAGCACGTCACGGATCAGGTCGGCGGCGTCGTCTCCCTGGTCGGGCGCCCCCGCCATCGCGTCCAGCAGGGCGCTGATGGCGCCGGTGCGGACGTTGCGCTCCTGCCGCAGGATCTGCCACTGCGGTGACGTCGCCGAAGAGCGCGGCACGCGCCGACGCACGGCCGCCTCAGCCACGGCCGCAGGTGCGGCATCCTGGTCGGGGAGGGCCATGCCGACAATCGTCGCCGCCACCTCGACCAGCTTGACGTTGTGCTGCTGGGACAAGGCACGCAGGTGCTCGAACGCCTCGTCGAGGCTGAGCTCCCGCTCGGCAATTAGCACCCCCTTGGCCTGCTCGATCACCGCACGCGTCTGCAAAGCTGTCCGCATGCCGGCGAGCTCCTCCCGCAATGTTGCGACGACCAGGCGCAGCTGGTCGACCTCGACCTGGGGGGGCGGCTGCGTCATCCGCCCGCCGTTGCGTCGGCGTCGTCGACGAGGTCGAGCATGCCCGCGACGGCCAGCACGACCCGCAGGTTGCGTCGCGGTCGGATGAGGCGGAAGGTGGCGCCCGCGTCCCGCGCCTGCTGCCACAGGGCGGCCACCAACGCGACGCCGGCCGAGTCGAGGAAGGCGCAGCCGTCGAGGTCGACCACGACCGCGTCCAGCGGCGGGGTGGCGGCGGTCAGCACCTCGTCTTCCAGCCCCGGGACCGACAGCAGGTCGACCTCGCCGTGCAGCGCCACGGTCACTCGGGACCCGTTGCGCTGCACCTCAGCTTCGGCCTGCGGTGTCACGATTCCCTCCGTGTGTGCGGCCACGGTGTGCGGGCTTCGCGGGCGGTTCCCAGGGAGCGTCGCATCGTGGTCGACGCCCCGGTGCACGCCTCGTCACCCCTGCAGCGGCCCATGTCTCGCCCGTGTCGTTGCCCGTGCTGGGCAGCCTGACGGAGATCGTCGACCTCGTCAAGCAACGCCTGGCCGACGCACGCACGGCGCTGAGCGAGCCGCCTATCGCCCTGCCGGCGCACCGGCACCCCAGCGGTCCGGCAGTGGAACCTCGTCTTCGACGTGCTCCCGCAACGCCCCGAGCGTCCGGCTGATGATGCGGGAGACGTGCACCTGCGACATGCCGAGGGTGGTGGCGATCTCGTGCTGGGTCTGCTCGGCGTAGTAGCGCCGAACGAGGATTTCCCGCTCCCGGTCCGGCAGTTGGCGCAGCGCGTTGCGGACTGCGGCCCGCTCCTCGACACGCTCCAACGAGACGTCGTCGACGCCGAGATGGTCGCTCACGGCGCCCACGCCGTTCAGCCCTGTCGGGACGTCCAACGAGCGGGTCGCCATTGCCTCGCCCTTGGTCTGACGCGCTTGCAGCACCTCGTCGGTGGTGAGGCCGAGGTGGTCGGCGAGCTCGGTCGTGGTCGCGTCGTGGCCCAACTGGTGGCTGAGGAGCTCGGTCGATCGTTCTACCAGCATCGTGTTCTCCTGCATACTGCGTGGCACCCGCACAGCCCAGGCGTGATCTCGGAAGTGTCGTCGCAGCTCCCCGAGGATGGTGGGAATCGCGTAGGCGACGAACGGCTTGCCGAGCGTTGCGTCGAACCGACGGGCCGCCTTGACCAGACCTAGGCAGGCCACCTGCACGAGGTCGTCTAGCGGCTGGCCCCGGCCGGTATAGCGCTGCGCCAACTGACGGGCCAACGACAAGTGCTCGTCGATGAGGCGGCGCTCCTCCACCCCCAGCGGGGCCAGGACGTCCTGATCGGACACCAGCACGAGCGGCTCGGCCGTGCGCTGCGCCCACTCGGCGCGGACGTCCTGGAACGCCCGGAGCATCCGTGGCCGCGCCACTTCCGGGTCGTGCAGGGTCTGCGCGCGCAGGCGCGCGCCCTCGCCGAGGCCCTGCCGATACAGGGTGTCACCGAGCAGGCCGGCCACCGCCGCGCCGAGCGTGCGCGGGCCGGCCCCCGGATGCACCAGCACGCCGGTGGCGCCGGGAATCACCATGTCGCGGTGGGCCCCTTCAGCCGTTGCGACGGCGGGCACCCCATGCGCTGCCGCTTCGATGACGTGCCCCCCGTGGGCGGCGCTGTCCGAGCCGGCCACCACCACCGCGGCATCGCGCCACAGAGCCCGCCGTGCCGTGGCATCCAACCCGTGCCGCCACTGCAGTCGGTCGGCCACGCCCAACGCCCTCGCGCGAGCCGTCAGCCGCTGCAGGCTGCGCCCGTCCAACCGGGTCAGCACTGCCAGCGGCGCATCGGGCCACGAGGGCAACGCCTCGATGACCCAGTCCAGCGTCGGCCCGGTCGCCGAAGTGACGACGACACCGGCTCGCCGACCTCCGTCGAGAGCCTTGGCCGAGGCTTCAGCCTCCACCACGGGCACTGGCCATGGGAGCAGCGTCCGTGCCGCTACCCGGACGCCGTGCGATCGCCACCGGTCGGCCTGGCTGCACGACAGGGGGAGCACAGCATCGGCGCGCCGCGCCAGGTCAAGCACTGCGGCGGCGTGCTCGCAGGCCCGCTCCGACAGGGCCGCAACCAGCCCGTCGGCCGCCTCGTCCAACACCGCCACCACCGGGACCACGCTGTCCCGCGCGTCGAGGGCAGCCCGTACGGCCGTGGTACCCACCGCCAGCACCAGGTCGGGACGCCGGTGCAGCCATTGCGTACGCAGGTGTCGGGTGGTCTCGTCGACCACGCGCGGATCGTCGTCCGTCGCTGCGTCGACGGCGACGACGTCGGCCAAAACCTCGACCTCGTCGCCCTGCATCGTGGACGCCAGCAGCCGCACGGCGCGGCGGGGGACTCCGGTGGACTCCGAACGGTGCCGGGACAACACATGAAGCAGCACAGCGCACCTCGCTCAGGGGCTCGATCGAGAGCGACATGGCCGGCGTCTTCAGCGCACATCACAGGGGGCGCGACGAGAGATGCGGCACAGACCCTGGCAGTCACCCTGGGAGCCACCTGGCAGCGACGCCGGGTGACGGGCGGAACACGCGATTCGCATGGCGATACCGGGGGCTCTGGCAACGCTCGTCAGCACATCCGCCCGCTGCTGGACGTGATGGCGACTGTACCTGTCCGACGAGGCAAAGGGAACCCGTTCGCCTGAGCGGGGGCCGAGCCGTTCGCTGAGCTGGGCAGCCGAGCGGCGTGCTCAGCAGGTGACGCCGCGGCTGCGCGACCAGGACGGACAGGGCATAGAACGTGAGTCACCGGGTAGTGAGCCGTCGTGCCGAACGTGCAGGAATGTCACCCCCTCACCGACCCTGCCGGCGGCGACGGCGGTGAGCACCCGCAGCAGACGTTGTCGTACCCCGGCCAGGAGTCGGACATGGCCGAGCAGCCACGCGACGAGATGCAGGACTACGTGGGCCGCTCGTTGCTGGCCGGGCAGGTTGCGCTGGTGACCGGCGGGGACAGCGGCATCGGCCGCGCGGTCGCCGTCGCTTTTGCGAAGGAGGGCGCCGACGTCGCCATCTCCTACCTCAGCGAGCACCACGACGCCAAGCGCACAGGCGAACTCGTCGAAGCCGCCGGCAGACGCTTCCTCGCCCTTCCCGGCGATCTCGCCGACCACGAGCATCGCGGCGGGCTAGTCGAAAAGGTGGTCAAGGAGCTTGGCAGGTTGGACGTCCTGGTGAACAACGCGGCGTTCCAGCAGCCGGTGGACGACGTGAGCGAACTCGACCTTGACCAGTGGCGGCACACATTCGCCGTCAACGTCGAGGCCATGTTCTTCCTGACGCAGGCGGCTGTGCCGCACATGACGCCTGGCTCGACCATCGTCAACACCACCAGCGTGACCGGCCTGACGGGGAACAAGGCGCTGATCGATTACGCCGCCACCAAGGGCGCCATCATCGCGCTCACGCAGTCGCTGGCGCAGATCCTGCTGGAGCGAGGGATCCGGGTGAACGCCGTCGCGCCTGGCCCAGTGTGGACGCCGCTGATTCCCGCCACGATGGACGCGGAAAAGGTGCAGTCCTTCGGTGGCAACGTGCCCTATGGCCGCGCCGCACAACCGGACGAGATTGCGCCGTCCTACGTCTTCTTCGCCAGCAACCAACTGTCCAACTACATCACCGGTGAGGTGCTGGCCGCGCTCGGTGGCCAGACCTTGCCCGGCTGACCGTCGCCACCCGCCACCCGACGGCTACCGACGCTGACAGGAGCTTCATGAGCACGGACACGAAACGGCAGGCACCACCGGAGGAGCCCGCGCCCCAGGACCTGCCGCGCCCGAAGTGGAAGGACGTCGCGAAGGACGTTGTCAGTGAGGCGAAGGAGCACGCCATCACCGACGACGCAGCGGCGCTGACCTACTACGCAACACTGGCGCTGTTCCCAGCGGTGCTGGCGACGGTCGCGCTGCTCGGCGTCGTCGGCGAGGCCGAGCGCACCACACAGACGGTGCTCGAGCTGGTGTCCGGCGTAGCCCCCGCAGAGGTGGTCGACACCGTGCGCACGCCAGTCGAGAACCTCGCCGCCTCGCAGAACGCCGGGGCCGTGCTGTCCTTCGGTTTCCTCGCAGCGGTGTGGTCCGCGTCGGGCTACGTCGGCGCGTTCGGGCGCAGCATGAACGAGATCCTCGAGGTCGAGGAGACCCGCAAGTTCGTGAAGCTGCGGGGCACATACCTCGTCGTTACCATCGTCGGGCTGCTGCTGGCCGCGCTCGTCGCGCTCAGCCTCGTGGTGTCGGGGCCGATCGCCGAGCAGGTCGGATCGTTCATCGGGCTTGGTGACACCGCCGTCACCGTCTGGGACATCGTGAAGATCCCGCTGGTGCTCGTGGCCGTGGTGCTCGGCATCGCCGGGTTGTACTGGGCGGTGCCGAACGCCAGCACGCCGAAGTTCCGCTGGCTGACCTTCGGCAGCGCCTTTGCGGTGCTCGTCTGGTTGCTCGCTTCCCTCGCTTTCGCGCTGTACGTCGCGAACTTCGGCAACTACAACCGCACCTACGGGTCGCTGGCCGGGATCATCGTCTTTCTCATCTGGGGCTGGTTGACCAACCTGGCCCTGCTGCTGGGGGCACAGCTGGACGCGTCGATCGAGCGGGTGCGGCAACGCATGGCTGGCGTCCCGGCGGAGGAAGCGCCGCGGCTGCCGACGCGGGACTGACGACACGTCGTCGCTTGGTCGAATGCGGCGCGGCGCGGGCCGGGCACGCCGACACCCGGGTCGATACCGCGTCGATACCGCGGTGTGAGTCCCGCCACGTCTGCGACAGGACTGACCCACCCCTGGCGGGGCACCTCATCGGCGAATGACGGCGTGGCATGACGTCCGCGTCCACCGACTCTGTGAAGGAGCATGATGACCAGTACGGGAACCGGAAACACCGGGGCCGGGCGCGAAGCCTTGGACCGGGTGGCCGGCAAGGCCAAGCAGGTGGCCGGCGCGGTGACGAACAATGAGGTGCTCGCACAGGAGGGGCACCTCCAGGAGGACACGGCCGACGCCCGCCGCGACGCTCGGCGTCTGGAGGAGCGGGCGGACCAGCAGCGTGCCGAGGCTGAGCTGGCCGACCGGGAGCGCGAGCTCACCACCGAGCAGGCGCACCTGCAGGCGCAGCGTGACGCCGAGAGCGCGGAGCAGGAGGCCGAAGCGCAGACCCAGGCCACACACACCCGTGTCAGCGCCGAGGAGTCCCAGCACGAGCAGCAGGCTCGCGCGCGGGCGAATGCTGCTGAGGCGGACGCTGCTGAGGTAGAGCGCTCTGGGCTGGCGGACGCCGCGCGACTGCAGTCACGGGCGGCCAGCCTGGCGCACGCCGCAGACCACGAGCGTGCAGCAGCCGAGGCCCTGATGGACGAGGCACCGACCAGCACGAGCACGCAGGAGCAGTGATGACGATGACCAACGATCAGTCCACTACGGGCCGCGGCAACGGCGTGGTTCGCGGCGTCCCGGCTCGTCTGGTGCGCGTGTCGCTGAGCGCGTTGCGCGTACCGCTGTCCACCGTCGAGACGCTCACGGGCCGGCGCGGCGCCCCATGGCCGCCGGCAGTCGCGTTCGCCGGTTTCGAAGGCATCGTGCTGCAGACCGCTGGCCTGGTGTTGCGCGACGACCAGCTCACCAGCCAAGGTCGCCGCGCTCGCGCCGCTGCCAGCAGGGCACAGCGAGCAGAGGAGTTCCAGGCAGCGTCGGAGCAGGCACAGCAGGAGGCCGAAGAGCTGGCGCAGCACGCCGAGGAGGCAGCGGACCAGCGCCGCGAGCAGGCCGCCCAGCAGGCGGAGGACGAGGTTACGGCTGTCCGCGAGCAGGCGGACAGCAAGCGACGCCAGGCCAGCGCGGCTGCGGAGGAGCGCAAGCAGCGCGCCCGCACCGCCGCCAAGCAGCGCCAGGAGCAGGCGGAGCGAGTCGATCGGGACGCCGCAGTCGACACCTCAGAGCAGCTCTCGGAGGCGCTGGCCGACGAGCGGACCGCCCTCGAGGCCCGCGCCGAGGTGCTTCGCCAGCAGGAGGCCACCGAACAGGTTCGGGAGGTCCGTCAGCAGACGTGACGCGAGCAATGTGACCCCCGCGCAGCAGCGATGAGGTGCGCGCGGGGGCCAGGGTGCCCGGACGTGCCAGTCAGTTCGACTCGCGTCCGGGCACGTCCTCGCGGCTGGTGATGCGACCCGACAAGGTGTCCCGCAGGCGGTCCACGAGCCCGACGCCAGGTCCGGCCATCATGTGAAACAGCGCGTCGTTCGGAGCGTCAGGATGCGGCCGGGTGGGTGCGACCTTCTTGGCCAGCTCGACCTGATCGGCGAGGCGGACGAGTTGGTCGGCGGGCACCTCGGCGCGCAGTCGGGGGAACTGCTCCTGCTCCTCATCCTTCACGTGGTCGCGCAGGATTGACTCCAGCTGCGCCACCGTCTGGTCGAACAGGGCCTCGTTCGGCTCCAGGTCCTCCAGCGCCTTCATGGTGACCTCGAGCTCCTTGTGTTCGTCGATGTCGTGCTGGACGGCGGCCTCGCCGTCCGGGAGCCGCTCGCGCATGACGGGGTAGACGAACATCTCCTCGGCCACCGAGTGGCGGACCAGCTCGGCAATGAGCACGTCCGCCTTCTGCCGCCTGATGGTGGGCTCCACCTCGCCCTGGATCTCGGCGATCAGGTCGAGGAACTCGTCGTGGTCGCTGCTGAGCACGTCGATCACGTCACGGTCGGCGCTGGTCACGGTGAACCTCCGGGGTTGTCGGGAGTGGCCTGTTGGTAGGGCCTACCCGGTGCCGCTGCGGTCAGACGCGCCAGCTCAGGCCAGGTGGAAGGGCAGCTCGACGCGGCCATGCGAGTGCTCGCGCAACTGCCGTCGCAGCACGTCGTCCAGTTCGGGGTCGACGTCCACCTCCACCTGGTCGCCGTGGCGCCGGACCGGGCCGAGCCGGCGCAGCAGTCGGTCGACCGCCTCGTTCCCCGGCTGCACGCTGGTGCGCAGACGTTGCAGCGGCTCCGGACGGTGCCACCACAGGTGCTCCAGCAGCCGACTGGCCAGCCGGACGCGGCGCCAGTCGTCGGCCACCGTCACCCCGATGTCGTACACCCCCGGCTCGGCGAGGTAGGGGACGAGCCGGCCGACGGCGACGATCGGCCCGCGACCGTCGAAGTCCACGTCGAACGGGATGGCAATCAGGGCAACGTGATCGTGCTGGTCGACCCGATCGACGAGGGTGCGCATCGGGCTGCCGAGCAGCGTGCGGGGCGGGGATCCGAAACGGGCCACCTTGGCGTCCCACGACAGTCGCTGGTACGCCGCCTCCAGTGCCGTGGCGTCAGGCCGGCGCAGCGGGCGGATGAGCACCCTCCTCCCGTCCGCCAGCCGCTCCACCACCGGCTCGCGAGGGTGATGCCGGACGGGCATCGGGGTCGTGATGGGGCGCGCTGGCGACATACCGAACCCATACCCAGCCTCGCCGCCCTTATGCGAGACGGCGGGGCGGAACCCTTCCAACGGGGGCGCAGCGGAAACAACCGGGCCAGAACCGGTATGACGCGCCGCCGACGGGGCACACAT
>Ga0224722_1001486_pt1 | contig 12933 bp, 16 predicted proteins | sample Balambano_FR1_Me_FD_161646 | JGI IMG/M metagenome (GOLD analysis project Ga0224722, IMG submission 161646) | Freshwater sediment microbial communities from Lake Towuti, South Sulawesi, Indonesia - Balambano_FR1_MetaG | ecosystem: Environmental > Aquatic > Freshwater > Lake > Sediment | place... | reverse complement strand
TCGTTGTCCTGGTCGAAATCCATCTCCTTGCGGTTCAGGAACGTCCAGCCGGCGGGGCAATTCGTCTTCACGAAGAAGGCGTCGGTATCGGTCAGATAGGGGTTGACGATCGGCGCCTTGCCGAGCAGCCCCAGGCTGCGGACTGCGTTCACCGCATTGTTGGCGGTATCGTTCTGACGTTCGGACTTGAGCACACGGGTCGCCTCGAAGACGAGGTTGTTCGGGATGATCAGATCGACCGGGCGCAGCGCGATGTTGTGGCCGCGGCTGTTCTTGGCGTCCATGATCTGGATGATCAGATCTTCGAGCGCCGCTTCCGAGAAGTCCGCTGACGGATTTAGTTCGTTGGACTGGTTGCCGCTCGCCGTCGGGTGGTCGGTGGCGAACGCCTCCTTGCCATCGCCGAAGGTATAGGCCGAATCGAAGCCGCGATTGAAGAAGTTCGCCGCCACGATCTGGCGCGTGGTCTCCATCGCGAACGCAAGGGCCGTCGAGCGGCGGCGCGACACGACCTCGTAGAGGTTGTCGTCGAGCTCTTCCTTGGTGACAATGTAGCCAAGCGCGTAAGCGACGTGGGTGTAGCGCGTGGTTGCGCCCTGCGTCTCCGAATCGAACGAGATGTCAGCCCCTTCGGCCTTGACGGGAGCCAGGCCGAAGCCGGTCAGCTCGACGTCTTCCTCATAGGCCTTGCTCGACCCCTTGTTCTCGAAGATTTCGGTGTGGAACTTGGGGTGCTTGGCATATTCGCGGCCCCACCAGCGCTGGATGCCTTCCCACAGCGCCTTGGGGTGATTGCCGGTCGTGATGACTCCAGGCATTGGTGATCTCCCTTAGATGCCGAGCGTGCCGTCGCCGGCGGCGGTGTAACCCGGCGCTTCGGTGTGGGCGTTAATCATGACCTCAACCTTGGCATGGGTGATGGTCGTGTCATTGTCCTCGCGGTTGACGGCGCGCAGGATGATGAGCTGATTGGAGGCGTCGGCCGCCGGAGCGTCCGAGGTGGTGTCGAGCTCGGCGCCGGACAGGCCGGTGACGGTGGAGCCGGCATGCGTGTAGATCAGCACCGCGTTGAGGCCGATCGAGGTCGCCGGGATCGCGCCGTCCGCCTGAATCTCGAAGACCGTGAACGGGTCGTCGCAGACATAGGCGATGCGCTCGGTGGAGGCCGGGTTGTAGATGCGGCCCAGATTATTCGGGTCCGCCGAAAACCCGACGATGACGCCGGTGATGCGCTTGGTGTTGCCATCGACGTCGCCCGCCGCCGTTTTGTTGATCTCCGGCAGCGTGCCCACGCCGAAGCTGCCGATGCCCGGCGCTTTTACGACGGCCGTGTTGGCGGTGCCGGTCTTCACCACGGGATCGCCGATGAACAGCGCCGTGCCGTAGCTGGCAGGGATGTAATACGGCTTGACCGCCCCGTTGAGCGGCAAGCCAAGCATGTGCCGCACAGGCTTCAGCCCGAACGGCGTATCAGCATTTGGCATGTCGATGAGTCCTTGGAATAGGGGCTGGGCAGGCGCGTGAGCGCACGTTTACGGTTCGCGGTAAACGCTCAACTGTCTTGCCGCCGGATGCAGCCGTTTAGGGTTTGTAGTTTTCCTGGATGACGATGCCGCCTTTGGGCACATAGGAGCCGTCCCCGACCGTGGACTGACCATTCTCATCGGCCGGCTTGCCGCGCTTGATCGCGGCCATCCTCTCATCAAGCCGTGCCCGCGCGGCCCTCTTGTCCGCCTCGTCATAGACCCGCAGCTTGCGCACCAGATAGGCGCGGATCGGCTTGCCTTCCTTGTCGGTGCCGGCATGGCGCTCGATCCGGGTGCCGGCCCCGGTCTGCCGGCCGTCCGCCGCCAGTTCGGGCTCTTCGACGAAGTCCCAGTCGTCGTATTTCGTCTTCTGCACGATCCGCCCCGGCCGGTCGATCAGCCAGTGATAGCGGTAAGTCTCGTCATCGCGCAGATGATCGGGCACGGCGAAGCGCAGATGCGCGTTGACGCTGGTGTCCTTGCGGCGCCGGCGCTCGCCAGCCACCGCCGCAGCCCGGTCTTCGCGGGCCTGCTGTTTCTTCTGAGTGTCCGCCATGATCAGCTCCAATAGACTCGGGCGGCTTCGGCCTGGTCCTTGTACAGACCCTCTTCGATATGCCGCTTCATGATCGCCCTGTCTTCGGCCGGGATCGCGGACCAGTCCTTGCCGCCCTTGGCGGCCGGCGCCCGCGCTCCGCTCTCGACGGCGCTATGACCGCCGCCGGCCTGAGGCTTTGAGCCCCTCCCGAACCGCTCCGGGAAGCGCTTGATCACCTCGGCGCGGGTTCGGGCCAGGTTCTCCTCGATGCTCAGATGCGGCTCGGTGTCCATCAGCTCCTCGTGGATCCCTTGCGCCACTCTGTTGAGCGCTTTGTCCTTGACGAACCACGGGTTCGCTTGCACCCAGCGCTCGACATCGGGATGCGGCTCGGACGGCTGGCGCTCCGTCGCCTTGGGCGCGGGTTTCGCGGCGGCCTCTTCCTGCTCGTAAAGAGAGGCTTCCGCCCGGTTCAGCTCGTCATAACGTTCTTCGTCGCCGTCCTTGACGGCCTGGCGCCGGGCCGCCTCGATATCGGAATACAGCTTGGCGCGCTGCGCCTTGCTCATCCGCTCGAACCGGGCCAGCCGCTCGCCGAATTCGGCGTCCTTCTGCGCAATGGTCTCTTCCAGCTTCGACACCGCCCTGCGGGTGTCCTTCAGCGCCTTGCGCAGATATTTCGGATCGCCCATGCGGACATATTCTTCCGCCGGCACCCAATCCTGCGGATCGCCGCGATACTCCTCCCGCGGCGCCCAGCCCTGCGCGCGCGCTTCGCTCTCTATGGACGGCGCTTCGCCGCCCTCTTCTGCGGCCTCTAAGGCCTCGTCTTCGGCGTCTGTCGCCTTATGATCCCGGTCTTGCATCGGCCATAAAAAACCCGGCATCTCGCCGGGCATCCTTCCTCAATCGGTTGTGGTCTGTTGCGTCAGTGTAGGGTGCTCGGCACGATCTCCGCATGCCTGGCGTGCATGACCACCGTCACCGCGGCCAGGTTCTCGATGAGCGTCAAATCAGGCCTAGTGCTGTTCAGGCGCCCGTGAATGACCGCTGCCTCATGCCTGAGCACAGGGTCCGCCAGATACCATGGGTTCAGCTTGGCCCAATTGTCGATAAGGCGGAAGTCGGCCTCGCTGAGCTCGGGCTGGGCAGCGGGAAGCGGCTCCGCTTCGCCGCGCATCGGCCAGCCCTTGGGGCCCCGCTTATCGTCCCGCCGCAGCAGATAAAGCAGGGCTTGCCCGCCCGCATAGCCGAGAGCGAAGGCCCCGATCGCCTGCAGCAGCGTCAGAAACGGCTCGCTCATCGTCACCACTCCAGGATGCCGGCCACATCCTTATCGTTGAGCAGGCGATATTCCACCTGCTGCTCATGCCCTTTGCCCGAGACGAACGGGCGGCCGTTGACGCGCATGCCGGCGTAGCGGGCGTAGACCACGCGGTCGCCAGGCTGCGCGAGACGCGCGCCGGGCGGCCAGTCATGATAGCTGAACGCGGCCGGCGACATCGCGATCACGCGCCCCGTCACCGCCGCATGCCGGTAATGGTCGGCGGCATCCTGCGGCACCATGATCCCGGCGCGCCTGGCGCGCAGCTCGGTTTCGCTCTCGTCGGGCAGCACCAGCACCTTGAATTCGGTCGGGATGATGCCGCTATCGTTGATGCGCGCCTCGCCTTCGCCCACGACATTGGCCGCGGGATCGTCCTCCCAGCGCGCGCTTTGTGCACCGTCCATCATTCCTGCTCCTTCAGGCTGTCTTCGATCGTCGCCATGTCGAGCCCCCTTACCCAGTCCAGGGTGTCATGGCGCTCGCGGTAGACGCGGTGATCGGCGGCGTCGACCCCGCCCGCCCAGGCGCGCTCATCGAACGCGCCCCTGGTGCGGCGCATCTCGGCGGCGAGGAAGCGGTCCATGACCCATTCGGTGACAGGGTGCGAGCGCCACTCCTCGAACTGCTCCCGCGTCGGCTTGATCATGCGGCCTCGCCCCTGGCGCGCGCCCTCATGTCCCGCTCGGCCGTCTGCTGCTGGCGCTCTTTCAGCGCCATTTCGCGCTGCGTCTTGTTCTCCTGCAAGCGCCGGGTCTCCGCCGAGAGCGCCCGATCTTCGTCCGCCGCGCCCGACGCCATGGCGGCGTAATCTGCGGCGATGTCCTGGGCGACGCCTTGCGTCTCCATCTCCGTCTTGGCCGCCTGCGCCTCGTCCCGCCTGGCCCCGGCGTAGTTGCGCGCGATTTGGGACTTGGCGTTCTCCGCCAGCAGCGGATCGGGGCCGGCGGGGGTCGCGACCACCAGCTGATCGGCGTCCTCGACATTGGCGGCCTGGAAGATGCGCCGCAGCGCCTGCTCCCGGTTGAGGTTGGGGTGGCCCATATTGGCCTCGATGATCTGGGCCTTGGCCATTCTCTGCATGTCGGTGACCGCGCTCGGATCGGCCACCGGCACGATATCGCAGCCCAGATCGTCGTAATCCCCGGCCATCGTCGGCTGCTCAAGATGGCGCAGCATGGCCTCGGGAAACGGTAATTGCGGCTCGGGCGGGGGCGGCGCGCCTTCCGCCGCGGCGGCCGCCGCGGCCTGCGGGTGCATCGCCTTAAGCTCCTGGAACGCCTGCATGGCCTTGACAAGGTGCTCGGGCGGCTCCCAGTCGATGACCGCCTGATATTCCGCCTCGTCCGGATAGCGCCGGTTCAGATCGAAGATGCGGGTGAACTCCTCGCCCAGCGAGCGGAACAGGCGCTTGACGATGGAGGTGTAGACCTTCAGGCCCTGCTCGATCAGCGCCAGCAGCGTGGTCGGCTGCATGGTCTTGGCCGAAGCCTCCCCGGTCAGCACGTCCTGCACGGACGCGACGGTCTTGGAGGCCTCCAGCAGCAGCCCCAGCACCTGGAACAAGACCGGTGAAGGGCCGCGAAAATCATGCGGGACAACGGCCTCGCGGATGGTCTTGCCGGCGGCGCTGAGCATGGTCCATTTGTTCATCTCCACCCGCATGGTGGATTTTTTCACATTGAGCCCCGAGCCGATAAAGCCGCCGCCCGCATTCTGGAGGTGGCCGGCGTCGATGATCTGATTGAGCGTGGTGTTGACCGCCTCGCCCAGCGCTCTCAGCAGCCGGCCATAGCCGATGCCGTAATAGCCCCCATTGGGATCGGGCAGGAACGGATAGCCGATGAAGTAGTTCTCGCGCGGCAGGTCGATGATCACGCCGTCCTGAGCGACTTCGGCTTTCTCGATGTCATAGCCGGCGACGACGCGCACCACCGTCGCCGTCGCCTCATGCACCGTGACGATCCAGGGCTCGCGCAGCCCGTCGCCGTCGAGGTCCTCATAGCGGTGCTGTTCGAGAAAAACATGCGGCGCATCGGCGTCCGACGGCGACGCGGCGGTTGCGCCGCCTGCCCCCGCATCGGCGCGCGGCTGCGCGGAGCCGTAGTCGAAGGCGATGAAGGTGCCCGCCCGGATGCGGCTGTCGATCTGGTGCGGGTAGAGATCGTCGATCACGTCGGTGATGCGCGGCACGCTGTCGAGGTCGCGCGTGGACTGATGCACCACCACGTTGATGGCGGGGCGCATCACCGAGCAGATGCGGCCCTTCACCGGGTCGCGGTAGACCTTCTTGAAGACGTGGCCGGCCACCGGGATCTGATGGACCAGCATGTCCATGTCCGCCTCCCAGCCCTTCATCTGCTTGGTCAGCTGGTAGGACATATGGACCGAGACGCGCTCGCCGCGCGCCTGCTTCAGGCCGTGGCGATCGGGGCCGACGACCTTGGCCTTGACGACGCGGTCGCCGGGGCAAACGGCCGGATAGGTCCGCGCCCCGAACTGCAGCGCCGCCGAGGTGAGCACCGGATATTTGACGTTGGACGCGTTCTCGAACGGGTAGTTCTTCGGCTCGGCCTTCTGCAGCACCGCCTCGGTGGCGAGGCGCACCTCCTCCTCCCAATCGGCCCGCGACACCTTGTCGATGCGGTATTCCTCGATGACGCGCGCCGCAATCTCGCTCAGCAGGTCCGGGGCGAGGTCTCCGGCGATGTTGGGCCGCGCCGCCATCTCGGCGAGCAGCTGGATCGGGTCGAGGGGCTGCTCCGCCAGCCCTTCGGGCATGGTGTCGCCCTCGCCGAGAAGCAGGGGTTCTCCGGTGTCGAGAGGCGCGTCTGTGTTCGTCGCGACGTAGCCCATCAATACCCCGTATCCTTGCTCCGTCCCCGCATGGCGCGGAACGGATCGTCCTCTTCATCCATCGGCGGCGTGGCGGCGTGCTGCATGCCGGTCATGATCAGATAGCGCATGGCGTCCATGGCGTGATCGTTCTCCTTGACCACCTTGCCCTTTTCGTCACGCCGGTAGATGCGGTATTCGCGCAGCCAGTTCGGCAGCGTCGAGAACACCTTCAGCCGCCCCGACGCCATGCGCCGGTAGCAGGCCATGATGCCGGCCTCGACGGTGTTGTCTGCCTCGACGAGGCTCAAGCCGAGATCACGGTACTCTTGTAAAAGGTTGGTGCCGTCCTTGTGGTTGATGACGCCATGCGCCGATGGGTCGGACGCGCCGGCGATCCATTCGCCTCGCCGCTTGATGGCCTCGGCGTGCACCTGCGGCGGCTGCTGGCCCATATAATGCTCGGAGATGAGATAGGCGATATCGCTGTCGCGGTCCCAGGCGCCCCAGATCGCCGCCGTGATCTTCCAGCCAGGATCAAAGCCGTAAGCGCGCGGCCAATAGCTGGGGACCTGAAAAGGCTCGCAGATGAGCTGCGCCTCATCCACCGGGTAGATGCGGCCCGAACCGAGCATGGGCACGCCCTTGGCGCGGGCGTTGCGCTCATGCGGCGGGAAGGCGTCGAGCAGCTCGGCTTTCTGCGCCGTACTCAGATGCGGCACGTCATCCCAGCCGATCTGCACGCAGAAGCGGCTCAAGACTGCTGCCCCGGATCGGGCGCCATGTCGGGCATGTAGCGCAGCACCACGTTCGACAGACCCTCAAGCGGCGTGAAGGTGCACAGCATCATGCCGCTCGTCGTCATCAGGCGCGCCATGCATTCCGAGTACACATCCTCCGGCGGCTCCTCATCGAGCCAGATCAGGTGTTTGGCGGTGCCCTGAAACTTCTTGCGACCCTGGTCATAGCTCTTGAAGCCGAGCACGCTGACGCCGCCCGAGACATGCTTCACGCGCACCGTATCGACGGCCTGCGCAACGCCTGCGCGATGCGTCGGGTTGCCGACGATGCTCTCGCCCGGTATCAGCCCCGTGCCGTATTCGCCCGCCTGGCCCATCAGGATGAGCTGCGGAATGTCGCGCGTCGTCTCGGACGTGTCGCCCGCCGCCCAGCAGTCGACCGGGTGTTCGAAACGCCGGCCGAGCCACCAGTCCGGATATTGCCCCGTCAGATGCAGCGCCGTCTCGTAACCGCCCAAGCCGAAGCTCTTGCCGACGCGGTTGGCTGCGACGGCGGCGCGTTCCTGGTGCGCAAGCCCGGCCGCGAAGAATTGCAGGTGCTTGGGGTAGAGGTCCCGGCGCAGCGGCCCGACATCGGGGTAGACCGTGAACAGCTTACGGCGTCTCGCCCGGCGCGCCTTCTCCTCCAGCAGCGCCACCAGCTCCTGCTTGTCCGAGAAGCTGAGCGATGCGAGCGTCGAGCTGGTCATCCGTCTTGTGGGTCAAGTCGATCTGCCCGGTCAGCTTCAAGCTGTCGCCATAGCGCTCCGGCTTGAGCTTGGAGAGCAGCCATTTGCGGCTGTCAAGCTGAGCGCGGAGCTTGGCGATGTCGCCGGGCGTCTCCCCGGTAAAATCATCCGGAAGCTCCATGATCTCATCGGCGTTGGCTTCGAGGCCGAGGTCTTTCGCGCGCGCGTAGCGGCCGGAAAAACCTTCGCGGTCGTCCATAACCCAGCCCCGCACCGTCGAGGCCGATGGCAGGTGATCGTCACGGCAGATGGTCTTCAGCGGCTCGCCATTGGCCAGGCGAGCCAGAATCTCATCGGCCATCTCGGCGGTGTACAGCGTGGGGCGACCCCTCATGGCTCGCCGCCGAGGCCGAAAGTCCTGTCGATGACGCGCCTCGCGTCGCGCTCTGCCGCGTCACGGCGCAGCGCCTCGGGCACCCATCGCGGCAAGTCGTTGATCTGCGGATATGGACCGGCGGCCACGACGAATGTGTTGTGCTCCCCTTGTGACGTCCAAGGGATCAGCACGAAACCGGCGAAATCCTTCGCGTAGAGTTCGCGCGTCCATGCCGCCGCTCGCTCGAACTCGGCGAAAGAGGCGGCGGTGCGCGCCTCGACCGCGGACGGCAGAAGCCTCAATTCGGCGCCGCCGTTGAGCTTTACACGGCCTATGCGAGTGCGAGCTGCGCGCATGTCTGCCTCGGGTTCAGCCATCAAAAAACCCCGCCGAACGAAGCGTTCGCGGGGCTTGGGTGCAGGGCGGCGATCTTAGGATTTGGAGCCTATCCTGTGTGAAGCGGCTTGACAAGCCCCTTTTTCTGGGGAGTTGGTCGGATTGATTCCGTCTAGAAGACAGTTATTATCTGTATATCTGTATAAAATGATGTCTGATGCTGCGCCTCGCCATCGCCCCGCCGCTCAATACCCCATCGCCGCCAGTTCCGCGCCGGCGCGCTTGACGGCTTCCTCGAACGCCCGCCGCCGATTGCGCCCTGGCAGCCCCAGCAGCATCGCGGCCTGCGCCGCCGAGGGCGCGCCGTCCCAGCCCCACATCTGCGCCATGAAGAACAGCATCGCCTCGCGCGAGGGCGCCGACAGCCGCGCCTTGCCGGCGGCGTGCGCCTTGAGCCGCGCCATCGAGGCGTCAGGCAGGGGCGAGCGCCGGTGCGGCGAGCTCTGGACTCTGTCGCCGTCATAATCGCCGCAGGGCGCGTTGCCGGCGAGCAGCGCCTCGCAGTCGAGAAACCGCTCCAGGCAGTCGGCTTCCTCATCGGTCAAGAGCGCATCGAGCGAGGTCAGCAGGCCCGGCAGCGCGGCGAGACGCTCGTCATGCCAGCGCCTCGCTTGCTCGGCTGTAAACCACTCCGGCGCGCGCAGCATCTGCTCGCGCACCGCGCGCGGCGTCATCGGCGTTTCGATGCGCTCCAGCCAGACCGGCTCGGATGGGGTGGCGATGTTGATTTTGACGCGGCGGCCGCGGGTCATGGCCGCTCTCCGGCGAGAGCCCCTTCCAAGTTTTTCCGCGCGCTCCTACGCCGAGGGCGCAGCCCCCAGCGTAGCCCTCGCGCGTACACGCGCGCGCGGGGGGGGTACGGGGGGGGATGAAGCGAACCTCTTGGAAGGTCTTGGAAGGGTCTTGGAACGTTGATTTTCAACGCTTTTTTGCGGCGGCGCGCGATCTTGGAAGGGTCTTGGAACCCACTATATATAGACATGGAAGGTCTTGGAACCACTATATATGGGTCTTGGAAGGTCTTGGAAGGTCTTGGAAGCATCCTCGACATCGCCCCGCCAGACGCGTCACACATAGATTTCATTGGTGATCTCGATGTATTCGCGCCGCTTTGAGGGCGGTCCCTCGGTTTTTATTTTGAGGATGCCATCCTTGAAAAGCTCTTCCATGGCCCGCTCGAATAGCTTTTCCTTGATGCCAGATGAATCCGGGTGACGCGCAAAAACGCGAGGCGCGTAGTTCCGGGCCTTCAGGTTCGCGCCCACGCTGGTCGCGCGGCCTTGCGCGACCAGCTGCTTGAGGATCGCCAGGAAGGTCTCTTTGGCGGTCACGACGGCCGTGCGGTTTTCCAGGCTATTGGTGTGGTCGACCACGAACCGGCCCTCGCTCCAGCGCAGCTTGATCTTCTGCCCCTTGCGCGCGCGGTTGGCCTTCTCCAGAGAGAGCACGCGCGCATCCTGATCGATCTCGTCGCCCTCGGCGGAGATCGGCGTCGTGAAATACATCCGCGCCCGCACCGCATTGTTCCAGTGCGTCGAGCCGGAATAGCCGCGCCCGGACTTCATGCCCTCGACAGAGGGATGCGCCAGCAGCAGGATGGCGCAGCGGTTGCGGATGGCGACGCCGCGCAAGATGGCGACGGCGCGGCGCACTTGGTTGCGGTCATTCTCGTTGATCGCGCACACATCGGCGGCGGCGTCGAGGATCAGGAGGCGCGCGCCGAGCGCTCTGACGCGTCCTTCGAGCCAGCCCAGCATCGGGGTCGGCTCCGGCTTGCCGCTCTCGCCGATCTCAATCAGCGCCGCATCCTCGCGGTCGGCCACCGAGATCAGCTCGAAAGCATGGAGCGGCGGATAGAGCACCGGCTTGGCCACGTCACGATAGCGAAGATGCAGCTCTGACCAGGGCTCTTCCGCGCCATAATAAACGACGGGGCAATCCAAGACGGCCATGTCGAGCCAGAGCGAGCCGGTTTCGCAGGCCAAGCCGATCTGCAGCCCGAGCAGGGTTTTTCCGGTGCCGCCATCGGCTCCGAGCAAGCAGGCGTCGCTCGCCGGTATCCAGCCCTCGACCAGCCATTCGCGCGGCGGCGGCTCGCTGTTCCTAAAACTTGAGGCCCGCCTGGCCTCAGGCGGGATGAAGGGCGTCTTGGGCGGCTTGCCGTCCTGGCCTTTGAGCGGAGGCTGGATCATCGCGCCCCATTCGACGCGCTCCCTGATGCGCTGCGGATTGCCGAGATCATTGAAATCCGTTGGTTTCATCCGGCGCGGCCCTCGCCGAAATCGGGCCATACCACGGCGCAGTTGGGGATGGCGCGGACCACCGCAGCGGCGGACGCCAGTCCCGCTTTGTCGTTGTCGGCGCACAGGACGATGCGCGTCGCAGGAAGCTTGCGACGCCAGATCTGAGCAACCGGCAGGAGGTTGCCGCAGTCGAAGGCGGCAACGCAGAAATAGCCGGTCGCCTCATGGACGCTCGCCATGGTGGCGAAGCCCTCGCCGATGCAGACCACTTCCGGCTCCTGGTCCGGCTCGGCGATGGCGGTGTAGCAGCCGCGCTTCTGGCCGCCGGTGAGGAATTTCTTGGCGCCGTCCGGTCCGATGAACTGCAGGCTGACAAGACCGCCGACAGCATTATGGATCGGGATGACGCAAAGGCCGCGCCAGGCGCGAGCGCCATGCGGCCGAATGCGCTTCATCGCCAGATAGGGGTGGTCCGGCGCGAGGTCTAAGGCAAGCTGCCAAATCCGGGCCGCGCGGCGGGCCGCGCTCAGATTGAGCGCGGCCGTCTCCGCATCGCGCTCGGCGCGGCGCTTCTGCACGGCCTGCCGCCAGGCCAGGCGCTCCGCTTCCGTCATCGACCCCATGCGCTCGGCGCGCCATTTCGTGACGCCGAGCCCGTCCTCATGATTCTGGAACCAGCCGGCCGGGACCGCGCCGTCGAGGTGCAGGCAGTAGACGCCATTTTTGCCGCGCGGCCGGCGCTCGGTGCCGCAGCGGTGCATGCGCCCGTCCGCCTCGATCCGCTGCGTGCGGAGGCCGCGCTCCGCCATTGCGCGGTGAAACAGCTCGCTGACGTCGTCCATGAGCTACGCCTCCCATAGCTGGAAGCGGTCAATGAACGTCCGCGTCCGCTCCAGGCTGACGAAGCCGAGGCAATAGAGCGTGATGATCCCGCGCTTCAGAAAGCTTCGCATCACGTGTCACCTCAGAATAGATCATCGATGCGATCGTTGAAGGCGGGGTCCAGCGGCGCCTGGCTATCCACCTTGCTCTTAGCGGTCTTGGCGGCCCGCGGCGGTTTGGGCCGGCGCGCCCCGATCAGCCCGATCGGCTGGATCAGCGCGGCGGAGACGGACAGGCCGGAGCGCGGCCCTTCGGCGCTCTCCCAATGCCGCAGCCGCAGCCTGCCCTCGATGTAGAGCTGCACGCCCTGCGTGAGATGCGCGGCGATCGCGGCGACGCTCTCCGACCAGGCCACCACATTGATCCACTGCTCGTCCTCAGGCTCGATGACGGAGAGCGCGACATAGCGGCGGCCGGTGGCGCGCGCGGTTTTGATTTCGGCGTCGCGCCCCAGCCGGCCCTCGAAGGCGCAGGCGATGCCTTTCATGACGCGCCCCGGTCCAGCAGACTCATCTGCTCGGGTGGAGCGACGAACATGTCGCGCTGCCTATAGGCGTCTTCGATGCGGCGGCAAGCTATGTCGAAATAACGGCGATCGATCTCAACGCCGATGAACTTACGTCCCATCTGCGCGCAAGCAACCCCGGTCGTACCGCTGCCCATAAAAGGGTCAAGCACTGTCTCGCCAGGCTCGCTCCACCAATTTACCAGCCACTTGAAATGACCAAGGGCCCTGCTGCAAGGATGACCATTTGCGGATCCGTCGCCAGGCTGAGCTAAAGGCGCCCGGCCAGGAATGACACGGCGTCCAGGAGTGCTTGGCACTGCATTGCCGAAGCAGTACGCGATCTCGTCACCACCAAGATACCGCCCAATGTAGCCCGGCATGACATAGCCAAGAATTGCAGCACGGGCATAAGGCAGCCGAACCGGCGCAAGAAAGCGTGGGTCACTGTCGTGGCGCATCACGATGACGGCTCTGACAAGTGGAGGCATCACTGACCAGACGCTATTCCAAAGCCCTTGAGGATCATCGCCACCGGGAATCAGACCCGGTGGACAGTTCGGCCAGACCGGATCAGTGATAAGCGCATCAACGCACCGCAGCGTCGGTAGAACGAAGCGGCAATCCTCGCAATAGAGCGTGCAATCGCCGATCACTACGCGGGAGGCCTCCATCTGCATCAGGCGGCCTTTTGAAAGGCGCGCCCGAGCGCGTCGACCAGCGCGGCGGCAAGCCGACAGCCAGCGCAGTTCCGGCGCGGGGCCGCGGTCGCGCGGCGGCGTGATCATGCCAAAGTCCGATACATCGATCGCGCGCACACGCTGTCTCCCGTTCAGAGTT